>WNFQ01000586.1_pt1 | contig 24429 bp, 23 predicted proteins | sample 5400171 | NCBI WGS metagenome assembly WNFQ01 (sample SAMN13153356, study PRJNA577476) | soil metagenome | isolation source: 20 cm soil under Madrone tree | place: USA:California | collected 2016-06-14
TAAAGTGAGCGCTTTATGGGTAACATAGCCAAGGAAAGCGAGTCAATGGAGCAAACCTGCCGTCCCGCATATTTTTAAGATGCTATTTGCGGCCAAAAGGCAACCTCAGCCTGATGGACTCCGTCTGACAATCTGAGATGAGAAGATGGGTTGAGTCTCAGGCCCAGTAGGAGCGGTCCAGCGTTCTGTACTGGATCGCTTCGCTGAGATGCCTTGGCTCTGCATAAATCAATCCGCCAAAATACGCCAGCGATACTCTTGCGCCACGCGACGGTTATTCCGTTTGCCGAGACGCCCGCGGTCATTTCCCGCGCCAAGCCATGCGCCCCATCCAAATCGACAGCACACCGCGCCGCTAGTCACAGTCCACCGCCCCACCATGCCTCTCACCGAGATCGACCGCAATCCCCGCAAGCGCAGCCCCGCCAGCCGGTAGCGGGCCAGTTTCCGACTAGGGACCGCTCCTTACCTTGTTCGCTGTTCTATGCTTTTTTGCGCTTCGCTAGCGGAGTGCTTCTGACATGCCCCGGAAAGTCAAAACCGGGACTTAGCTAACTCCCGGTTCGTCACGGATTGGGTTTTGCCGCTGTTTGTTGCGGTTGGGTGCCAATATGCGGTGGTCTACTTGTCGATAGTGCCGCTGCCGCATCTAGCAAAAGTTCTGCCTTCAGCCGCGATGGCAGAAGGCCCTCGACGAAAGGAATGGTGAAGTCCGGATCGTCTTCCATGCCGAGGTGGACCAGAGGAGTTAAAGCCGGTATAGAGAAATAATTTCCGCCAGTTCCTTGCTTTTCAGAGAGGATGTGATTTGCCGACGCAAATCCCTGTCGTAATGCGTCATGTAACGCTCGCTGGTTATTTTGACCAGCCGCCACGAAGGCTTGCGCCGAAATTAGGTCCGAGGATGTTCCTTCATTCATTGCCTTATTGTCTCGTTGAACTTCGGCAATCACGGCCGCCGCTCGCTCCGGATCATAACCGGAGATACTTCGAGCCACCTGGAGCAAAGCGGTAGTACGCTTGCCGTCCGGCAACTGTTCGGCCTGAGCGATCGCCTCAGCCTGGTTGGAATGCGAAAGGCGCACGGCATCCTGGTACTTCTCGCTCTCACCTGCAGTTAGGCCTCGCTGAGGAGGTAAGGCGGGCCCGAACGCGATCGACGGTTGCTGGCCTTCTTTTATGAGCTCGAGACCCCGTTGCAATTCTGGTCTGCTTGACTCCAATTCCTTGGCCAGATCGGGATCTCGGGTGGTGAGAGATTCCAATATTAAAATGGCCGCATCGATTGCATTATGCACCGCCGCCTTTTGACCGCTGGCGGTAGACACTTCCGCTCTAAATTGGTATTTGCTTGTATCCGTGGCGAGCAGGTTCTTTACGAGCATGCGCAGAGCGGGCTGCACTGAATCAAACGGCAGGCCGCCCGCAAGCACGTGGAGCATTCTACCAAACTCATAATCATCAAAGTACGTACGAGGAGCTTGCCTGTATCCGGCGAATGCCGGCTGGAAGACGGACTCGAGGATGCGAATCGCACGTGGATTATCGCTGCCCCAGTATTTGTTAGTTGCCTGCATGGCGGCGTAGCCCAGCGCGGCGTAAGGATAGTGTCCTTGCAGGCCGAGGCGCTCTGCCTCTTGCTCCAACACGGGCAGAGCAGTTTCTCCATCGCGCGTCACTAAAATACCGAATACCTGTTGCGCTAATCCCGTTTGAGTGGGCAAAGTGGCGGACTTCGCCTCAGGATCTTCAGTGCTTAGCTGGTGCAGCAGCTCCAGCGCTCGGTCGGGATCTAGTCGTATGACAATACGCAAAGCCGTGCCCTGCACCTGCGACCGTTGGCTCTCCTTCAGTTGAAGCGACAACGCGAATACCTCATTGGCCCATTCTCGGCCGAGATCAGCGTTCAAGTGCGAAATCATTTCCGCCTGGCGAGTGAGCATCCCAACACGCATTGGCGGGGGCAGGAGGTAATCTAAATCGTGACTCTGCTGATTGAGACTAAGGAAAGTGCTAGTGTCGCTCGTAGATTGCAGCCGATATTCGGGGGATTGAGGTTTACTTACTCGGTCTTCCAATAAATTGGTTAGGACGACGAACGAACCGAGAACTGCAAAGATTGGCCGCAGCATGCAGCCTCCTGGCGCCTCGATTACCGTCGATTATACGGCCGAACGAGCCTGGCTTCGAAGAAATGCTGCGCTGTGGCTCAGTTCCGAACGCATAGGTGGCCCTACCATTGTCTCGCGAGGGGTGTCAAAAAGTGTTACCGCTACGGCGATGCGGAGTTGGAGATGGACGGCGGAAGATTGCGGACGAATGACGGAGTACTAGGAAGCAATCCACATGACCGACTACTAATCAACGCGCCTACCGCACATCGCCCGGCTCGGCATGCACCCAACGCAGATCAACCTCCCACGCAAAACCTAGAACCCTAACGCGTCCCGCACCCTGCGACACCGACAATCTCCCCCACACTCTAAGCTGATTCCTCTTGACGGGCCCATACTCCTCTGGTACAGTGGCATCTGGGTAAAATTGTAGCTGATTCCTGCTCGCGCCCGTGCCCGCCTACCCCTCGCAAGAATAGGCACAATTTCGGTACAATGTAAGTGCTTTAGATGCAACTTATGAGTCTCCTCGTATGTGTTGCAAACAAAAGACTTGTGCAATGCGTAAGTCCCTTAGATGCAACTTACAAAAAACATAGGGGGGTGGTCCTGTCATGGTTAACTCGGAACCCCTTTGGAGTGCGGCAGCTTGCTGCCGCTTTTCCGGCGTCGAAATCGGATTCACATGGGGGGTGGCTACCCCCAGCGCCCGCCAGGAGGTTGGACTTTCAACTTTCAACTTTGATCTACTCGGATTCCCTCGGCCCGACACCGTAAAGCGCCAGAACATCCTGTATCGTCACGACACCCTCGAGCTGATGCACGTTGGCGCGGCTTACCACCGGCAATAGGTCCAACTGACTCGCGCCCATGCGGTCCAGGGCCGCGTGCAGCGGGTGGTCCGGATGGACGTGTGGAAAATGGCCGGTGTCTGCGAATTCACTCAGCCGCTTGTTTGCCAAACCATCGCTGTTCGCCCGTTGCAGGGTTTGCAGGCTGATGACGCCGATCACGCCGCGCTCATCGACGACGGGCCATGCTTGAAATTCGCTGGACTTCGATTTCTCCAGAGCCTCCTGAAGGGTCATCCCCGCGCTCAATACTTCCGTGGCATCGCGCATCGCATGAGCCACTTGGCGCTGCCCTTCCTGCTGGCGCGATCCAGCCATCGGCAGGTGGATGCCGTCTTGGTGCGCCAGGACCTCATAGATCGGCTGCTTTTGGAATCGCGAGGAAATGAAAAAACTCACCAGGTTGGAAATCATCAGCGGCACGACGACTGCATAATCTCGCGTGATTTCGAAGATCATCACTACGGACGTCATGGGCGCGCGCACGATCCCGGCAAATGCCGTGCCCATCCCAACGAGCGCGTAAGCGCCGGGCGTGCCGACGTAATTTGGCAAAAAGTGATTGGCTACGTTTCCGACAATCCCACCGAGCATGGCTCCGAGAAACAGGCTCGGTGCGAAGATTCCACCGGCGTTACCGGAGGCGTAACTGGCGACTACGGCGAAGAACTTCAGTACAAGCAACAGGATCATCAACTTCAACGCCATGTTGCCGTTGAGAGCTTCACCCACGTGTTTGTAGCCCACGCCGAGGAGCTGTGGCACGAACCAGCCCATCACTCCGACGGTCAATCCGCCCGCCACGGGTTGGAACCACAAGGTCTTTTTCGGTAAACGCAGAAAGCGCGCTCGCATCCAAAGCAGCAGCTTCGTAAACGCCGCCGAGACGAAGCCGCCAGCAACCCCGAGTACCGCATAGATTCCGAATTCCCCCGGATGGACCAATTGATATTGCGGCACCTGAAACAGCGGATCATTTCCCAGGAGCAATCGAAGCATCGCCCAGGAGGTTGCCGAGGCCAGCACCACCGAGCCGAGCACCTGCGCGTGTAAATCTCCGACCACTTCCTCAAGCGAGAACAGCACTGCTGCGAGCGGTGTATTGAATGCCGCTGCGACCGCGGCTGCCGCCCCCACGGGCACGAGCGCCTTCACCTTCTCAGGACGCAGCCCGAGACTTCTGCCAAGCACCGAAGCGATCCCCGCGCCGACTTGTACCGCCGGACCTTCGCGGCCGAGCGGAATCCCGCTGGCCAGCGTCGCGGAAGTGCAGAAGAACTTCCCGAAGACCGTGCCCAGTGAAATTCGGCCGCCCCGCGCGTACAGGGCGGCTTTCGTTTGCGGTACTCCGCTCCCCCGGGCATCGGGAAAAAAGCGAAAGAGCAAATAGCCCATGACGGCTGAGCCGGCCACGGGAACCAGCAGCCTTCGCCACGCCGCTCCGCCGGCAGGATAGAGCCTGGCCCCGAATCGCGATGTCACGAGAATAAAGGCGACCACCACCACGCCCACCAGCGCGCCGATGAACAGCGTCAGAACCAGGAAAACTTGCTCCTCCCGTTCGCACAAAAATGCATTCCATTGCCGCGAACGAGAGTTCCACCAGTTTTTCTGCGCCAGTTCGCGGATTTCGCTCAATTCTGTCTTGCGAATATCACTCACGACCGCGTTCCTTGCTTTGCTTGGAAGATCCCCGCGTTTGCTTCTTGCCTGGCGACAGGCGGCCAATTTCCAGCAACGCGCTGATGGCATTCACCAGCGCCGCGCCGCTCGAGCGCAACTCGCCGATGCGCTCTCGCGCCACCTGCTCGAGCAGCTTCTCTCCCCGCGGCAAAAGCGCCACCAGGACGCGCCTGCGGTCGTCCCGGCTGCGGCTCCGGCGCACGTAGCCATGGGCCTCCAGCCTGTCGATCAGCTCCACGGCGCTGTGATGCTTCAGCGCCAGCCGGTCCGCCAGCGTGCGAATCGTCGCCTCTGTGCCTTCCGGGAGCCCGCGAAGCGCCAGCAAGAGAAGATACTGCTGCGGCTCGAGGCCCGCAGCGCGCGCCACGGCGTCCCCTTCCCCGACGAACTTGCGAATGAGGTAACGGAGTTCCGCGAGCGCCTGGTACTCCGCCGTGGTGATTTCTTTTGCCACCAACTAACTATATCGCAATGCGATATATATTTCCACTTTAGCGCCTGCGCAACTTCATCCGCAATTCGCATATCCGCAAGCACTTGTAGGGGCGCAGCATGCTGCGCCCCTCTTCGGCAACCAGTGGACGTGATCGCCGCTCTCGAATCGCGTGGAAACTTTGATGCGAGCAATTGCTTAAAGGAAAATCTAGGGTTACAGCGGTTTGCGGAACGATTTCTGCGTCTTGTAATGCTCGTAGCCGCCGCGCTCATAAAATTTGTGCGCGCGCTCGCGAACTACATTCGAGCGCACCGACATGCCCTTGCAGCCATGTTTGCGCGCCCAATCTTCGGCCGCGGCCAGCAGCCGCGCGCCCGTCCCCAGGCTGCGCTGCCCTTCGGCCACGACCAACCCGTTCACTTCCGCGCGGATCTCAACCTCCAACAGTGGCTGCTTGCTCACATGCACCCAGCCGATCACTCCATCCTCCGGAGCATCTGCCACGAATACGGCATGCAGCGAGGCAGGCTTGATTCCCAGCAGCCTCTTGCGCATCTCTGCTGCCGTCGCCGGATACCCCAGCTCGCCGGCGAGCACGGCGATACGCGGCGCATCGGCGCCCTTCGCTCGCCGGATCTTCAGCTCTTTGTCCTCGCCAATGGGCGTCATTTTTTCAGGCCGTTTTCCGTTGAAGCCGTGCTTGCACGGCGGCACTCTTCAATTCGCGCAGCGCGTCCGCCGCAATCCAGCGGGCGGCGCGCGATCCTTGCCGGCGGATTCTTTCCGCGGCGCGGACGGCTTCCCGGTTGAGCCGTTTATTTCTTTTCCCGATGTTTCGCAGGGCCCAGTTGACCGCTTTCTTCACAAAATTTCGCTCATCGTGCGCTTCGCGCTCGATCACGCGCAAGAATCGCACGAACAGCGCATCCGGGGCCGCTTCATCTTTGTAACTCAGATACGCAATCAGGGAAAAGCTGGCGCGCTTTACGAACTCTTCGCGGCGCCGGCTCCACGCCGCCGCTTTATTCCAGGCAGGCTTTGCATAAGCGTAGAGATAACAGCACGCCGCATCGACCACGTCCCAGGCGTCGAAATCGCGCACCCAGCGATCCATCTCCGCCGCAGTGACTTTTTCCGCTTCGCCAATCAGCGTTGCAAGGATCCGCGCTTCATGAATGCCGGTCGTCCACAGGTGACGGGCAAGCCGATGATCCTTGCCGATGTGCCTCGCAAATTGATGCAAAACTGGCGCGGAGATTCCATAGGCCTTCGGCACATGTACGCCAAAGTATGCCATCTTCGCGCGCGCCTTCGGGTCCGCTAGCCCTTTCAGTTCGCGCAAAACGGACGTCTTGGTCCACAACGGAGCGTTCCTTTGAATGCCGATCCACCTAAAAGGTTTTTTCGGAATCGAGGAGGATCGTGACCGGGCCTTCATTGATCAGCTCCACGGACATCATCGCCTGGAAAATACCGGTTGCGACGCTCACGCCAAGCTTGCGAAGCGCTTCGCAGAATTCTTCGTAGAGAGCTTTTGCTTGTTCCGGCGGCGCAGCGGAGATGAAGCTTGGCCGCCGCTGCCCGCGCGCATCGCCGTAAAGCGTGAACTGCGAGACGACCAGCGCGCCGCCTCTCACGTCCAGCAGCGACCAGTTCATCTTACCCTGATCGTCTTCGAAGATGCGCAGGTTCGCGCATTTTTCCGCCATCGATGCGGCGACAGCCGAAGTATCTTCGCGGCCGACGCCTAGCAGGATCATCAGCCCGGCGCCAACCTCGCCTGTCACGCGTCCTTTGACCGTTACTTTTGCGCGGCTGACTCTCTGGAGAACCGCTCGCATGCGACCGGCTTAGTTGCCGCTCTGCTTTGCGGGTTTTCGTGGCAGCATTTCCGGCAGTTGCGCGACGTTGTAGGCAAACACCGCCAGCACTTGCGCCCCTTCCGTCAAGTCATCCCAGCGCACGCGGTCCAGCGTGTCAGCTTGGGAGTGGTGCGTCTTGTCGTAGTCCACGCCCTCCTGCACGCACCAGAATCCCGGCACGCCCGCTCCGTCGAACGGCACGTGATCGCTCCCGCCCTCCGTTCGCAAAGTCGGCTCCGCGAAACCCACGCCTTTCGCCAATGGATATAGCGCGCGGTCGATCGTCTCTCGCACGTCGTAATTCGCCATGAGCCCGATCGTCAGAACCTTGCCGGTGCCGCTATCGTGCACGAGCACGCCGGAAACTTTGCCCAGTTCGTTCTGGTGTGCTTTCACGTAAGCCTTCGAGCCGTTCAAGCCCTGCTCTTCGCCGGTGAACAGCACGAATCGAATCGTCCGCTTCGGCTTCACGCCCAGCTTTTGCAGCGCCCGCGCGGCTTCCAGTACAGCCATCGAGCCCGTGCCATTGTCCGTCGCGCCGGTTCCCAAATCCCAAGAATCGAGATGCCCGCCGACGATCACGACCTCATCCGGTTTCTCAGTGCCCGCAATCTCCGCGACCGTGTTGTACACCTCGACCGGTTTCCCGCTGAAACTGCTTTCAATGTTCACTTCGGCTTCCACTGCTCCCGCCTCCAGCAATCTCCACAGCAGGGTGTAATTCTCACGCGTCACATACGCTGTTGGTACCACCCCGGGCTGGTAGTCTCTCCCGCTGACGCTCATGTTCAGCAAGCCGTGCCACTTTTCTGAGCCGAGCAGTACCGCAGCCACCTTCTCTTCTGCGAAGAATTTCGTTTGTGCCTGCCGCAATTTACGGTAAGCGTCATAGTCAAACGGCTTGCGATCGTCGCTCTTCGGCCTCGCCACGGGAATCGTCTCTTCGCCCCACGGCGTCAAGAGGGGATTCCCTGGCGATATCGTCTCCGTTGCACGCCCGACTACGACGATAGCTCCTTTCAACTTGCCTTTGTACTGCTGCAAGTCCTCCGGTTTTTCCGCCGCAATACCGATCACCGGACCGCGAAGAGCACCCTTCGTGCCGGCAGACCAACCCGCCGTCTCCAGCGTCAGGACGTGGTGCGTTGGAGAAATGATCTGTCCTGTCGCCGGGCCGCGCGTCCAGCCATTTGCGATGGTCCACGGCTCCAGCTTCGCATTGGCAAGTCCAAGTTCTTTGAAGCGTTCCATCGTCCAATGACTCGCCTGATCGAGTTGCAGCGATCCGGTAAGCCGAGGGCCGATGTGGTCCGCCAGATATTGCAGATTCGCTTTCAAATCGCTTTGGTCGTACTTCACTTGTTCCAGAATCTTCGTGTCCATTTCCGTGATGGGATCCGGCTTGGGCGCTTCCGCCTTCGCCGCGTCAGTGGACGGCCGGTAGGGCAGCGGGCGCCGCGGCAACATCGCGGGCAGTTGCGCCGTGTTGTACGCCCACGCCGCCAACACCTGCACTCCTTGATTGAGATCGTCCTTCCACACTTTGTCGAATGTATCCGACTGGCTGTGATGCGTCTGGTTGTATTCGGCACTGTCTTGAACTACAAAGAACCCCGGCACACCGACGTCGTCAAACGAGGCGTGGTCCGTTCCGAATGTCCTCCGCATGGTCGGCTCAAGCAGCTTCAGCTCTTTCAGCGGCGCCAGCACTTGGTCCACAATTTCGCGGTCCTGATAATTGTCGTGCAATCCCAGCGTCAGCACGCGGCCCGTGCCGGTATCGTGAACCAAAACGCCCGAGATCTTCTCCAACTCATCCCTGTGGGCGTCCGCATACTTCGCGGAGCCTACAAGCCCTTCTTCTTCTCCGGTGAACAACACAAAACGGATCGTCCGCTTCGGCTTCAAGTTCAATTTCGCCAGTGTTCTCGCCGCTTCCAGCACCGCCATCGAGCCCGTGCCGTTATCCGTTGATCCGGTCCCCAGGTCCCACGAATCCAGATGCGCGCCGAGGATCACCACCTCGTCCGGCCGCTCGCTTCCGCGAATCTCCGCGACGGTGTTGTAGACATCCATGGGCTTGTCGCCGAACGAGTTCGTCATCTCGATTTCGACTTCCACCTTCCCGTGCTTTAGCATGCGGAAAAGCATCCGGTATCCTTCACTGGTGACGAACGCCGTCGGGATCACGCCGATATCGAACTTCTCCCCGCCGATGCCGGTCATGTTGAACAGGCCGTGCGGCTTGTTCGAATCGCGCAGCACTGCCGCAACGCCTTCCTGCTTGAAAAATTCGTTTCTCGCGCGCGCCGCTTCTTGAAGCGTCGCAAACGGCGACGGTGCCGGCGGCTGCCCCTTCACCGGTGGCGGCTGCTGCATCGGACGAATCAGCCCTCCATTCAAATTCTCCGGCTTGGGCGGAGAGAGACTCTCCGGCTCCTGGTAGATGACGATCGCGCCCTTCAATTTTCCGCGAAACTTCTCGAAATCCCCTTTCGTTTTCGCTTCAAAGTACACGACCGGTCCGCGCAGCACTCCGTTGGTGCCGGGCGACCATCCCGCCGATGCGATCGTCAGCGGATGCCCGGCTGGACTCACGATGCGCGCCTGCGCCGTCCCGCGCGTCCAGGAATGCGCAATCGTCCATGGCTCCAGGTGTACGTTGGTCAGGCCATACTCTCGGAACTTGGCGGCGGTCCAATCATTCGCCTGCTTCAGTTGCGGCGAACCCGTCAGCCGCGGCCCGATCTCGTCGGACAGGTACTCGAGGTTCTCCATCACGTGACTGTGATCGCGGATTTCGCTCAAGATCTGGGCATCCTCCGCCGCAAACGCGCTCGCTTCATCCCCCGCCGTCCGCGCCGATCCTGCCCGGACTACGGTCAACACGAGTACCGCTGCAAACACAAATGTAAACACTCGCCGTAAGTTCATCCGATTTCCCTCGAAGTCTTTAACAAGATTTCACTGAAAGAGATTCATCATCCCCACGCAGCCAATTGCACTCAGTTCCCGCCACGGCCGTGCGGCCCGCTCTCCGGACTTGTTCCTTTAGACGTGCCGAGCCTCACTCTTCGTTTCGTCATTTTTCAGCGACTTTGGGCTCTCACCGTGATTTCCCATTTCTTCTCCGTGATTTCTCAGCGTCCTCTGCGTCTTTGCGTTTAGTCTTTCTTCCGTTTTTCCCAGCTAACGGCAATGCCGCGAACCCGCGCGGTGAGGGCTGGCACCTTGGGCAAAAATAGCTGCTTCGCCCCGCTACAATCGCGCGCCGGACCGGCGTCTTACACCGATAACATCCTTTGCCCTCGCGTCCATACGCGCGATGGTGGCGCTGATATTCTCCGGGCTCCCCTTCAGCGTCAAGAAAATCGGAAATCGAGGACCCGCGCAACACAATCGCTTTCCGCAGAATGTTTTGCAGCACGCGGCGCAATGTGTGCGCTTGTTTTCTGCTCAGATTGGCTCCCAGCCGCGCTGGATGAATCTTCGCTTTCCACAGGCTCTCATCCGCATAGATATTGCCAACGCCGCGGAGAACGCTCTGGTCCAGCAGCAGCGCCTTGATCCGCGCGCGGCGCCCGCAAATCCTGTCCGCGAATTCCTCCTTGCTCACTTCCAGCGGGTCGGCGCCGAACCCGGTCAGCTCTCCGGCAAGCGATGCTTTCGTCAGGTAGGCGATGCGTCCGAAACGCCGCGCATCCGTATAGCGCAGTTCGCGCCCATCATCCAGAAGCATGCACACGTGTGTGTGCTTTTCCAGAGGCTGCCCCGCCGGACTCGGCGCGATCTGGCCGGTCATTCCCAGATGCACGAGCAGCGACGCCGGCGCCGCATCTCCATTTGTGGTAACGCCCCTTTCTCGGTTCAGGGCCGACAGCCGCAGCAGCATGAATTTACCGTAACGCTCAACAGCTTCGATCCTTCGTCCGGGCAGGTGCTGCTCCAGCGCCACGGGGTCATCGATGAAATCTGTCTTCCCGAGCGTGACGGATATGATCCGCCGCCCGAGAATCGCTTGCCGCAATCCTCGCGCTACCGTTTCGACTTCGGGAAGTTCGGGCATAAGAAGAGTGCACGATCAAAATATCACACCCCAGCAACCAATTCTCCTCGCACAACGAAGAGATCTCACCTGGTTTAGCGATTTGTTCGCGGGGGTCTTGAGAGAAAATCAGAAAGCGAAGAGGCAATAATCGTCGATGTATGAAGCAGGAAAAATGTTTGCAGGGAATCAAGCCCTTTACGGCAGGAGCGCGAACACCCGCACCGGTCCGCCCGAGCCGCCTTCCAGCTTGATCGGCGCCACGATCAAGAACGCACCCGTTTCCGGTAATTCGCTCATGGCAGCCAGGTTTTCGAGTTGGTACAGACCCGCTCCCAGCGCCAAATGATGCACCGCATAATCACTCGACGCACCGTGGTCGATACTGAGCGTATCGCACCCAAGCCCGCTTACCTTCCGCTCAATCAGCAGCTTCGCCGCCTCCGCCGAGAACCCCGGAAAATGCATCTTCCCTTTCGCATCCTGATTCCGGTACTTCTGCGCATCCGGCCACCGCGACGACCATCCCGTCCGCAGCAGCACAATCGAGCCTTCGGGAATCCGCCCGTGCCGCTTCTCCCATTCTTCGACGCGCGCGGCGCCAAGCTGATAATCCGCATCCTTGCCACTCTCGTCGCGGACGTCGATGACCACGGCCGGCCCGAACAGTTGCTTCACGGGGATTTGGTCAACCGTAGCCTTCCCCGGCGGAAAATGCGCCGGGGCATCCAGATGCGTCCCATAGTGCTCCAGCATCCAAAAGCTCCGCGTGAAGTAGCCGTTTTTCTCAACGCTCGCGTTGACCTTCGCTTCGAAGAACTTCTCATCCCCGGGCCACGGCACCAGCTTGTCGCTAATCGCGTAACTCAAGTCCAGCACCCGCGTCTTGCCGGAGGGAACACCATCAAGCATCGAGTCATGGCGAGCGTTCTGCGGGAGGAGCATAGAAAGTAGAGCAATGCAAACGACGAATAGGCCGGAGCGGCCGAAGGCAGCCATCCCTCACACCTCAGTTCACTTTGCGCCAGTCGGCCCGCTCACGGCTCCGGGTCACTTGTGGAGCAGCCACTGTACGCGCGCGTGGCATCAGGGCAGCGGAATTCCCGGCGTCGCGACGATCCCGGCCATGCGCAGAATTTCCTGATACTGCTGGTCGGTGAGCAGCGAAATGATCAACCGCACATTCTTCAGCAGTTTCATTTTCTTCAGCGCGGGATTCGCGCGCAACTCCGCCAGCGTCACCTGCCGGGGCAGCTTTTCGAAGGCCCGCAGGTCTGCGACCAGGTTTTTTCCATTGGGGTCGTGCGGATCAGGGTAGGGGTCTCGCGTGATTTCAGCGATCGAATAGAGCGTTCGCTCCGGGGCCGAGTGATAGCACAGGACCCTGTCACCCTTGCGCACCTGTTTCAACGCGCGAATCGCGTCAGGCTTCGCCCCGGCACCGTGCCACATCTCCTTGCCTTTTACGAATAAGGTGTCCCAGTGATAGTGGTGCGGATCGGCGCTGAAAATCCAGTAGTGTCGTTGAGCAGTCGTTGTCGCCATCGAGGCTTCGAGTCTGCAATATACACACTGGCATTCAAAAAGCGAAACAAAATATGAGGGTTAGGGGAAGCATGGTCTTGCCGGTGAGGCCAGGCTCAGGTGGCCATATTTCGTCATAATCAATATAACTGCTTTATTTTTAATTACTTAGATCAGGTTAGCCAGCATCAACGAAAATATCTTCTCCGCGAACCTCAATGGCGTAGCAATCCACGCCCACTGTTGGATTCTGGCTAATCTTGCCGGTGGTCACGTCATATTGCCAGCCATGCCACGGGCAAGTCACTTTGTTTCCGTCCATAACTCCTTGGCCGAGCGGCCCGCCCCGATGCAGGCAGGTATTGTTGATGGCGTAGAACTTGCCGCCCACATTTGCCAGGGCAATCGCTTTGCCCTCCACCTGAAACTCTCGGATCGTTCCCGGGGTGATTTCATTCGTTTTCGCTGCTCGCGCAAACGCCATTTGGTTTTCACTCTCCTGCTCTATGGGTCGTACTTCGTCCCTCTTCAGACTTCCGCCCGATCCGGCTCTCCAAAGCGGGACGAATCTCTTTTCCTTTACATCCTGTACTTCCTTCACCTCATTGCTTCTTATCTGGGCTCCGGCGTTTGCGCCACCATCACCCCGCGTTTGAACTCTTCCACCATCTGCGGCTTCAGGCGCACTTCCGTGGGCCGCTTCGCCAGCGTCATCTGGTCGATCTTGTCCTGCAGCTTCAACAGCGCGAAGAAGAGGCCTTCCGGCCGCGGTGGGCATCCTACAACGTACACATCTACTGGTACGATGCGATCCACGCCTTGCAAAACCGAATAAGCATTAAAGGGGCCACCCACGCTGGAGCACGCTCCCATCGAAATGCACCACTTGGGGTCCGGCATCTGTTCCCACACGCGCTTCAGCACCGGCCCCATCTTCAGCGTCACAGTGCCCGCCACGATCATCAGGTCGGCCTGGCGCGGCGACGGCCGGAACACTTCCGCTCCGAACCTGGCCATATCGAAGCGCGAAGTCGTCGAAGCGATCATCTCGATGGCGCAGCACGCCAGCCCAAACGTCAGCGGCCAGATCGCGCTCTTGCGCGCCCAGTTGAACACGTAGTCCACCGACGTAATCATGAAGTTCTTTTCGAAGCGTTGATCAAGTACGCCCATTGACAGGTCCTTCCTTAGTTAGGCCGAGTATAGTCACCGCTCCCCTGGGAGTCAAAAACTCTCTCAGATACGAGGCAAACGGACCTGCTTCATCTCGATTCCGCCGAGAGCTTTTCGAGTCTCCGCGAAAGGGTCTTCCAATACGTTGCGGGCCGGAGACGCTGGAGAATATCGACCTGATACGCATCCGCGCCGATCAGGATCCGCGGCTCGCGGCGTTGCACGCCGCGCAGAATTCTTGCCGCAGCTACCTCAGGAGAAGTACGAAGAAGTTTCTCAAACTGGGCGGCCTTCTCGTGATGTCCCGTTCTTGTAACACCGGCCCCGATGCGCGCGCGGCGCGCAATCTGCGTTCGAATCCCGCCGGGGTGCACGCAAGAGACGCCCACGTTGCTGCCCTCAAGTTCGTGGCGCAGCGCCTCCGTGAATCCGCGCACCGCAAACTTGCTCGCCGCGTAAGCGCACTGTCCCGCCGGGGCGATCATTCCGAAAACGCTCGAAATGTTCACAATCTGCGCGCGCTTCTCCCGCTTCAATACCGGCAAAAACAATTTTACGCCGTACACCGTGCCCCAGAAATTGATATTCATCAGCAAGCGAAAATCATCCAGTGAAACTTCTTCAAAATCGCCATGCAGCGCCACGCCCGCATTATTGATCAGCAGGGTAACGCGCCCATGCCTATTACTGACTTCATCCGCGAACGACCGCACGCCCTCTTCATCGGCAACGTCCAACACGTGCGTGGTGACCAGCGCGCCTTTTGTCAGCAACAATTCAGACGTTTGCAAAAGTCCCGTTTCGTCAATGTCGGCGAGGGCCAGCGCCGAGCCCGCGGCAGCCAGTTGCTGCGCCAGGGCGCGGCCAATTCCGGACCCCGCCCCGGTAAGTACCGCTACCCCTGTACTCAGGAAGGACATTAGAAAACCTCGACGCGCGAATTCGTGGCTGGCTTCGCCGGAAAGACCGGCGGCTTGGTGCCGCGCGGCGCAAGCTTCTTCCGCAGCTTCTTTTCCTTCCACAGGAGCAGGGGCAGGAGGCGTTTTCCCCTTTGAATGCCGCGCAGCGCGGCGTGCGGATCGATCAAATGGGTTGTAGGAAGCCGCACTCCCGACTCCTTCATGACCAGCCCGATCGGCAGCTCCATCTGGTCCTGCGCCAGCATCATCCGCGCCATCAGCTCCATTCCCGGCGTAACCACGGGCCCGAATCCATAACGCAGTTGCGACGTCCCGATGATGTAAAGATTCTTGTATTCCGCGAGGACGCATCCCCCGTACAGCTTGGTGACGCTTCCCTTCACCGGCACGAGACCCGGCGGCAAGAAAGGGAAGCTGACGTGGTACCCCGTCGCGCAAACGATCAAATCAAACGCTTCGCTTTGCCCATCCACAAAATGGACTGTCTTACCTTCAAACCGCGCGATGTCCGGCCTCGCCTGAATCCGTCCGTGTTTCACGTAGTAGAGGAGCTCGCTATTGATCGTCGGATGGGCCTCAAAAATTTTGTGGTCCGGCTCTGGAAAGCCGTACTGGCTGTATTTCCCCACCGTAATGCGCACCAGCAACGCGATCATCAGCCGCTGCGCCCACACCGGGAACCACGGTTTCATCATCTCCGCCGAAGGAATCCCGAAAAACGTCTTCGGCAGAAACCAGTAGCCTCTGCGCACGCTCAAGCGCGAGGTCTTTCCCACCCGCGCCGCCTCCGCCGCAATATCGCACGCGGAGTTTCCCCCGCCGATCACCAGCACCCGCCTCCCCGCCAACTGCGCCGGACTCCGGTAGTCTTTCGAATGAATCCACTGGCCTTCGAATTTTCCTGGATAGTTGGGAAAACGCTTGTGCCAATGATGCCCGTTGCAAACGATCAACCCTTTGTAAATGCGCTTTTCGCCCGTCGCCAGTTCCAGCTCCCACTTTCCGTCCGCCAGCGGAAGCGCCATCACCACTTTCGTATTGAACTGGATATGCTTCGGCAGCCCGAATTTCTCCGCATAGTCGCGCAGATACTCCAGCATCTGTTGCCGGCTCGGAAAATCAGGATAGTGCTCCGGCATCGGATAGTCGGCGTATTCCGTCGTCTTCCGGGAGGAAATGATGTGCACGGTTTCGTACACGCCGTGATACCAGTTGCCGCCCAGATCGTCATCGGCTTCGAGTTCTTCGTAGGGAATCTTGTGTTCGAGAAGCGCCTTCGCCATTCCGAGGCCCACGGGCCCCGCGCCGATCAAGGCCATCTGTGTGGAGCGATCAGTCATTGCAAGCGACCTGCCTTAGCCCACTCATACCACAGTTCTCGCGATGTCACCAGAATATGAGGAGGGTGCGAAGTCCCGAGCCGGGAACGATCAGGGCAATTCGATTTTGATCTGATTACGGCCGGCACGCTTCGCGCGGTAGAGCGCCTTGTCCGCCTGCCCCACCAGCATGGAGAATTCAGGAGGCTCTTTGCATTGGAATCCGGCGATCCCGAAACTCGCCGTTACCGAAACAATCGCACCGCCAAATAAAAACTCTTCAGTGGCAAGCTGCTTACGGAGGCGGTGCACTGTCGGTTGAATGTGTTTTTCATCCACGTGCGTTAGCACCAGCAAAAACTCATCACCACCCATCCGGCCGCTGATATCCGATGCCCGCGTAAAGTTTTTCAGAATTTCCGCGAATTTCTTCAGCACCAGGTCGCCAGCATCGTGACCATAGCCGTCGTTGATGTCCTTGAAACAATCCACATCGGTATGCACGACCCAGAGAGGAAATCCGTGACGCGCCGCGCCCCGTAGTTGCCGCCCGGCCCATTCTTCGATCGCGCGCCGGTTTGGCAAGCCCGTGAGCGGATCGGTGTTAGCCATCTCCATGAGCAGCTTGTTCTTGGCGTCGATTTGGCGGTGCAGGTCAATGATTCGTCGCCCCACTCCGATACGGGCCCGCAGTTCACTGGAGTCAAAGGGTTTGGTGAGGTAGTCATCCGCGCCGGCGGCCAATCCTTCCACGACACTGCCTTTTTCGGTCATGCTCGTGAGCAAGATGATGTAGGTGTACGAGCTGCGCCCATCGGTGCGGATTCGCTCGCAGAGCTCGGGACCGGATAAGTCAGGCAACATCCAGTCAGTGATGACGAGAGCAGGGTTGTTTTCGCTGAAAAGTCTCAGCGCTTCTTCGCCATTTTTCGCAAACAAGAGGGCATAAGGTTCGGCGGTAAGCGCATGCTCCAGTAGTTTTCGGGAAACGGGTGAATCATCCACCACAAGAACCTGCAAATTCTGTACTGCATCATTCATGCGCATCTCACCAACAAAATCTTTCCGGTGTGCTAGGTCTCTTTCACTCAGCAGGGGAGGGAAACTTAGATGCATTCTAACAGTTCTTATCCGGGCGAGACGTGAATCCGCGCTCTGGGGTTCGGAAACGGTAACCTGGGCTTCTTACTTGGTTCCGGATACGAGCAACGCGCCTTCCTTCTTAAAAGCGCGCAATTGTTCCGCGTCGCGGAACCACCGGCCCGTGTAGACCTCCGGCGACGGAGATCGATCAACGATGCGCTCGTGCGTTACGTTCGTGAATCCCGCGTCATGGAACAACCCGCCCCATTCCTCGACGGAGAGAAGATGCGTTGGCACCGCGAGGAGACTCCCCCACTGGTGGGAGTGTGGATTATCGCGGTAGTAGTTGATCAGGGTCCACGCCGAACCGCCATCTTGGAGCACGCGAAAAATATCTTTGAGTCCGGCGGCGGGATCGGGCCAGTAATACGAAGATTCCACGGAAATCGCGTGAGAGAAAAAATTCGGCTGCCAAGGGATTTGGGTAACTTCTCCCGCGACGAACATCAAGTTATCGAAGTCCACGCTGGCGCGCCGCGCGTGGCGGATCATTTCGTCCGAAATATCCATCCCCACCGCGCGGCCATCGGGCACTAATTTCGCCAGCCGCCGCGCCAGCCAGCCCGCTCCGCAGCCTATGTCCAGGACGTTGTCCGTTCGCGCAAGCCGCATCTTCTCCAGCACCGGCAGCGTGATGGGCAAGTGATCTTGCTCCATCCCCTCGCCCCGCCCCGCTTCCGCCCAGCGGTTAAATTCCTCGCGAAGAGAAATCGAGGGATCAGTGGGAGGCATGAGAAGAGAGAGCGAGCCGGTTGCGCACAATCAGTTTCTTTTCGACTGGGTCCACGACAAACCCGAGAACTTCGAGAGCTGTCGCGCCAAGGACCGCCTCCTTGCCCGATTCTCCAAAAGCAACTGGCACCGGAGCTTTTCTTCCGTCAATGATCAATAGCACGGCAGTAGTGTCGCGTTCTAACACGCGGCCATCCGCGAGTGAGAACGGCAAGCGCGAGAAAGCTGTCACGCCAAGCTTTTGAAGGATTTCCCCGGGTATCCATGACAAGGTGGCTCCGGTATCCACGAGTAGCGAGATTTCTTCTGTCCGCCCAGGAGCAGCCAGGCTCGCTAACTTCACTTTCACCTCAAACATTCCCATTGGGGATACCCCAGCTTCGTCAGACGCCTTGCACCTTCGCCAGCAGCTCCACGAACTTCTGTTTGCGTTCCGCCTGGTCGTGGCCGCCTTCCGCATCCGCCATTTGGGTGATGTTCATCGAACAGAATTTCGGCCCGCACATCGAGCAGAACTTCGCTTCTTTGTAAAAATCGTCGGGAAGATTTTCATCGTGCATGGCTTTCGCCGTCGGCGGGTCGAGCGAAAGCTCAAATTGTTTGTTCCAGTCAAACAAAAACCGCGCATAGCTCAAGGCATCATCGCGGTCGCGCGCGCCGGGCCGGTGCCGCGCCACATCCGCGGCGTGCGCCGCGATTTTGTAGGCAATTACGCCCTGCTTCACGTCTTCCGCATTCGGCAACCCGAGGTGCTCCTTCGGGGTGACGTAGCACAGCATCGACGCGCCGTGCCATCCGATCATCGCCGCGCCAATCGCGCTGGTGATGTGGTCGTACCCCGGCGCAATATCTATCACCAGCGGCCCCAGCGTGTAGAACGGCGCCTCGTGGCACCACTCCATCTCCTTGTCCACCTGCTCCTTAATCTTGTCCAGTGGCACGTGCCCCGGTCCTTCAATCATCACCTGAACGTCGTGCTCCCACGCCTTCTTCGTAAGCTCGCCGAGCACTTTCAACTCCGCGAATTGCGCTTCGTCGCTGGCGTCCGCGATGCACCCCGGCCGCAGTCCATCGCCAAACGAAAAGCTCACGTCGTGCTTCTTGAAAATCTTGCAGATCTCCTCGATGTTCTCGTAAAGAAAATTCTGCTTCTTGTGGTGCTCCATCCAGTGCGCCATCAGCGACCCGCCACGGCTCACAATTCCCGTAATCCGCTTGCGCACCAGCGGCACATGCTCGCGCAGCACGCCCGCGTGAATCGTCATGTAGTCCACGCCCTGCTCGGCCTGCTCTTCGATCACTTCCAGCATCAGGTTAAAAGTGAGGTCTTCCGGGCGCCGCACGCGAGAAATCGCTTCATACACTGGCACGGTGCCGACCGGAACGGGCGAGGCATCTATAATCGCTTTGCGAATGGTGGGAATGTCCCCGCCGGTGGAAAGATCCATCACAGTATCCGCGCCATAGTGCACCGCGTGATGCAGCTTCTTCAGCTCCTCGTCGATATTCGAGCTGGTGGAGGAGTTTCCGATGTTCGCATTGATCTTGCATTTCGTAGCGATGCCGATGGCCATCGGCTCCAGGTTGCGGTGATGGATGTTGGCGGGAATGATGCAGCGCCCGCGCGCCACTTCGCTGCGGATCAGCTCTGGTTCCAGCTTCTCGCGCTTCGCAACGTACTGCATCTCCTCGCTGATGACTCCCTGCCGCGCCAGGTGTATCTGCGAAACGTTCCTCTTACCGTTAGCTCCGGCAACCGCCGCTTCTCGCTTCTCAATCCAACTATCGCGCAGTCCCATAAAACCCCCTCAGTACCCGCCGCAAGTGCTCCGCGATCGGTGACAAATATCCCGAACCGCATTCCTACAGTTTAAAGTGGAATTATGGCACCTGCGAATGACCGCGGCAACCTCGCGAGGCAGCGATTAAAGCCGCGGCTGGCGCATCGGCTCAGCCGAATCGCTCCTGCACAGCGCGGAAGAATCCAGTTCGCGGCAGCACGTGTACCCGCTCAGCGCCATCGTCAAGTCCAGATCGGCAGCCAGATTCAGCAAAACATCCCGCACCCCTTCTTCACCCGCCACCGCCAGACCCCACAGATACAAGCGCCCGAGGAGCACGGCTCCTGCGCCGAGCGCGAGCGCCTTGAAAACATCCGCCCCGCGACGAATCCCGCTGTCGAACAGTACAGGAACGCGCCCATTCACTTCGCGCACCACACCCGGCAGCGCGTCAAGTGCTCCAATCGCGCCGTCCACTTGCCGCCCGCCGTGATTCGAAACGATAAGCGCATCCACACCGGCATCCAGCGCTAGCGCCGCATCGTTCGAATGCAGAATCCCCTTGAGGATGATGGGAACACGCGTGTGCTGCCGCAAAAACCCAATGTCCTTCCAGGTGAGCGTCGTATTCGAAAACAAACTGCCCCACAGCTGAATCGCCGCCGTGGGATTCTGCTCCGGCGACTGCGCCAGCAGCCCGCGAAAAACCGGATCGCTGAAATAGTTCGCCAGCCCCTGCCCCAGCATAAATGGCAAGTACCCATGCTGCAGGTCCCGCTCCCGCCACCCGAGTATGTTGGTATCCAGCGTCACGACCAATGCCGAATATCCCGCGTGTTCCGCGCGCTGCAGCATGCTGGCTGTCAGCTCTGGATTTTTCCCCCAATAGAGTTGAAACCACCTCGGCGACTCCGCTACCTTCGCGGCCCGTTGCGCAACCTCTTCAATCGACCGGCTCGACATCGTGCTCATCACAAACGGCAGTCCCAGGGACGCGGCAGCCCGCGCACTCGCCACATCCGCATCGCTACGAATGATTTCCTGCACGCCAACCGGGCCCAGCAGAATCGGCGCCGGCAACCGTGTGCCAAGCACCTCCACGCTCAAGTCGCGCTTCGAAACATCGCGCAGCATTCGCGGCACGATTCGCCAACGGTAGAACGCTTCGCGGTTCGCGCGCATCGTGTCTTCGCCGCCCGCCCCGCCCGCAACATAGTCGTACGCCCGCGGCGCAAGGATTTCCTTCGCCTTTTGCTCCAGCAAATGCAGCGGCACGGGCACAGACGGTTTTCCGCGCCTGAGCCCGAGTGTATAAATCTGCAGCTCGCGCTCTGCACCTGTCGGCATCGCCTGCGGCTCTTTCGAATCGCTCATGTCGAGGCAGGATTATACATGGGAGAGAAGGTGCGACTGGAAACCCGCACCGGCATATCAGAAATTGCACTTGACAGTTGGCGAAACAAAAGCGAATATTGCAGCCCGCTTCGTGCGGGCCTTGCTACGCGCCGCATGGCCTTGACCGCAGGCGGGAGAGAGTAAGATGGCAACCTGGGCGCCGCCGATGACCGGACAAACCCTCCTAGAGCAAGAGCCTGGACGCTTTTCCGAGGCCTTACACCGTTATTGGGGTTACGAATCGTTCCGCCCTGGCCAAGAAAACATTGTTAGGAGCATCGCCGCAGGCCGCGACGCTTGCATCGTCATGCCCACGGGTGGCGGCAAATCACTCTGCTACCAATTGCCTGCCGTGCTCAACGCACAGCGCACCGTGGTGGTCGTCTCCCCGCTGATCGCTTTGATGCAGGACCAAGTCGCGCAACTCGAACAAATGGGCATCCCCGCCGGTTTTCTCAATAGCTCGCTTTCGAACGACGCGCGCAGCCTCATCCTTGGCCGCGCCAGCCAGGGCCACTACCGCCTTCTCTATCTCTCGCCGGAGCGCATCGCCCTCGACGGCACACCCGCCTGGCTTGGCCGCGTGCCGGTTTCTTTCTTCGCCATCGATGAAGCCCATTGCATCTCCGAATGGGGACACGACTTCCGGCCCGAATATCGCCAGCTCAGCCGTTTGCGCGAACTCTTTCCCGACCGCCCCATCGCGGCTTTCACGGCCAGCGCCACCCAGCGCGTCCGCCATGACATCATCGAACAGCTCCGCCTTCGCGATCCCTTCAAACATATCGCCAGCTTTCGCCGTCCCAATCTGCGCTACATCGTTCGCCAATGTGACGCCAGAACGCAAAATGAACTGCTGCTTCGCGCCGCAAAACAAGTCTCGGACGGAAGCGTGATCGTCTACGCTCCGACGATTGCCCGCGTTGGTGACACCGTCGATTTCCTCGAGGAAAACGGCATTGCCGCCATCGGTTATCACGGACAGATGCAGAGCGCTGCAAGACGCGAAAATCAGGAAAAGTGGATGGCCGATGAAGTGCGCGTCATGGTGGGCACGATGGCCTTCGGCTTGGGCATTAATAAAGCGGCCGTGCGCGCGGTGATTCATCTCTCGCTTCCAAAGAGCGTCGAGCAGTACTACCAGGAGGCCGGCCGCGCCGGACGCGACGCACTCCCCGCCGATTGCTTTTTGTTTTGGCAAAAAAAAGATACGGGCTTGCACGCCTTTTTTATCGGCAAAATCGAAGATCCCGCTGAAAAAGAACGTGCTTGGCAGCGCTACCACGAAGTCGAGCGTTTCGTGCAATCCAAAGAGTGCCGCCAGCGCCACGTTTGCCGCCACTTCGGCGAAACTCCCAAGTGGGAGCGCTGTGGCAATTGCGATGCCTGCGCGGCAACGCCCGACTGGCTGGAAATCGCAGTACAATCCCCGCGCAGAAAACGCGATGCCGCGCGCAAGCCACAGACGACATACTCGTCTCCCGCGCGTGCTGCCACGCCGCGTCCCACCGCGCCAACGCTATCGACCTCAGCCGACTTCGAGTTGAAAGAGTACATCCGCGAGTGGCGGCGAATTACCGCAAGAGAGAAAGGCGTCGCGGCCTTCGTCGTCCTCCACGATTCCGCTCTCGTGGATCTGTGTGTGCTGAAACCAACGAGCTTGCTGGAACTCCGCCGCGTCTCCGGCTTCGGCGACAAGCGCGTCGAAATGTACGGCAAAGAAATTCTTGACGCCCTGCGCCGCTTCCGCGGAGGTGATCGCGCCAGCAATGAAGGCAAGCCAAAAGTATCCTCTCCCGCCAAAGAAACCCTGCGCCTCCTCGAAGAAGGCCGCACCTTCGAAGAGATTGCCCAAATTCGCTCACGCACCCTGCGCGCCGTTGTCTCCCTCGTCGCCGACATGATCGAAAGAGGCGACGCCGAATTTCAGCCCGGCTGGCTCGCCCCCGAACGTTACAACCAGATCGCCGCCGCCTGTCACCAGTTGGGAATGGACCGCCTAAAGCCCCTCAAGGAAGCCCTCCCGCCCGAAATCCCTTACGAAGAAATTCGCCTCGTCATAGCCCGCCTTCGCACCGAAATTCCATCAAGATAGGAGGGCATGACTTCAGTTGTGCAAGGTCCCTGTAGTGACGGGTCTTTAGACCCGTGCTTTTGACCGCGCCCGGAATGCAAGTTTGCTTTCGTGGCACAGCGATTCCTGGCTGTGCATTTCTTGTAGGGGAACGATACATCGTGCCCTCTTCGATGCAGCGGTTCGAGAATTAAGGAACGCGAAACCCCAAGGCGCCCGCGAGCCGCGCTTGAATCTTATCAAACGTGCAGAACGAACTAGCTCGAAGAGCGAGGGCCGAAGCCACATGCAGGACGTCCAAGGAACGAGTGCCGAGGAGCCGGGTCTGGGTTCGGGCAATCCTCCGAGCATGTGCGAAGGTAGCGGCGGAAATAGGCAAAATGCGGATCAACCCGGCGTGGACATCCATTGAAAACGAAAGCAGGACGGCCTGCTCCTCCGAAGCTCGCAGCTCTTTGCGGAAAATCCGCCAGTTGAGCGCGTTGATGAACTCGAACTCGGCGAAGTCGGTGGCGACGAGAGGCGGCTTGATGCGCTTCATGATTGCTGCGGCCGCGGAGGAGTCGGCATCAGGGACATAAAGCGAGAAAAGAAAGCTGGTGTCCGCGTAAACGATCAAAAGCGTTCCCGCTCGGCGGCAAGTTGCTCGGCGCCGGAAACCTTCAGTCGCTTCTTGCCGAAGACCTTTTTTTGCCTGGCTAGGAAGTCCGGAAAGGCCGCTGGGGCGGCGGGATCCGGCGGGAGCAGCCGGGCAATGACCCGTTTGCGCTTGGTGATGTGGATTTCCTCGCCGTCACGGAGCAAGTCTTCCACAGCGGAGAATCGATAACGAAGATCGCGGACGGTAGCTTTCTTCATGTGATGCATTTTAGCATCACACCATGACCATGGCAAGAAAAGTCCCGCCTTTCGCTTCGCGAAAGATGGGACTTCTCGCAAATCAGCGCGCGGCGTGGGTACAACCCGTCTGCCCTTCCCATCTTCCGGCACAATGCGCTACCCTCTGCGGAACAAATCCGCCATCTGGATGCAAACGAGGATAGCGAACATTTCCGCCAACGCCAGCAAGACCAACGCAACGCGAGCGGTCGTGCGCAGGGCCGCGTTGCTTCCCCTCGTCTTCGTGATGTACGCATACGCGACGGGCGGGCCGTTTGGGCTCGAAGACATGGTGACGACGAGCGGGCCGGGGTTGACGCTGCTCTATCACTTGTTCATTCCATTTTTCTGGTGCATTCCGGTTTCGCTGGTAGCGGCGGAGTTGACCACTGCGATTCCCGTGGAAGGCGGATTCTACCGCTGGGTGCGCGCGGCCTTCGGCGACTTCTGGGGATTCCAGGCCGGCTGGTGGAACTGGAGCGCTTCGTTCCTTCTGGG
>WNFQ01000599.1_pt1 | contig 24405 bp, 18 predicted proteins | sample 5400171 | NCBI WGS metagenome assembly WNFQ01 (sample SAMN13153356, study PRJNA577476) | soil metagenome | isolation source: 20 cm soil under Madrone tree | place: USA:California | collected 2016-06-14
GCTCCCTCATCGACCCCAAGCGCCGCTCCGGTCAAGGCAGTGGACGTACATCCCGTCCGCGGCACGGTTCTGGACGCTGGGCTCTTCTTTACGCCGATCAGGCCGTCGAACGCAACCGCGCCCTCGAAGCCACCTGCTGGATGCTCTTGAAGCGCTACGGCATCGTTTTTCGCAATGTCCTCGCACGTGAAACCAACTTGCCCACCTGGCGCGAGTTACTGATCGCGTTTCGCCGTCTGGAAGATCGGGGAGAGATCCGCGGTGGCCGCTTTGTGGATGGTTTCCTCGGCGAGCAATTCGCTTTGCCGGTAGCGGTCGAGTCGGTGCGTGCGATGCGCAAGCTCCCGCCCTCCGGACAGAGCATCACGATGTCCGCCGCCGACCCCCTGAATCTGGTTGGGATTCTCGTACCATCGCAGCCGCCGGATAACTCCCGCGACCATTTGCCCAAAAAGAAATCGGGGATCCGATGAGGGGGTCCCTCGGTGTCCCCGATTCAACACTGCCCAGCGAGACTGTTAAGCGCTTCCCCCGTCGCTTTTGCCAGGCCAGTCGTCGAAAACATCAAAGCAATCGAATCGCCAAGCTCGCGCAAGCTCTTCCAACCTTGACAAACGCCCTGTAAGTGATTGATAGGTCGCCCGTTAAATTTATTTCAAAAGGGATGAAGCGCTTTCTATCATTTCTTCACTTATAGTGAAAGGCCTATCTGATCGGATAGTCCTCTATCCAGAGGGATAGTTGCATCGGGTCTGTAAGCTGGAAAAATCTGATCTAATAGACTGACGAGCGAGCAACGGTGAGTGACTTGGGAGACGCTGTGAATCCCCGACTGGTAGCAATCTCTGGGCCCCTGAAGGACTCGGTTTTTGCATTACCCACAGAGGATTTGTCGCTCGGGCGGGATGCGACCAACGGCCTGCCCATCACCGATCCCTCGGTCTCCCGCCGACACTGTATCCTCCGTCGCGAAGGGGACGGTTTCAAGATCCTGGACCTCGACAGCCGCAACGGCACGTTCGTAAACGGCCATGCGTTGAAAGAGAACTGGTTGCGCCACCACGACGAGATCTCCGTCGGCGACTCCACATTCTTGTTCCTCACCGAAGAAGATACCGACAAGCTCGCCGCTCCCAGTCGCCCCGTCGAATTCGAGGATGAAAAGCCCACCCATGCCACAGCGGAAATCCGCCCGCAGGATGTCCTCTATCTTCAGCCGGACAAGATCCTTAGCGAACTGCCTGCCACGTCCCGTCTCGCTCGAAATCTGAATGCGCTTCTAAAGATCAGTCGTGCCCTACATTCCATCCGCGATCTCGACGAATTACAGGCCCATCTCCTCCATCTGATTTTTGAAGTCGCCCCCGCCGAACGCGGCGCCATTCTTCTCGACGGCACCAACGGACGCCAGTTCAACTCAGTCTTCGGTCGCAACCGGGACGCGACGAACGAGCACTCAGTGCCCGTCAGCCGCACCATCGCGCAACGCGTTCTGGCGGAAGGGGTCGCTATCTTAGGCTCCGACGTCCCGGGGAGCACGGGCCTCGGCAAAGTCGAAAGCCTGGTCGCCTCGCAGGTGCGTTCCCTGCTATGCGTTCCACTCTCCCTTTTCAATCGGACTATAGGTTGCATCTATCTGGACACCGTCAACATCGCCGACCGCTTCAACGAGGATCACATGCAATTGGTAACCGCTGTCGCTGGCATCTCCGCCGTGGCGCTGGAAAATGCGCGCCGCCTGCAGTGGCTCGAGCAGGAAAATCAGCGCTTGATGAAGGAAATCACCCTCGACCGCAGCCTGGTCGGCGAAAGCCCGCGCATGAAGGAAGTCTTCCAGTTCCTCGCACGCGTGGCACCCACCGATGCGACCATCCTTATCGGCGGAGAGAGCGGCACCGGCAAGGAACTCGCGGCCCGCGCCGCGCATCGCAAGAGTCCGCGAGCGACAAAGCCTTTCGTCGCCATCAATTGCGCCGCCATTCCCGAGACCTTGCTCGAAAGCGAATTGTTCGGCTACGAGAAAGGTGCCTTCACTGGAGCCAACGCCCAGAAGAAGGGACGCCTGGAGATGGCCGACGGCGGTGTCGTGTTTCTCGACGAAATCGGCGAGTTGGCTCCTTCCCTCCAGGTCAAACTGCTCCGCGTTCTGCAGGAACGCGAGTTCGAACGCGTGGGCGGTACCCGCCCCATCCATGTGGACATTCGCTTGATCGCCGCCACCAACCGCAAGCTTGAAGAAGCTGTTCGCAATAACCAGTTCCGCCAGGACCTTTATTTCCGCTTGAACGTAGTCAGCCTGACCATGCCGCCGTTGCGCGAACACAAGGACGACATTCCACTGCTGGTCAGCTTCTTCGTCGACAAGAATTGGAAAAAGTGTGGCGCCCGGCCCAAGCCTCTCTCCAAAGAAGCCTTGGATTGCCTGATGAACTACGACTGGCCCGGCAACGTGCGGGAACTGGAGAACGTCATCGAGCGCGCCCTGGTGCTGGGCACATCCGATGACATTCTGCTGGAAGATCTACCGGAGTCGTTGCTCGAGCGCGCGCCTGCTCCCGGCATGCACGAGGCGAAGTATCACGCCTCGGTCAAGGAATTAAAGAAGCGTCTGATTCAGAATGCTCTGGAAGAGGCTCGCGGAAACTACACCGAAGCTGCGCGCTTGCTCGGAGTCCATCCCAACTACCTTCATCGGCTCATCCGTAATCTTGATTTGAAGGATTCCGTGAAGACAGCAGCTCCGGCCCGCGGCATGTCTCCGAGGCATCAAGCGCCGCGCCCTTGACTATTGCGCTGGTAGCAAATTCTTCGCCTGCGACTCAGGCAGGTGCAGGCTAAGCAGCGCCGCGGGATTCAAGTAGACCCCTTGCCAGCGCACGGCAATATGCAGATGTGGCCCGGTCGCGCGTCCCGTGGCCCCGCTCAAACCCAGTAACTGACCCCGTGTGACGCGCTCCCCTTCCTTCACCTTGATCTCGGAAAGGTGTAAGTAAAGACTCAACAACCCCTGCCCGTGATCCAGCACCACGCAGTTTCCCTCGAAATAAAGCGGTCGAGCCAGGATCACGGTGCCGCCATTCACGGCCGCCACCTGCGTGCCGGGCCGTACGCGATAGTCGAGGCCCTGGTGCACACTTTTGGTGGCTCCGTTGAAGACGCGCCTGGTACCGAAGACATCAGAAGTCGGCGCATCCACCGGTGGAGCAAACCTGCCGGACCATTCGCGTTCCGGTGTCGTCGCGCTAAACGTCTTGTGTTTGAGATCCTGGTCTTCCTTGATTACCTGCAATTGCTCGGGACCCGGTTCAGTAAATTGCTTGGAGACGGTCAATTGGATGACCGGATATTTCGCGTGTCCAACCGTGAAGTTCCTCCGAAAGCTGCTCCGATTCCCCGCTACGGTGACCCCGTCCAACGTAAGCGGATAGCTCCCCGGTTTGGTTTCAAGGCTTACGCCCGCCAGAGCGAACCACGTCCGAGCGCCGCCTTGATCGAAAATGATCTCGTGCCCCAGCCAGGTTCCCGTCAACGACTTCAACCGCAGAGGCGGTGTCACTTCCAGAAAAACCGGAGCCCCATTCACTAACTTGGACGGGTTGGCACGAACCGCCCACGTCGGACCCGCCATCGTGGTCGCTGAAGTTGCACCAACCGTACTGGCAGTACAGTCAGCGCCCCACATGGTCAGAATCAACACATACGCCGCTCTAGAAAATGCTTCGCGCCCTCTTTGGAAATCCATGATGATAAGTAGAGCCCAACATCCAGTTTATATTCCGGGCTCATGATCCTTCTTGGTTAAAGTGGTGCCACATAGATCTGCAGCAACGACCCAAAACCGGGCTCGAAAGGGCCCGCTTCAGATCCATCGCCGTTGCCGAGGAAAGACTTGAAGGGGCGCCTTCGGGCGCGTCGAAAGATCCAAAGCGATCTGGCTTTAGCCACCGAGGTTCCGCGCTGGGAAACAGTCGAGGTAAGTTACTGATTTTAGAGCAGTTAAATTATAACCACCTCGCGACAAAAAGCAGGCCACCGATTGGCTGCAGGGGTGCACTTCTCTGTGGCAGGAGGCAGTCCTGGCAACGCAACCCCTGCGGTACCCCCCGGAACACAACGGCAGCCCGAACGGCGTTTGGTTGATCTGCCTCCTGCAGTCTGACAGATCCTGGAAACCATCACCCTTAACAACCACAATCCCACCGGAGCGGTGCCCTTCTCCGAGGGAGAAGCTTCGCGCGGAATCTACATAGTCCAGCGCGGTCGCATTACGCTGTCGGTGGGACGCACTTTGCAGCGCCGGGAACGTTAGCAACTAAGAACTTCACACTGCTCAAGGCCATTAACCAGCGTTCGGGCGACCTGCTTCACTTTCAACATCACACAGTTTGCTTCCTCAAACCCTGTCCACCCAAGCGCAAAGCCCACCGCCTGGATTGAACATACGAGAAACCCTCGTTCCGCATCTCCGACCCCGTGTTTACTCAAACGCTTGTGAAGGACTTGGGTACTTCCCGCGAGGCTTAAGTTCCCTGCGACCTGCAAGATGACCGGATCGAAACTGTCTAGCGGTAGCAGCGCCAGCAAGCATCTTCTTTGACCTCGCATGCGATCGACTTCCCACACCATGAGCCGGCAAATGTCTTCCTGTAAGACGGGTCTTCCCAACTCGCTCGGGGCTTGCACTCCATCGCCGTCACCGCAGGCGTGAATCACCTCCTCGAGCAGACCGAGCTTCCCATTAAACTCTCGGCGAATCGCGCTCGCGGCACATCCCGCTGCGGTGGCGATCTCGCGCAGGGCGGTATTCCTGTATCCCTGACGCGAAAACAATTCTGCCGCCGCCTCAATAAGCCTGCGTCTGTGGAGAAGGCGTGTGCTCGGTTCGCTCCCTCGTGCCGCTGGAACAGCAAATTCCTGTGGATTGACCGTCGCCATCGGCGGGTCAGTCAGCATGGCACTCAACGTGTAGAACTCTGGCAATGTCATGACGGGGCCCTCCCCATGCCGCATGCGATCCTTCCGTATCGATCGTGGCGGCTGAGCATCGAGAGCAGGGGGGAGGGCAATGCTGCGATTAAACGCCAATCCGGCCCGAACTGAGGTAAAACCTTGTAGTGCCCTTGTAAAGTCTGCGTAAGATGCGATCCGAAATTGAAAAGACATCACCGGTGAAAAGCGAGTCTTCCCTTTGATTTCTACCGCTTCGTAAAGAAGTGTAAAACGCGATAATCGGTCGCGGCGGTTGTGCTAGCGCCTGGATCGATGGCGAGTTGCCTCGTCCTGCGGTTCCCCGACAGCCAGACCCCCGAGAAGTGGACGATCGCGTACTCCATGAATGAAAATATCTTTATGAAATGGAATCTCGCCGCATTCCTGCTATTGAGTTCCCTCGCCTGGGCCGCCGATTTCAAACTGGCTAAGGTGCTCGACGTACACGATGCCAGCTCCCTGGCTGCATCCGCGGTGGCGAACCACCCGGTTGCCATTCAGGCGGGAGGAGCTCAGACTACGTCGGTGCCCAGCCAGCAGCTGCGTTGTGAGGTCACAGTTGACATCGAGGGCACCAGTTACACCGCGGTCTATCCGGTCGACCAACATTTCAAGATGACCGATTTCAGCGCGGGAGACCTGGTGCACGCTAGGGTCGACGGCAAGAAGTTGGTTCTAAAACGATTGGATGGAAAAGAAATGAAGTCGAAGATCGTGCGTCAAGGGCCGATCGAACCCGCCGCCCCACCGGGCATCTAGTTTTCGTAGGTTCCTAGTTAAGTTAGGAGGCACTCCTCGCTCCGAGTCGCGCAGCGACGGCACCAAAAATAGCCCCGGACGTAAGGCTGGGTAAAAAGTCGGAATGAGCACGAGTCCCTTTCAGGGACGACACAGGTTCTCGCGCATCGGCCGCAGGTCCTCAGTGGTGGTCGTCATGATCGCGGTCATGATCACGGTCGTGGTCATCGCGATCCCAATCGCGATCGTTGTGCCACCGGTGCTCCACGCCATTCCACCAGACGTGATAAGCGCTCCAGCAGTGCTCGCGTTCTTCATTCAGCGCATGACGGCTGCTGCGCGCCTGCGGGCTGTTCTCACCGTGTTCGCGGACGGCCCGATCCAGCCGGGCTTCGGCTTTCTCGATGCGATGCTGACACTTTTCCCGCTCATCTGCCTGCGCGCGGGGCGCACTGATCAAAATGAAGGCGGCACTGAGAAGGGCTGCGCTTACGATAGCACTCGTACAAAGACGCATTGCACGTTGGACCCAGTTGTGCTTTACCTTCACTGCTCTCACCTCCGCGAAATGTACACATGCAATTGGACGCATTAAGACCCCGCGTCAGGAGAATCCCGTTCAATTATCTCCTGGCGCGGGGTCTGCGCCACTTCGTCTGGAACTACGCTAAAAGCTCAGTTTCGAACCGGCAATACGGGAAATTCTGTAGAAAGAACTAGGAAGTACATCAGCCAGCGCAGCAGATTCAGACTCGCGGAGGAAACGCAGCCACGGCATCCTCCACCGTGGCATGAAACGGAATGATGGTGGGAAGATTTGAGGTGTGGGCAATTTCCTCGACGATGCCCTTGGCTCCCGCAACCCGAAAATCTCCGCCTGCCTTCTTGAACTTTCCGGCGCACATCACGATCGTTCCGAAGCCGGTGCTGTCGACACGCTGCACCTCGCTCAAGTCGAGAATCAGCTTCGTCGATTTCTGCCGTATCAACTCATCGATCTGCGCCTCGATCTCCTGGCATGGCCGCCCCATCGAAACCCGTCCGGTCAAGCGCAACACCACAATGTCGGGCGCAATCGACTCCTGTCTGATCTGCAGCATCGCACGGCGCCCTCCGGCAGTCGCATCCATAGCAGTAAATGATGGTCCATTAATGTAGCAGAACGGAGAAGACTTTATGTCGCTGGAGTCGCCATCTCTGCCGTGCCCCAAAAGTCATCCTATTCACGACACGGCGGAATGGAGGGAACACAAAACGACTGGGCCTGACAGCGACCACAGGAAGCCGTGGAACACCCTCCGAGAATCTGCATCCTCGGATGGCTCATGACCGCTGCTGCAGATCCGCCACTAGCGGCGCCGCCGCAGCTGCATCCGTTACGCTGGCCACTGGACGCTTCGCTGGCGCTTCCTCTACCTGCTTCAGTGGCAAGCGTTCCAGCGTCCCGATCAGCGGAGCCTCATCCACAGTCGAGCGCAAGGAAATGAATCTCTGCTCCACGCATAGCGAGTCGACCAGGCGTTGCTCTCGCGCGCTTAGCACCTGCTGCGGCAACTTGTCGAAATACCGGAAAATCCAAAGGAAGTACACCCGTTGCCAGAAGCTGAGTTCAATGTAGCGGGGGCCGATCGGCGTGACTATGCGCAGCACACCACCGGCAAGTTTGTCGATCCACATAACCGGGCCTACCTGGTATTTCCAGTTTCTACAAAACAGCCAGAGCACTTCAAAGGCCGCCCATTATTGCACCTGGGCTGATGCATTGAAACCAAAATCTTGTGCCCCCAGACGCGAAGGTACCGGCGATCCACCGCCAGCCAACTAGTTGGAATATTTGGACAAGACTAGCCAGTGACACCCCGCCTTGCACCAAAAAGAGTGCAACCTGCTGAAACAGCCTCAACTCTGACCGGCAATCTTGCCAAGCGTTTTCCAAAATCCTAAATTGGCATTCAGCTAGGAATTTCGGGAAGAACGTCCAGTCGATCGATGGTTGCCGCCACCCCGAACTTGTGGCTCCCATCGTCCTCAACCCGAACCACCGACGCCTGGCAGCAGGCCCATTGCTTCTCTCCCAGACCCAATTCTTCCGGCAGGATCAACACAATCTCGAGCTTGCTTCCTTCCGCAATGCGCTGGTCGGTGTACAAGAACACACCCCTGGTGTTCAGATCCCGGGTAACCGCCGTGAGTTCCTGTGACGGTTGCCTGCTCTTCACCGTCGCCGGAATCGTTGCCGCGACCCGGGTGCCGGACCTCCGCTCCTGCGTGGAATCGCTCATCTTGGAGGGTGAGCCTATCACGAGGACACCCGTTTGCACTCTGACTTTTTCAGCCTTAATTCTGGCTGCCCACCAGTGCCTGAATCGGGTCCAGAATCCGCTCCCCGAACCATTCCCGCTCCTGCAGTGCAATGGGAACATTTCCATTCTTCCAGACAAAATCATGGAATGCCCGCAGGTCGAACTTTTCACCGGCGCGCAACCGGGCTTCCGCCAGGAACTTCGTGATCTGCAGTTTTCCAGCCTGGTACGAGATGGCCTGTCCCGGCTGGGTAGCGAACATCGCCGCCTCGGCATGTGCCGTTTTCTCATCCATGGGAACCATCCGCGACAGGTAATTCGCCGCCTGTTCGAGCGTGAACTCTCCGAGCGCGAGTTTGACGTCGACCTCCACCCGCAGCGCACGCAACCACATGTAGTTGTATACGATCTCGCGACTACGGGGAGAATCATCGAATAGCCCGGCCTGCAGCATCATCTCTTCCGCATAGAAACCCAGGCCCTCATTGGCGCCCGAATCATAGTAGCGTTGACGAATTGGATCAGGATTCCGCCAACCCAGCCACAACTGCAGGTAGTGTCCCGGCACTCCTTCATGCACCAGATCGGGACGCGGATCGTGTGCGTTGGATTTCGCAAAATAACCGAGGCTGTCCGACGGATCCGGCGTCCACCGGATACAATTTTCGGTCAGCCGCGATGGCCCCGTGAAATCGTCCTGTTCTCCGAAATCCCCGAGAACCGACAGGTATTCGGGCAGGGCACGAATGGTGTAGTGGGGAAAGCCCGCAGGGATCGTGAGTAGTCCCTGCTCGGTCAGGAAACGGCGCACCTGCGCTTCCATTTCCGTGGTGGCCTTGATCTGTTCATTGACGTTCGCGAACATCTTGAGCACGGGGATCTTCCGGTTGCGCTGCCTCTCCATGTGTTCGAACGCTACCGAGCGGGCCCATTCCTGGCGCGACAGTTCGAGTAGTTGCTCTGGAGAGAAGGTGTACAGCGCAACGTTGTTGAAAAAATATGCGTAGGCCTCGCGTCCCACCGCGGTGTGCTCCGTCATCTTCGGCAGCCGTTGCTGGAGCCAGGTCCTGTAGGACTCCAGGGCCGAAGCCGCGGCCTGCATCGCCGGCGCAAGTTCCGTGCCCCGGCCGCCGGTCAACAGGGGGGACACTTCTTTCACGACAAGCTCTAGGTCTTGCCCGATGTTGGCCAGCAATTCGATCGCAAGCCTCGCGAAAGGAGCAGCCGGCTGCTGGAGATTCGCTTTCGCGTCCTCGAGGATGCCCGGAATATTTTGAAGCCGCACCACGAGCTCCCGGCTCCGCGCCTCGTCGAAAGGCGGCGGTGGAAGCAGCGTTTCCGTCACCGCCGTGAGTGTCTGGTCGATGTAGAAGGTAGGATCGCGTTGCCACCGACGATTGACGTCAAGTTCCCAATGCACGCGGGCGAGTGCTGAGCCCATCAGCCGATAATCCACTTGCTGGGTCCTCTGCCATTTCGTGGCATCCAGTTTCTTCCAGCGTGCCTCGAAGCCGGCCAACTCGGCTCTTTGCCTGGCCGCTGCGGCCGCCGACCATGATCGCTTCAGTCCGCCCGGACGTTCGATCCGTGGGATGTCATCGTTGTTGAATGGCTGGTATTGCGTTCGCCAACTCCAGAAATCGGTTGCTAGCTTGTCGAGTGAATCTTGCGCCCTTATATTCAGCGAAAAAAACACAGTGGCCAAGAAAAGAACGGTGCGCGTCATAGGGATAGTGGGTCGATGGTGCTTGACGCGGCAGGGGATGTCAAAGGAGATTTTTGGGGACTCGAACCCGATGCGGACGATCCTGATTGGTGATAAGAACGGGAAGGGCACAAGTTACCTTGTGTCGTTAGTCGTTGGGAATGCGCCCGCGCTTCAGCGCCTGAGGTGCGCCGTTCCGGCTTTCTCTCAATCCAACTGATCTGTGGAAAGCTGAATTGAGAGACGGCGGCGGAGCCGATCGTCGACTCCGCCACCTCGCCGGTTCCCTCATGGGTGCAACCCGGCTGGAGGCTCACCCTTCGGGCTGGCAATCCTACTGGCTATTACCTGGTTGGTCGGCTGAGTTCGCAGTCAACGTTCCCAGCAGACCGTTGGCTTCCTCGTTCGGACCCGCGGTGAAATACAGCGTGTTGGTCGGTCCGTCATTGCTGACGCTACCACCTCCGAAACTGATGGCCCACAACCCATCGATGACAAGCGCCTGCCCGGTGGTGTCATCGATCATCATGTCTTCGTGCTCTCCGGTAAACGTATTGAAGCCGTGGATGGTGCCATCCCCAAAGTTCCCGATCAGCAGCCGATGAGAGAATTTGCCGAAGTCGCCCGGCGCAGCGGCCGCGCCCCAGGGCGCGTTAAACCACGGTCCATGCTGCAGGCGAAGCAGCAGACGCCCCCTCGGATCGAATACACCCACAAAGCCGAGACCCGCACCATGGTCTTCATCTTTGCTTCCCGGTGCCCGATGCACGAACGTCACCACCAGGTCCCCACCCACGTTCTGAACGTTGAATGGAGCCCAATTGCGGTCGAGACCCGGAAACCGGAAGGCGTCTTCGTCCTCACCGTGATGCAACAGACTGAAGCCTCCATCGAACACGTCCACCCGCCCCGATTGGAAGTTCGCGGCGTAGAACCGCGGATGGCCATTCACCATGGCAATCGCGCAGCCCTTGTAAATCGCCTTGCCAGCACGATTCTTGAGAATCACCGCGTTGGGACTCACCCCCGGATTCCAGCCGGCGATGGTTCCATCCTCGGTGACAAACAGGAAGATTGACTTCGCGTTCGGACCGGCCTGAAATTCAGTGGTGGCATTGAAGACCGCTCCCGTAGGCGCCGAAGTGCCAGTTCCATCAGGCGTGGGAATTGTGACAACCAACGGTTTGGTTGCATTAGGTGGCACAAACGGCGCACCTGCCGCGTTATAGACGGTAGAAAGGCCCGTCCCGTTATCTGCAACCCACCAAGGACCACCACTGCCCCGGGAGAGTCCCCAGGCATTGACCAGATTTGGATCGGTGTTGGGTGCGGATGCAGAAGCCGCCGACGAATCGGCGGTCAGGTCAGTGCGATGATACAGCTGTGCAAAAGCCAACCCCGGGACCAGCACGGCCACGCCGGCGACGGGGACAATCACTCGACGAACCACAGAAATCCACATACGGATACCTCGACTGGTTTGAACTAAACTGCTGCGCGGTATGGCTGCGCTACTCTGGGAGCACGCTGACGGTAGTCCCCAAGCGATCGACCGTTTGTCACGGAATTGTCCTGTTTCGGCAATCTTCTTGTCAGGGGTTCGAATCGGTGGAGGGAATAATAAGCTCGACAACAGACCCTGAAGGCTTGTCGCCCAACCCGCAAAAACAAAACCCACGGCGCATGCCGTGGGTCAAACCCTGAAAGTACGATGGCCTACTGCGAACTACCTACCGACCGAACATTCGCCGCGCTGGAGGGCAACGCCGGCCCGCTGGCAAAGAAGTTGTGGTCGTAAAGATTCCGATACATGCGTCCCGCAATCTCCGCGGCCTTTGGTCCGAATGTAGGCCGCCCACCCTGCAGGAATACGACAGTCACAATCCGTCCCACGTTGGTGTTGGCGTAGGAACCAAACCAACCATAACGAGTTCCCGCCCGCGAGCAGGTTCCTGTCTTGCCCAACACCTGCTCCTCCGAAAAGTTCGACAGCACGCTGCGCGCAGTCCCATACAGCACCGCGTTTGCCATGCCATCTGAAATTTCCGGAATGAGCGGCGCGATATCCAGATGTCGCTTTACCCGCGGCTGAAAGCTGGCAATTTCATCTGCCGAAGTGGGATGCTGCATGTAATAAAGCGTCCCCCCATTCGCAATCGCCGAAATCATCGCTCCCAGCTGCAACGGAGTCATCGAGACTCCTTCGCCGAACGAACACATCTTCCCCACTCCGCCCAGCTTGGCGGGAATTTCCGCATCGGGATAAATTCCAAGATGTTCGCCCTCGATGTTGTACCCCGCCATCTCACCCAACCCGAACTGATGCGCGTAGTAGCTCACCTTGTCGAATCCCAGCTTGCGTCCCAGCGCCTCAAAATAAGCATTGTTCGAACGCGCCATGGCTTCCGTAAGATTCACACGGCTGCGGCGCCCCAGTACGATGGGCGTGTCTTTGTCGATCAGATTTTCGCTCAGCGCTGCCAGTGCCACCGAGACTTTAATCGTCGAGCAAGGCTGTGCGCCGCTCGAAAGCGCCAGCTTCTGATTCACCATCGCCAGGACCCGTCCACTGGTCGGTTCGATCGCGACCACGGTCCCGTTCATGTTGCCCAGCGCGTCAATCGCTGCCTGTCGGACAACCGGATCTTCTCCGACCGTGATGTCGCCATCCGTTATATCTTCCGCGAACGAACTGGTGTAGAAGCGCTCGTAATACCGATGCCGCCGACGTCCAGCCACACGCCTGCTCGCGGGCGTCACGCCGCGGCTCTTCGCCAATCGGTTCATACGTCGGCGCGCCCGTTGGCTTTCTGACACTTTTTGTGACTTGGATTTGACAGTTAGCGCCCGACTGTTGACACTCGCCGCCCAGCAAAAGTTGGCCAGCGCAACCGCCATAGCTGACAATGCGATGAATCGAAGGACCTTGCCGACTTTCGTGGACATCTGGCCTCTACCCGCCCCCGGTCTTTCCCGTATACGATGCAAACTTCGTGCCAGTCTTTCGCCCCGACCAGCCCGCATTCTCCATCTCTGCGATAATAAGGGACTTATGCTTTCAGCCGCAAACAAAAATTACGACAGAATCATATTCGTGAAACTGATCGTAAATCCCTTGTTTAGAATCTCTTAATCGCAACACAGCGCCCACCCCTGCCCTTTCGTAATGCTCCTGAGGATTACTCCTAAGGCACTCTCCCCCTCCGCAAGACTTTGCGCATTTTGGAGCACTCCGGAACACTCTGCGCATGTACACCACCACAATGCCCGGCAATCTGCAAAGCTTTTGACCTGCCGCGTACCTGCGACTACCATTCCGAAAAAACCTTTTGCATCTCCTGTCTTCATGATTCCCAAGCAGCTCTCCCATTACCGCCTGCTCGAGAAAATCGGGGCGGGCGGGATGGGCGTCGTGTATCGCGCTCACGACGACCAACTCGACCGGGACGTCGCCATCAAGGTCCTGCCCGCTCACACGCTCCCCGACGAGCGCACGCGTCAGAGATTTCGCAAAGAGGCTCTGGCGCTCGCCCGCCTGAACCATCCCAACATCGGTGCGATCTACGAATTTGGTACTGAGGACGGCGCGGATTTCCTGGTGATGGAACTCGTCTCTGGCGTGACTCTGGATGTCAGGCTCGCCGCCGGTTCTCTGCCCGAGCGCGAGGTCCTGCGACTGGGCACACAACTTGCCGACGGTCTCGATGCCGCGCACTCCCAAGGCGTCGTGCATCGCGACCTCAAACCCAGCAACATCCGCCTTTCGCAGGATAACCGGATCAAGATTCTCGACTTCGGCATTGCCCAGTTCGTGCACCCGGAAACAGATTCTGCCGAGACCGCAACTCTCACCTTGCCGAACGAAATTGTCGGCACGATCGCCTACATGGCCCCCGAGCAGATTCGCGGCCTCAAAGCCGATTCGCGTACCGACATCTATTCCACTGGTGTCGTGCTTTACGAGATGGCCACCGGCAAGCGCCCCTTCCTCGATACTTCCGGTCCGCAGCTGATCAGCGCCATTCTCGAACGGCCGCCCTCGCCGCCCAGTTCCAGGAACCAGGGAATTTCTCCCGCGCTCGAAAGCATCATTGTCAAGGCGATCGACAAGGATCCCGAACGCCGCTACCAATCCGCGCGCGAGTTGCGCATCGATCTGGAACGCTTGGGCACCGGAGCCGTGCCCCTGGCAACGCGTCGGACTTCTTCCCGGGGGTGGATGGCTGGCCTCGGCGCCCTGCTGCTTCTCGTCCTCGCCGCAGGCATCTATAGAGCACGCTTTCACTTGATCCCGCAACCCCACCCGTCCGTCGCCGAAACACTGCCCAGCATCACGCCGCGCCGATCGGTCGCTGTGCTCGGCTTCCGCAATCTTTCCGGAAGACCTGACGACGCCTGGCTTTCCACTGCTCTGGCTGAAATGCTCACCACCGAACTCGCTGCCGGCGAACAACTCCGGACCATCCCCGGCGAAAACGTAGCGCGCATGAGACGGGATCTCTCCTTGCCCGAAGCCGACAGCTTCGGTCGCGACACCCTGGCGCGCATCCGCAAACATCTGGGCAGTGACCTGGTAGTCCTGGGAACTTTTCTCGAGTCCGGCAACCAGATCCGCCTCGATTTCCGTTTGCAGGACGCCATTGCCGGCGAGACGCTCGCTAGTTTTTCAGAAAACGGTCAGCAGTCGGAGTTGCTCGATCTCGTCACGCGCACCGGTGCGAATCTCCGCCAGAAACTCAACGTCGGCGGAGTCACCCCAGAACAAAGTTCCGGTGTCCGCGCCTCCCTGCCCACGAATCCAGAAGCAGCCCGGCTCTACGTGCAAGGCCTGGAGAAGTTGCGCATCTTCGAAGCGCTGGCCGCGCGTGATCTCCTGCAACAAACGGTTGCCGCCGATCCCAAGCACGCCTTGGCGCACTCTGCTCTCTCCGATGCCTGGTCCGCGCTCGGTTATGACGCGAACGCCCGCGACGAAGCCAAGCGAGCCTTTGATCTCTCCGCCAATCTCTCTCGCGAAAATCGTCTTTCCGTGGAAGGACGATACCGTTCCGTCACGCGCGACTGGGCCAAAGCTATCGAAAATTATCGAGCGCTCTGGAACTTTTTTCCCGACAACCTGGAGTACGGTCTGCGCCTCGCCTCCTCCCAAGTGGCCGCCGGCCAGGGGAAAGACGCGCTGCTTACGGTCGATCAAATGCGCCGACTGCCTCCTCCGGCCGTCGACGACGCGCGCATCGACATGGCCGAAGCCCATGCAGCCGAGTCCTTGGGTGACTTTCAACGCGCGCAGCAAGCCGCGGCCCGAGCGGCCGAAAAAGGCCGTGCCCAGGAAGCCCAACTGGTAGTCGCCGAAGCGCTCACCGCGCAAGGCTGGGCGTTTGAGCGTCTGGGCCAACTGGACAAAGCAGCCGCGCTTATTAAGGAAGCCGAAGGCCTGTACTTCGCCGCTGGAGACCGTCGCGCCGCCGCCAACATGGTTTCGCTGAAGAGCACCGTCCTCTACGACCGTGGGGATTTCGCCGGCGCCCTCCAATCCGATCAGGAGGCCTTGCAAGTTTTCCGTCAGATCGGCGCTCAGCAAAATGTGGCTCGCAACCTGAATGAAATCGGCAACGTGCTCTACGAAACCGGAAAGCCCGAGCAGGCGCAGGACTATTACTCGCAATCTTTGAAGATCTACCAGGAAATCGACGACAAACGCGGAGCCGCCGGCTGCCTGGGGAACCTCGCCAACGTCTACGACAACATGGGCAACCTCACCGCCGCCCTGCAGAAGCAGAAAGAAGGCCTGCAAGCCTTCCGCGACGTAGGCGACCGCCGTGGCGAAGCCTCCACCCTGAACAACCTGGGAAATGTTCTGGCCGAACTCGGAGATCTTCAAGGAGCGAAGAAGAGTTATGAGGAATCCCTTACGGTCCAGCAACAAATCGGCTACAAGCGCAGTCGCGCCTTCTCGCTCTTAGGCCTGGCCGATCTGCTGCGCGAAAAGGACCAACTGGACGAAGCACGCAAAACCGCGGAAGAGGCGTTAGCTCTGCGCAAAACCATCTCCGACGAAAACAACACCGCCGTAAGCCAGTTGCAAATCGCGCAGATCGCTCTGGAGCAGAAAAGGCTTCCTGAAGCCGAATCGCTGGCGCGCGATAGCGCTGCCACTTTCGAGAAACTGAAGCTGTCACAGAATGCGGCGATGGCCAATGCACTGCTCGCGCAGATCCTGCTGGAACGGGGGACTACCAAGGACGCCGTCGTCGCGGCTCAACATGCGGCCTCCCTCGCGCAACAGGCGACCGATCGAGCCCCGCGTTTGGTCACCGCTCTCGTCGAAGCAAGAACCCAGGCTGCAAACGCCAACCCGGCGGACGCGTCCAAGGCCCTGCAAAACCTTCTGACCGAAACCAACAAGAGCGGCTATCTCCCCTTCGAATTCGAAATCCGCCTCGCACTCGGCACCATCGAAATGCAATCAGGCCGCGCTGCAGCCGGACGCGCCCAGCTCAAAGCCCTCGAGAAAGATGCCCACGCCAAGGGATTCTTGCGCATGGCTCGCAAAGCAAAAGAAGCACGGACCTAGGAATCGATGAAAAGCAGGCATTCCGGACCTGGACTTCCCCTCTCACACCGAACCTCCGCCTCCGCGGCTCCGCACCCACACCCAATTCACCAACCCCAAACTAAACGTGATCCCAAGAATAATAAGATCCGCCCAATGCATTCGTGTAACCAGGATCCCCGTCGCCGCCAGCGCCAACCCCACAAACAACGGTGCAGCCGGCAGCCGAAACCGAGCCGCCCCCGGACGCAGCTTTCTCAGCCGGGGTAACGCAGCCGCAATCGCAGCATAGAGAAAGAGCCGTGAGATCGCCGCCAGGGTCGCATTCCAGCGAAAATCCCTCGCGATTGAAAATAACAGGAACAGCAATGCGAACGCCACGATCGAGAAATATGGCGTGCGAAAACGCGGATGAATCGCCGCGAACGCCCGCGGAAAATCGCCCTGCTCCCCCATGGCAAACGTCAGCCGCGGCGTGTGCAGCATATTCGCGCTCACCGAACCATAGGACGAGACCAGCGTCCCCAACGCCACCAGCGATACTCCCCACGGTCCCATAAACCTCCGCGCCGCATCCACCGCCGGCGTAGTGCTGGCCCCTGCCATCGGCAACGTAGAAATCACCACGTACTGCGCCGAGATATACACCGCCGCCGCGCACACAATCGCAATCAGCAGGGCCCCCGGTGCATCTTTCTGCGGGTCCCGCGCTTCGCCCCCCAGAAACAACGCCGCCTCGAATCCTCCGAAGGCCAGGATCATGAGAACGATGGCATCGAGCCAGTTCGCAGCGCTGGCCGGGACCGCAGCCGGCAAAACGCGCACGCCCGGATAGAGCAGTAGCGCCCTGAGTCCCGCGCCCACAAAAATCACCAGCACTAGCAGCTTCGCGCCGGTAAAAAGACTGCTGACGATGCTCCCGCTGCTCACCCCGCGATAGTTCACGACCGCCAAGAACCCAATCATTGCGACAAGAATCCCGGCGCGCATCAGCGGGAATCGCACCGCCGGCAGGACCTCCCCAAGATAAGAAACGAAGAGATTGACCACCGCCGAAGCCGAGGCAATGCGCGTCAACCACGTGAGCCACCCGATCTGAATGGCCACAAAGCGTCCGAATGCCGCGCGCGCGTAAAGATAGGGCCCTCCGGTATCAGTGAACTGGGAAGCCACTTCGCTGAGGCAAGCCGCAACCACCGCGGCAATCGCCGCGCCCACGACATACGCCAGCGGACTCAGCCTCCCCAACCGCGCCGCAATCAGCGAAGGTAGCCCGAAGATGCTGGCTCCGATCATCGTATTCAGCATGAGCGCAGCCAGCCCCCATCGCCCCACTGCGCGGACAAGGGTAGCTGAAGATTTTTCGCTCATGGCTTGGGGCATCTAAGTAGGGTTCGCGCGATTCGCCGAAATGTTAACTTTGCAGAGCGAGGTCAGAGTGGACAAGGTAGCCGCAGAGCTTTTGCTGATGAACGCGCGACGCCCGGCTGGTATTCGTTACCCGTGGAAGTGTCGACTTCGCAAAGGCGACTTCGTCCAAGAATTCCCCCCTCGAGAAGGCCCCACAATTTATGGATTGAGGTCCAGAGGGATTATGGATTAAGCCCCGGAGGGGCGACCAAGCTTAGCCCAGCGCTTCAGCGCCGGGAAAACTCCGTAACCCGGCCCAAGTCCCGGAGGGACAACCCGCTTTTTTGAACCCTAACGCCCCACCCGAACCTCAAACAACTTGGGCCACAACTTCCCGGTCACAAACAACCGATCCCCCTTCGCGTCATACGCAATCCCATTCAGAACTGCATCCGGACCCGCAGGTTTCTCCATCAATCCGCGTAGATCGATCCAGCCCAGCACCTTTCCCGTGCGAGGAGAGATCCGGACAATCCGATCCGTCTGCCACACATTGGCATAGATCTCGCCGCGCACATACTCCAACTCATTCAGATTCAAAACCGATTGCCCCTTCTCATCCGACACCGAAATCCGCCGCACCTCGCGGAACGACAAAGGATCGAGAAACCGCAGCACCGCACTCCCATCACTCAAAATAACTGCCTTCGCGTCATGCGTGAGCCCCCAACCTTCGCGCTTGTAATGAAACGTGCGCCGCAAAGCAAAACTGAAACTGTCATAAACGAAGCCCACACCCGACGTCCAGGTCAGCTGAATGAGGTTGCCGTCCCAGTTCGTCAGTCCCTCCCCAAAATACTCTGCGGGCAGGTCGTAGCGCTGCAAAACCTGTCCACTGGCCAGATCCACCATCCGTACCGACGAGCTGCCGTTCAATCCGGTGCTCTCATATAGACGTCCGTCAATGTAAACCAGCCCTTGGGTATAGGCAGACGGATCGTGGGGGTAGACGTGAACGATCTGGTACCCGTCGACCTGAGCGGAGGCAACTGAGTGTGCCCTCTTGCTTTGAGAAACCGCGGCACAGGAAAGAAGAGAGAAAAGGATGCTTTGAAACAGGACGTGCGAAACCGCTCGCCTTCTATCGGGCCATGCCTTTAGAGGCTGCTGCGCGAAAATTTGGAACCTCGCTTCGTTCTGAAGGGACCCGGCTTCCAGTCGGGCCTTAACACCCTTGGGATGGAGATCGGCTTTAACCGCTGAGGTTCGCTGTTGCAATCAGAGCACTTCCTCCGCAGCCCCGTTGAAACTGCGGGATAATCCGCGCCCCGGCTGCCCGTCACATGGCCCCAACCTCAAAACTTACATAATCTCCCCACGCTTGCGCAGAAACGCCGGAACATCCAGGTTGTCCGGCTCAAAGCTCGCGGTCATGGTGCTGCGCACCACGTCCAGCGAAGCCGGATCCGGCTCCGCCTGCGCCAAGCCGACCGGTTCCGGCGCGACCACCGTATCCATCATGATGCGTTCCGGCAGCGGGTCTGGCTCAAACCGGGGAGAAGGCGCTGGCTCGGGAAAATCCATCATCTCGGCATGGGTAGCCGCGAAAGAATTGTGCACCTCCTGCTGCCGTCGCCGCATGGCAGGCACTTCGCGGAAGCCGGTGGCGATGACCGTGATCTTCACGCTGTCTTTCATCTTCTCGTCGAGCACCGCGCCGAAGATAATATTGGCGTCGTCGTGCGCCGCGCTCTGAATGATGGTGCAAGCCTGTTGCACTTCTGCCAGCTTCAGCGAACTCGATCCCGTAATGTTAATGAGGATGCCGCGCGCCCCATCGATGGCGCCCGCCTCCAGCAGCGGAGAAGCAATCGCCTTCTGCGCCGCGTCGGTCGAGCGATGGTTGCCGCTGGCCGTGGCTGTGCCCATCACCGCGTAACCCATCGCCGCCATGATGGCCTTCACGTCTGCGAAATCACGGTTGATGATGCCGGGAATCGTAATAATGTCAGAAATTCCCTGCACGCCCTGCCGCAAAATGTCGTCAGCCACGCGGAATGATTCGAAGAATCCCGCGTTCTCCGCGACCGCCAGCAGCTTCTCGTTGGGAATCACAATGGTCGTGTCGACCGACTCCATCAGTTCGGCAATGCCGCGCTCCGCCTGCGTCATGCGCCGCTTGCCCTCGAACGCGAAGGGCTTAGTCACCACTGCAACCGTGAGCGCCCCCATCTCGCTGGCCAAAGACGCAATGATCGGCGTCGCCCCGGTGCCAGTGCCGCCACCCAGTCCAGTGGTGACGAAAACCATGTCCGCGCCTTCCAGCGCCTCGATGATCTTGTCCGAATCCTCCAGCGCCGCTTTGCGCCCCACTTCCGGATTCGCGCCCGCACCCAGCCCATTGGTGAGTTTCACGCCCAGCTGAATCTTCACCGGCGCGCGCGACATGCGCAGTGCCTGCAGGTCCGTATTGGCCACCACGAACTCGATGCCCTCGACGCCCGCATCGATCATGCGATTCACCGCGTTGCCGCCTCCGCCTCCCACACCAATGACCTTGATCTTGGCGTCGTTACGGGCCTCTTCGTTAAAACTGATGCGGATGCCGCTCTCTTGTTTTTTCATATCCACCACCATCAATAGGTTTTGTTTGCTCGCTGTTGCAAATCCCCGTCAACTCGAATCCTTGTCAAATCCCACGACCCTCTACCTGCTTGTCATTCCGACGCCGAGCGCAGCGGAGGCGGAAGAACCTCTGTTCGCGGCTGTCAAGAATCGTTGCCCTTCACGACTAAGACTGGCCACCGACCACTGCCCACTAACCACTGCTCCTAAGCACTGTTCTTCGCGAAAAACCCCTTCAATCGCGAACTCCACCGCGCATCCTGAAGGCCCCGCGCCACCCATGCACGATGCCCGTAATAAACCATCCCCAAAGCGGTAGCAAACTCCGGCTCCGCCAACTCCGTCGGCATCTTCGCCAGCGGCACCGGCCACGACAACCGCACCGGCTTGCGCAAAACCGATTCCGCAATATCCAACAACCCCGGCAATCGCGAACACCCGCCGCTCAACACCAATCCGGCCAGGCAAATCTCAAACATCCCGTTGTGCCGCAGAGTATCGCGCAGCATCTCGCACAGCTCGCGAGCCCGTGGCTCCAGAATTTCCCCCAGCAGCCGCTGCGGCAGCAACCGCGATGGCCGATCCCCCACGCTGGGCACTTCCACTTCGTTCCCTTCCGGAATCAGCGTCACAATCGCGTTTCCATACAGCTTCTTGAGCTTCTCCGCTTCGTTCACGGGAGTGCACAACCCCACCGAAAGATCGCTCGTGAAATGATCGCCTCCGACGGGAATCACGCCGGTGTAGGCAACGGCCCCCTGGTGGAACACAGCCAGTTCCGTCGACCCTGCCCCGATATCAGCCAGGCAGACGCCCAGGTCGCGTTCGTCAGAACGCAAAACCGAATCCGCGCACGCCAGCGCCTCGAAGACCGTGTCGTCAACGTGAACGCCCGCGCGATTGACCGCCGTCACCACATTCTGCGTGGCGCTCGAAGCCGACGTGATCATGTGAACACGCACTTCCAACCGCGCCGCCATCATGCCCAGCGGATCTTGCACGCCGGCCTGCTCATCCAGAATGAACTCCTGGGGAAGAAGGTGCAGGATCTCCCGATCGGCTGGCAGCGGGATGGCGCGTGCCTTGTCCACCGCCAACCGGATTTCCTCCTTCGCAATCTCGCGCGGCCGCGTGCCGAAGGTGATCCCCCCATGCGTATTCATTCCACGCACGTGCGAGCCCGCCACACCTACCATCGCGTGCTCAATCGCCGCACCCGCCACGTCCTCGGCCGCCTCCACCGCTCTCTGAATGGACGAAACCGCCTTCTCCAGATCAACGATCACGCCCTTGCGCGTGCCCCGTGACTCGGCGACACCATGCCCGCGATACCGCAGGCCGTTATCCGTAATTTCCGCCACCAGTGCGCAGGTCTTGGCGCTGCCCACATCGATCACCGCAAGAAAATTCCCGTGCTGATTCCCCATGCCTATGGACGATCCTGTTGAGCCTGATTCTTTGCTACTGCCGGACTCGGTTTCTTCTTATTCAGCACTGCATGCTTCGACGAAGCGCTGCCCGCGTTACCCTTCACGGAACCAGGCGACGCCTTGGGCATCTGCGCGGCTGCTTGGCTTCCCACTGGCTTTGCGGGTGACGCCGCCTTTGACGCCGCTTTCTTCGACGCCACCTTGTGCTTCGGCCTCCGGTGCACTATTTTCTTCGCCGCAGGTTTTGGTGAACCTTTCGCCATGACTTTGACGATCGGCAGCGTCATCTTCACCGCAGGCTTCACGGCCACCGCAGCCGGAGCGCTCGGCTTCACCGTACTCACCACGTGAATCAGAGCCGCCGGCTTCACTCCCGCTGCCATCGCGGCCTTGGCCGCCGCCGGCGTCAGTTGGGGCGTCTTGGTCGCATTCTGCATGTCTGGATTGACAATGATCTGGTGCTCGTAGCGCAGGTCCACCGACTCCAGTTTGTCGAACTGCTGCCGCCAGGCCTGCAGGTGCGTGACGTAAATCCTGTAGCGGCTCAGGAAATCGGAAGATCCCAAGTGCACTAGGACCGCTCCCACCGGATCGTTCGCCAGCACCTTCACATCCTCCTGGTCGGTGATGTCCACCTCGCTGAGGTCCTGCGAATAACGGGCGCCCTCCGAATCCAGTTGCCGCACCAGTTCGTTGTAGATCTTCATTCGCGCCGCCCGCGTGGAGAGCGGCTCTCCCGGATTCATTCCCAGGATCACCGGAAACGAATATTTCTGCTTGCCCGATCCCGGCAACTCCATGAGCGTACCGCCCGCATCAATCAAGGAAATCCGCGGGCCCACCCGCGCGAACGCAATCGGAGTGCGCTCGTGAATTTCCACCACCAGGCGGTTAGGTACAAAGCGCATGACACTGGCCGATTCCACCCAGGGAATTTTCTCAAGCTGCGCTTTGCGCTCGGCCAGGGGAATAAAGAAGATGTTGCGTCCAAGGTCGCCGCCCAAAACCTCCATCACCTGCGCGTGCGGAACATTGTGCGTGCCGCTGATCTCAAGGTCGTCGCTCGACTCGATGCGGAAGCGCCACGACCGTTCGCCATAGCGATACACCGCGGCTCCGCTGATACTGGCCAGCGACAACACGAATGCCGCGATGGCCGACCACTTCAGCCAACTCACGGCCTTTTTCGGTAGGGGCCCGCGCCGGGCAGAGACGCGCTTTTGCCCGCGCAGAAATGGAGATTCCTCCTCCACGTCGAGATCGACCAGGCGCGCATCATCCAGTGCTTCGCGCTCCGGCTCACTCGGCGGAGGGTACAACTCTTCCTGCAAGATGGTGGAGCTGCTTTTCCGCGCCATCACTTCAGGTTAGTTGTCGACAGATAATCGCTGAGCGAAACTAACTATAGCTGCATTTCGACGATTGAGATAGACAAAATCTTGGTTCGCACCGCAATTGTGGAGTGCGAACGCTTCGTCGTCTCTACTCGCTCGACGCTTCCTTGTCATTCCGACGCCGAGGGCAGCGCAGGCCGGAGGGAATCTACTTTTTCGTTGCCGGCGGAAAGCCTCGGGAGAGGATTTTCCACGTCGCTCATATCAGCGTCACGGGTCAGTCCCCAAAAAGAAACGGCGCCCCGAAGGGCGCCTCGACCCAGAGAGTTCGAAACCTAGATCGGATCATGCGAAGCTGCGACCGGCGCTTGTATCTCCGGTATCTGCACATCCGGCAACTCCACTCGCGGAACCGTCACCACCATCCGGGAAAACCCCGAGCACTTCTGCGCACGGTGGCCGTTTTCGATGGCAATCATCCGGACCTTATCCATCTTCATCTGAACTCTGGCCATCTGCCGGTCGACCCGCGCCATCGCCAGATCCCGCTGCATCCGCCCCATGTCGATCTGCCGCTCCGCCATCTCAATCCGCTTGCAGGCCAACTTCCCCTGCATTCTTTGCAGAGTAACGTGCGGCCATCCCATCGCATCGGAATTGCGCGCCAGCACGACCTCCGCAGCCGTCACGAAACTCAAACCGCGCATCGAGGCCCGCTCCACTATCTCCGTCGAGTGGTCCGCGATTCCGTGCACCCATCCGAATTGGCCATCCAGATAGGCGCCATTCAGCCCCAGGGCCAGAACCCCCGCTGCCAGCCAATACCATGCTTTTTCGGATGTCATAGCGCTCTCCTTACCTTGCACTTTCCAGTTAGACGGAGGGTCTGCCACTTTGTTATCCAGCAATGAGCAAAGTCCCGACAAAGGCCCACCCCACGCACCTCAAGGAATACGCAAGTCCGCACCGTTTAGTTCGGAGAATTCTGAATTCTTGGGAACTCTCGGGGATTCGCCTTAGACTCTGCCGCTGTGCCTTCCGGAAAAACACGCAGCCGCCGGCAATCCGGGTGTGGTCCCTTCCAATCGGCATAGGGGGAGTGGTCACCCACGCTCCGCCGAGTAGGCCTGGGGAATTGCACCCCGAGCCTCTCACTGAACCGGACTTAAACCTCTCAGCTTATCCGGCTCGTGCCACCCACGGAAGACGGCCGTCTTCCCCCGACATCGAGTTCCTCCGGTTGCCCGTTGACTCGGATCCGTACGGGTGACCTGCTCCCTTTGCTCCTCGGGAATTACCCCGGCTCAACGCTCCTATGGAGCAGTCCGCCCCTGGCTGGCGCATTGGTGTACTTGCGGCCTCACGGGACTTCCGCTTG
>WNFQ01001276.1_pt1 | contig 24381 bp, 22 predicted proteins | sample 5400171 | NCBI WGS metagenome assembly WNFQ01 (sample SAMN13153356, study PRJNA577476) | soil metagenome | isolation source: 20 cm soil under Madrone tree | place: USA:California | collected 2016-06-14
CGGTTTGTCCGCCGAGGAATTCAGCATCCCCGCCGCCAGCGCCGAACGCACCGGCGCAAAATCCGCATCGTCCCACAGCGCCAGCAGCGAGTTAGTCTTTCTCGCGTCGGCGCCCGGCACGCCATGCCAAATCAAGTAGAACAGCGTGCGCGGCGACATTTGCGCCGGCTCCAGCGGAGCTTGCGCGCGCGCCGGATTCGCTGCGGCCAGGCAGAGCAGCGCCGCAATCGGCAATAGAATTCGAACGTTCAGAGTTTTCATCGGAGGGCTCCGTACAATTAGTCAAAGGAAAAGGCTGACCTTTTAATGCTAGCGCGCCCGCCAGATGCACAAAAGCCCTCTCCCGCGCTGAGTTTCCAGAACACGGAACAGGGCCTTTCTAAGTAAAACTAAATTTGCGATGGAACTACGGTTTTGCCGGAGTCGCCGCAGGCGCCGGCGCCGCTGCAGCCGGCGGAGGAGCGGCCGCGCCACCCTCTTTCGGCGTCGCCAGGTACCCGGTAATCTGGCTCTTGCCCACGTCGAAAACCACGATTTCGTACGGCGCCATCCGCGCGCTGCCCTTCACGTAGAACTGCACCGGCTCGCCGGAAGTTTTGTCTTTCTTCTCGATCGTCTTGTCGTCGGCTATCACCGTGACGGTGTACTTCGCTTTCTTCGGATCCGTTCTGTTCAGCGCCATCTGCACCGGCCCGACGCGCTGCGCATTCTTCGATTTCGTCAACGTGAACTCGTAGTAGTTGCGGTCGCCGCGCCGCCGCAAGTCTTCCAAGTCGTCCTTGTTGCGCGCGATCAGCCCGCTCATCACGTTCATGTCGCCCAAGCTGCGCTCCAGCTTGCCTTTCGTCGCTTCCAGGTCCGTCTTTGTCGCTTCGATGTCTTTCTTCGCGCCGCCCACTTCCGTGGCCACCGCGCCGATTTTCTCTTCGCTTTCCTTCTGCACTTGCCCAAGCTGCGCCGACAGCTTCTGGTCGGAGGTTTGCTGCTCCTGGCGGATCGCTTCCGCGCGGCTCTTGGCTTTCGCCAGCTCGGACTGCGTCAAGCCCATTCGCTGCGTGGTCACTTCCATTTGGCCTTTCAAATCCGCGATACGCGAATTTGCCTGGTCCAGTTGCGCGGTCAGGATCTTGTTCTGATCCTGCTGCTTCGCCAGGTCCGCGCTCATGCGCGACTCCGTCGAATACCCCACGAAGCCCAGCACCGCCAGCGCGGCAATCACCACGCCGAACAGCACGGAGATCCACCGCGGCGTCCCTGTGGACTCGTAGCCATACGATTCCTGCGGCGTCGGTATGTTTGGAGAAATGCTCATTTACTTCCTCCTCTAAAATAGCTGCCATCCCTGCCAATGTTGTTGACTTGAAATTATCGCCTGCCTTCGCCCGTCTGTCCACCGCGCAACGCCAGGAGAACCCCGTCTTCTCAACCTCCAGTCGCAGGAAGCGAGCAAGATCGCTCCCAAGCACAGACACACTTGAAGGAGTAACCCAACCACGACCGATGAAGAATCCAAGAAGCTCCTAATCGCGTTGGCCGCCAAACATATCCGGAAAGGTGCCATTGGAAGCGGTGAAGACGTAGATAGACTGCACAACAACATGTACAACTTGACGCAACTATCAAGGCAGGTGCAACACCTGCGAGACGAGCACATTGGCAGGAGGCCTGGTGACGGCGAGGGTCCGCTGAAGGAACTCCTGCGGGAACTGCGGCAGGCTTCGGTTACCGATGGTTTTTACGCTATGGACCGTATTGGCATCCTCGAGGCACTCGACGATGCGACGGACGCCGTCTTTTGGAACCTCCGGCGGTCGGCGATACCCGATGAGGATGTGCAATTTCTGTATCGCGCAGGTATCGCCGATCCGGAGTTGGAAATCACCATTACGATCGAATAAGCAAAAAGAAAGATCGGCTCCGTGCATGAGGTCCTTGCACGAGATCTGCGAGATATCAGAGACATCAAGCCTGAAATGGTGGGTCGCTTGGAGAAGGCGATGAGCGATTCGGCCAAAGATCGGGAAGCACAGCCCAAGAAACGCAAAATATTAAACGGAATCGGCAAGATCCTCGGAGGAGCGATCGCCGGGGCCGGGAACGTGTTGCTCCTCTTCGGAACGATTGTTGCACCGAACCCGGCGACGGGATACGGCGCCATCGCATCGTCCGCGATTGCCGTTGCCGGCGTCATGCAGGGAGCCGGGGATCTGCGTGGGGAATGAATCTGGCCGCGTGGACGACTCATTCGTACGGAAGCAACAGGAGACCGTGGTGCAGCAACCTTACCTGCGCTTTAGGCTTCTTCCGCCGCGCTTGGACTTCATGTTGATTTCCGGCCAGCGGGTGAAGACGGACGTGGTGAGGCCGCCGCGGGGAGTGAATTCGCCGCGCACCACGCACCATTCGGGTTTCACGGCCGCGACGATGTCGCGCAGGATTTTGTTGACGGCGTTTTCATAGAAGATGCCCAAGCTGCGGTAGGCGAGCAGATACATTTTCAGGGCTTTCAGCTCGATACAATCTTTCTTGGGCATGTATTGGATGGTGATGGTGCCGAAGTCGGGCAGGCCGGTCTTGGGGCAGACGGAGGAGTACTCAGGAAAGCGCGTGGTAATAACGTAGCCGGGAAATTGATTCGGCCAGGTTTCGAGCGCGGGCAATTGTGCGTTAATGCCGGCGCGAGCGTGTTCTTCGGTGTAGTCGGGCATGAGTGCTCCTCGCGCTTATTGTATCGCGAGAGCTAGCCGGGGACGACGAGACTCGTTGTTGAACGCGTGAACCGAACTTGTAGTGGCGGGTCTTTAGACCCGCGATTTTTCGTTTGGAACAAAATGGGGGAATTTCCCCTGGCATTATCAAATGAACTAAAACCTCTTGCTGCTGGCCGCGCACTTCGCCTATGCTCTGCCGGGAGAGAAGAGATCGGAATCAGCCTGGCAAGCTGTCCGGTTTGTCACAGCGCGAATACCCGGCGCTCCAAACGCCGCTCGGTGCCGGACTATCTCTTTGCTTTCGCGGGAATCCTTCCCTGGCGCTGCGAAGCTTGCGCGGCGCGATTTTATTCGCGTTTGCTGCCGTTTCGCACGCTCATGTACGCGCATTGTAGAATCTGCGGCAATTTGGAATTGCAACGCATCTCCGCGGAGCGCATCACCGGAGTGACTTCCTTCGCCGGACGCTTTCTGGGATTCCAGGCGTTGCGCTGCGCACCCTGCCGTCACAAATTTTTTTCTGTGCGCCCCCTGCACCGCGAAGAGCATTCAGTAGCGTCGGCGCAAAACGAATAGCGCGATCTGATGATTTCTGATGATTTTGGTAGCCCGGACGGGAATCGAACCCGTAGTCTCCGCCTTGAGAGGGCGGCGTGTTAAACCGATTACACTACCGGGCCACAGAGGACATTCTATCGTGCTTTAACGCCCTTCGGCAATCTCGCTGAAATAAATGGCCAGTTCGCGCAAAGCGGGTCGCCACAGTGATGCGTAATCCGGATGGCATCACTGCAACTTCTTCGATTCAATGTATCAGGTCTTTTGATTGACCGATGGAAGAGCCACGCGATACCCTAATGCCGGGCTGGCGGTCCCTTGCCAGCCGAGTTTGCCCCTGAACTTGAGTCTTATCCCAACTTGAGGAGATTCATGTCGAACGAACTGCGTAATTTTCTCGCCCTTTCCTATGACGAGCTGGAGCAGTTGAATCTGAAGGCCAAGGAACAACGTCAGAAACGAGTTGACGCGCACAAAATTCAGGAAGAACGCATCAAGTATTTGACGGACGAAAAGCGCATCAAGGCCGTGACCGTGCTGTTCAGCGACCTGGAAGGCCGCCTGCACATGCTTGATTATGACAAAAAGTTTCTGATCAAGAGCTGGGACAACTTAACGTTCGACGGATCCTCGATTCGCGGGTTCACGGCGCAGCGGGAAAGCGATTTGCGGCTGGCGATGGATTGGGGCGCGTTCTACTGGGCGCCCGCGGATGTGTTTGGATCAGGCAAAGTGCTGATTTTCGGGCATGTGATTGACAAGGACGGTTCGCCGTACTCCGCCGATATCCGCGGAGTGCTGAAGGGCTATGCCGACAATCTCCACGAGAAGAAAGGCTACACGCTCAACGCCGCCAACGAAATCGAAGGATTCCTCTTCAACGGTCAGAATGCCGAGCGCAGTTACAACGAAACCGGCAAATTCGAATACGTCAATACCGGCGGTTACTACCATTCTCTTCCTGGCGATCCGCTGCGGACTTTTATTGATACCACCGCGGAAGTGCAGCGCGCCATGGGTTTCCAGAACGAGAAAGATCACCCGGAAGTAGCGCCATCGCAGTTTGAAATCAACTACGGCTACGGCGAAGTCGTTGCTGCTGCTGACCAGATTCAGCTTTACAAGCTGATTTGCCGCCAGGTGGCCACCAACATGGGATTTACCGCGTGCTTCCTGCCGAAACCTGTGGTTGGGGTCAATGGCAACGGCATGCACACCAACGTCTCGATCAGCAAGGACGGCAAGAACCTCTTCTGGGATCCCAAGGGCGAGGAGAAACTCAGCAAGTTCGGTTGGGAGTTCGTGGATCGCATTCTCAGCCACGGCAACGATATCTGCCTGCTGATCAATTCCAGCGTCAACGCGTACCGCCGGCTCGATCCGCACTTCGAGGCGCCCAATCAGCTGAATGCTTCAGCGGTCAACCGCGGCGCCATGGTGCGCATCCCCATCGGCAACGAGAAAAGCATGCGCACGGAAGTGCGCGCCGTTGCTCCCGACTCCAACCCCTACATGGTCATGTATTCCATCTTCAAGACCGGCCTCGATGGGGAGATCGCCAAGATCAAAAATCTACGCTCCGCGCAGCGCTACCTCCCGGATAATATTTACACCGCGCTGGAAAACTTCGAGAAGGCTGAATGGACGACCACGCTCTTCGGCGCCGACGTCAAGGCTCGCTATGCTGAACTGAAACGCGCCGCTGCCGATCGTTGCCCGCGGGCTCTCGGCACAGTGGTAAAAGTGCCCGAAGTCCAATTTCACCACGAGGTCTACAACCAGTTCCTCTGGAACCAGTTCTAGAAGTAATCTGTGGAGAATTGCAACGCCCCCGATAGATTTGGGGGCGTTGTTTTTGTCGACAAGATGTTTTTCGAGATCTTAGTTTTTCTTGCCGTAGGCGCGGGATGCGGTGATCCCCTTTCCTTCGGTCACTGTGATGGTGTGACCGGCGGTTGCATTCGAAAGCCGATCGATCTGGCCATCGGGCCAGCGAATCTCAACCGTGTCGGCTTTCTCATTGCGCGCGAGTCCGAAAGTTAAAACGAGTTCACTGGCAGAAAGATAGCTGGAACCGCTGCGGAGCATTTGCGTTTGTGTTTCGCCGCCCGCGGTCAGCCGTACGTTCGCGCCGATGCCATCGCGATTGGATTTTGTTCCGGTGAGCTTGATACGAACGCTGCGATTCGAAGCGGCAGCGTCCGACGATTCGTTCCGGAACAAGTACACCGGGCCGCCATTGGTGGAGAGCAGCAAGTCCAGCCGGCCATCGTTGTCGATATCGGCATAGGCGGCGCCACGCCCTACTCGGGGAGAGGCAAACGCTTGCCCGACCGATTTCGTGACTTCTTCGAATTTGCCCTTGCCGATATTGCGGAACAGATGCGGTGGCATGGCGTATTTCACATTCGCCTGAACGCGCTGGATGTCGGCATCGATGTGGCCGTTCGCTACCAGAACGTCCGGCCAGCCATCGAGATCGTAATCAAAGAAGAAGCATCCGAATCCGAGGGTGAGCAAAGAAGCGCGGCCAATTTCCGAGCGCGGAGCTTCGTCAACGAAGAGTCCTTTTCCTTCGTTGTGATAGAGCGAGAGCATCTGGTTCGAGAAATTCGTAATCAGCAGGCTGGGAAAGCCGGAGTGATCGTAGTCGGCGGCATCTACTCCCATGCCCGCGCGGGCCACGCCGTCTTCGCTGAAAGCGATTCCCGCAACGACCGCTTTTTCCGTGAACGTGCCGTTGCCATTGTTGCGATAGAGTTTGTTCGGCTGCGTATCATTCGAAAACAACAGATCGGGCCAGCCGTCATTGTCGAAGTCGAGGACGGCGACGCCGAGAGTTTTTGACGTGGGTTCGCCGAGGCCAGCTCTTTGCGTGACCTCTTCAAACGTGCCGTTGCCGCGATTGTGCCAAAGACGGACGGAAGTTCCTTTGTACGATTCCGGCGTGCAGTAGGATTTGCTTTTACCGTCGAGAGTGCAATACAGATCGGTCTCCGGCGTCCACTGGACATAGTTAGCAACGACCAGATCCAGGTGTCCGTCCTTGTCGTAGTCGACCCACGCGGCACTGGTGCTGAATTCCTTCGGCCCCTGCAGACCGGCTTTTTGCGTCACATCGGTGAAGGTGCCATTGCCATTGTTGTGAAAAAGGTGGCTCTGGCCGTAGGCCGTGACAAAAAGATCGTCATAGCCATCGTTGTCGTAGTCGCCGACGGCCACGCCCATGCCGAACATTTCCACGTCCAATCCTGCCTTATGAGTTACGTCGGTGAAGGTGCCGTCGTGATTGTTGTGATAGAGCTTGGGAGTTGAGTGCTTCTGAACGTGGCCGGGCCAGTCCATTCCATTCACGAGAAATATGTCCGGCCAGCCGTCGTTGTCGTAATCAATGAAGGCGATGCCGGGTCCCATGGTTTCCGGCAGGAATCTCTTACCGAAGGCGCCATTGTTGTGGACGAAGCGGATTCCAGAGGTTTGCGTGACGTCCCGGAACAGAATCGCTGAGGTTTCCGGCGTCGCTCCGTTTCCTGTGTGTTGGGCCAGCAGTGTTGCCAAGGCAAGAGCTAGAATTGTTGCGAGCGAACCCTTCACCATTCCCCCAGGTTTCAGTCGCGGCCTACGCCGAGCGCATCGGCTGCGCGATTGATATAGTTAAACCAGGACGCGATCAGCGTGATCTGCAAGATGCCAAGGTCATCGAAGCCTGCGGCGCGCAACCTGTCATGATCTTCCGGGCCACATTTCGTCGCGTCTTTGGTCAGTTTCACCACGTAGTCCAGCATCGTACGATCCTGTTCGCTGATTGGCGCAGTTCGATAGTCGCTGCGCAGCGCATTGACCATCGTTTCATCCAGCGTGACCCTACGCAGGAACTCTGCGTGTGACTCGATTCAATAGTGGCAATGATTCGTCACCGAAACCATGGTGGCGATCATTTCATGTTGATGCCGCTGGAGAGGCAAGTCCGGCGACATGAGTGCGCCAAACGTGCTGAAAGCATGGAAGAGCACGTCGGGGAGAAGCGTGTGGCTGGCTACGATGCCGGACATTTGGCCGTCATTCACGGGATGGACGGGGGTAGCGTATTCGATGGGATAAAGTTTGCGCTGCGCCTCGATCGCATTCTTGACGCGGTCGTCTTCATCCATTCGGACAGTTTTGATCCAGGTCATTCGTCGCAGCTCCTCCAACCGATTATCATCCTGAGAATTATTTCGAACTGCCGGCTCGGGCTTGCGCCGGGCCGATGCCTGCCGCCGCGCGTCCAGCCGTCGCTTTCTTGGTCGGCGCAGCTGTAAGCGCGATGCTGACGTGCTCGTGAATCGCCTGCCGCTCGTTGTTATCTTCCGGGTGCGTCTGTCGATAGGGGCCTGTGATAGCCTGCGCGGACTCATCGGCTTTGAACCGCAGATATCGTAGCTTGTGTTCGTTGGCTTTGGCATCGTCGCCAAGGCCGTTGTAGCAAAGCATCAAGTTGTAATGCGCTTGCAGGTCTTCGGGATCAATGGAAAGCGTCTGTTCGAATTCTTTCACCGCATCGGCGTAGCGCTTCTGCAAGAAGAGCACGCGGCCAAGCTCGTTGCGCACAACTCGGTCGCGTGGAAATTGCTCCAGCACCGCCCGTAAGTGAGTCATCGCTCCGTCGTAGTCGCCGTCTTCCTTCAGCGCGCGCGCGTAAAAGAAATTCGTTCGCGCCAGACGGGGATCGATCGCCAGTGATTTCTCCAGCACTTTTCTTGCGCCTGCGGTATCCCCTTCTTGCACCAGGACGCGGCCGATGTTCGTCCAGCCATCGGGATTCCGCGGATCCGCCTCCGTGATTTTCTGGAAAGCAGCCGCAGCAGCCTTTAGATCGCCCTGTAGGAAGAGCCCGATGCCGTAGTCATTCCAACGGGTCCAATCTTCCTTAGTGCTGGCTGTTTCGGGAGGCGGTACGGCAGCGCCTTCAGGAAGGACGCGCAGCGTCTTGGTATCCTCGGCAATCGTGGTGATGGGAAGGTCAGGGATTGCCTTTAAGTTGCCGGAAACATGGGAGGTGTCACCGTCGAAGTACCATTGGCGATCGTCGTAGTCCGGCGTGGTGCGAACTTGGCTGCTAAGTTTGGTAACGTCCTCTTCCACGCCAGCGAATGAAAAATGCGTATTGAACCAGCTGAACTTTCGGTAGTTGAGCTTCGCATGCAGGGTAATCCTGTCACCCACATTTTCTGGGATGTGCAAACGATAGTGCGCCGTATCCGCCGCGCCCGGCGGAATCAGATGCACGTAAGCCACCGAACGCGTCGCCCAGGCGTTCCGCTTATTGATGGGATTGCCGTGCCCATCAATTTGCAGGGAACGATAGAAATGTGCCCCAGGCTCGACCGGCCCCTTACCGCCGTCTTCGACTTTTCCGCTCCAGAAAATTGTCTGCCCTTTTTCATCGGTGGCTTGCAGCTCAAGCCATACATCGAATGCGTCCACTGTGCCGCCGGGGAAGAAGTGCCCGACTTTGCGCGTGCGTACAACCACATCCACGCGCGCGCCATCGCCTCGCCGCACTGCCGCGTTGGTGCGATCGATAGGAGCAGTAATCGGGCGAACCTCTCCCGCAGGTCCTTTCGGCAGCGAAGTATCAGATTCTTCGCCAACCGCGAAAGTCGTCGAGAGTTCCGGCTTGCCCATTTCGCTTCGGGCCGGCGGGTTCGCTTCTTTCCCGGCCGGAGAAATCGCGAAAATATCCACACTCAATTGCTTGTCCTGCAAAAAGTTTTTCGCGAACTCGTACTGAGCCTGGTCCTGATTCGCCGTGGGCACAGCCGTATTCGCTCCTGGGAAACGATGCGAATGCACGAGTCCGTTTACGTTCCCGTCATCGCCCGAGGGCACTTGCGGCATGTGGCAATCAGCGCAATTCATCGGTGACTTTGGATAGTAGAAGGCGCGTGCGCCCTGTCCGGAAACCCCGCTGGCCTGCCAGTTGTCATATTCATTGAAGCCGCGAATCCACCGGTAATGATTCACCGGGACATCCAGGTGCACCTTATGGCACGAAGAACAGAATTCCGCTGTGTCCGCGCGCATGAATGGCTTCAGGAACGTGCGGCGGTGTGGCTCGGGGTTCAAGCGAACCACGAAGTCGTGCAACCTGCGAACGAGCGGATTTTCGCTCGCGGCGAGTTCATGGAGCTTCGGATACTCCAGGAAAAAGTCGCCTTGGCCCATGGTGCTTTTCACTTGCACGATGCTGTGGCACATCAGGCAGCCGAGGCCGGCGCGGGCTTCCGGCCGGTCCACGATCTGCTTGATGGGCGTATCAAACAATCCGCTGTAAAGCAGCGCGGGGTCGTGGCAGCCCGCGCACCACTTCGACGATCGTACGCCGGCAACTTCCTGCATATACTCGATGCTCTTGCGATACCACTGGTTGTTGAAGGAAGAAAAATGATGCATCGAGCTGTCCCACTGCTTGTAGATATCCGCATGGCAGCGCTGGCAGGCATCCGATTTCATGAAGTACTTCGAGGGAATATTGCCGCCATGTTTTGTTTGCGCGGAGCTGGGGAAGAATTTTCCTTGCGGCCCATCGCCTTCCGCATCCATGGATTCCGGCGGCATCAACGGATTGGAGATACGATTCGCGTTTCTCCAGGCGACCTCACGAGTCCACCAAGTGCCTGCTACAATGCCGACCGTCAGCAGCGAAAGCGCGGCAAATCCCAGTCCGCGCCGAATAATGCTGTCGCCCAGCCACCCTTTGGAAATGAGCCACGAGGTTGCTAGAAAAAGGGGGCCAAGAACGCACAGAGCAATGTGCGCATACAACCAAGGCTTCAGCCGAAGGGGCGTGCCGATTTTGATGAGCACGATTCCGAGGAGCGCTCCAGCGGCAAGCAAAAACCATCCCAGACGGGCTAGCAGGGATTCGTTGCGGAACAAACGCGCGATATAAAAAATGAGAAGGATCGTTAAGACGATTCCGATCGCCACATGCAACAAATCCACAAGAAAGTAAGAGATCGTGGCCGAGGGATATCCGTACAAGTAAATCGCGCTGGCGGCCAGCGCAACGAGCATTGGTGATAACCACCGCTTTGCCGAATCAATTTGCATTATCTCCACCTGCGAGCGCGGTTTGCGGTTATCAAAACAGCGGCCGGATGTCTCATGAACATCCGGCCGCAATTCAGTTTGGGGTGCCCCGAAGCGAGCCAGTGTGTGGCGAAGCCGGAGGCCATGTAGCCTGTGAGCGCATTTATATGGCCTGGCGCAGAGGCTGGCAATAATACAAAAACATTAGAAGCCCGGCTCGGCATCTATCCCCTTTGTTTCTATGCAGTTGTACGTCTTTCCGGCATGTAGATCTTTGTATTCTTCTGTCCGACCGCTGGGCCAATCGATCACCACGCGATCGATTTTTTCGCGCAGGCCAAGACCGAAGGTTAGTGGCAATTCCGATTGAGAAAGATAGCTGGAGCCTCCGCGGACGGCCCTCGATTGCGTTTGCCCCGCGTGGAACACACGCACCACCGCACCGATCGCGTCGCGATTCGACTTCGTACCCGTCAGATGAAAGCGCATGCTCTGAGATTTCGCCGTTTGATCGTTGCGATAAAGATACGCCGGTCCGCTGTTGCTGGTCATCAATATGTCCAAGTCACCATCGCGGTCGAAATCTCCGCAAGCCAGCCCTCGGCCAACTTTCGGGGAATTAAATCCTCCACCCACAGCATCCGCTGCGTCGTGAAACTTTCCGCCGCCTCGATTCAGGAAGAGTTGCGGTGCCTGCGCGTATCCGGTGTTGCCCCGGATATTCCGAACCGTTTCGTCGATATGACCATTGGCCACCGCCAGATCAAGAGCACCATCCAGGTCGACATCAAGGAACATACAGCCAAAGCCGAGTGTATTTTTCGATGCCGCCCCGATGCCGGAAGGAATGGACACGTCGTCGAAAACTCCCGGTGTGGTTGCGCGATACAAGCCAATCATTTCATTGTCGAAGTTGGTGATGGCTACACCGGGTTTGCCTGAGCCATCGAAATCACCCGTGTCTACGCCCATCCCCGCGCGGGCTTTCCCCTCCGTGCTGAACGCCAGGCCGGCCTCTACGGCGACATCCTTGAATTTGCCGTTGTGCAGATTGCGGTACAGCTTGTTGGGTTGCGTGTCGTTGGCGACCAGCAGGTCCGGCCAGCCGTCCTGGTCGCAATCGAACATTGCTACTCCCAGGGATTTTGAGCTGCTGTCAAAGATGCCGCTCGTTGCAGTTACATCTTCAAAAGTTCCATTACCACGATTGTGAAAGAGCCAGCAGGTGTCTCCGCGATATGCTTCCGGCGTGCAATACGATTTGTGCGAACCATCGAGACTACAGAAGACGTCGTGCTCTGGAGACCAGCGCACATAATTGCAGACGAAAAGATCCAGCAATCCATCGCGGTCATAATCAAACCATAGTGCAGAAGTGCTGAAACCGTGACGCCCCAAGAGGCCACTCGAACGCGTGGCATCCACGAAAGTTCCTTTGCCGGTGTTGCGAAAGAGCCGGCTCTGCCCCACGCAGGTGATGAAAATGTCGGGGAAGCCGTCGTTATTGTAATCGCCGACGGCCACGCCCATTCCGTACATCTCGATGTCGAGGCCTGCGCTGCGCGTCACGTCCGTGAAAGTGCCATTGCGGTTGTTACGGTAGAGTTGCAAAGTGGAGCGCTGACGTTTGCTCGCACTGGGCGGAGCGAGTGGGTGACCTGGCCAGTCCATGCCGTTCACAAGAAGGATGTCCTGCCAGCCGTCGCTGTCGTAGTCGAGAAACGCGCACCCCGAGCCCAGCGTCTCGGGGAGCAACTTGCCGCCATAAGCGGCGCTATTGTGTTGAAAGTGAATCCCCGCCGCATTTGTAACATCGGTCAGGCGGAATCCAAGAGATGCGGCTGGATTTTGGAATGCCCACCCCGGCACGGCTGCCGTAGTAAGCCCTGCACCCAACGCCGTGAAAAGAAAATCGCGCCGCTTCAAGGCAGGTTCACCAACCCATTTCGAATCGCGTAGACCACCAGCTCCGCCGTCTTGTGAATTCCGAGTGTGTCCATAATATTGGCGCGATGCACCGCAACGGTGTTCACACTGAGATGCAAATCTATCGCAATTTCCTTGTTGGACTTGCCGGCCACGATGTGGGAAAGGATTTCCAGCTCGCGCGGGGTCAATCCTCCGGCGCGCTCTCCTTTGAGCGCGTCCGGGCGGGACACTTGCGGGTCGAGCACCGTCATTCCCGCGGCGATGCTTTTCACGGCGCTGACCAGGTCGAGGTCCATGGCATTTTTCAGTACGTAACCGCGTGCGCCCGCTTCGAGCGCCTGGCTCACCAGCGTCTCCTCGGAGTGCATGCTCAACATTAGGATGCCTGCTTCTGGAAATTTCTCCAGGATTTTTCTAGTCGCTTCGATGCCGCTCAGCTCCGGCATCGCACAGTCCATCACCGTTACCCTGGGCCGCAGTTCGCAGGCTAGGCGCACGGCCTCTTTTCCGTCGCTAGCCTCTCCAACAATGGAAATATCCGGGTCATCTTCCAGCATGCGGCGAAATCCGCGGCGTACTAGAGCGTGATCGTCCGCGAGCAAAACCGTAATCTTAGGCGCCATTGGCATCCACTTTTGTCCTTGGAATCAGAAGGCGGACCTTTGTACCGCCTTGCGGACGCGGCGAAATGGCCAGCGTGCCCCCAATCAATTCGGCGCGTTCCCGCATAGCCACTAACCCGATCCCAGGTTGCATTTTGTCCGCCACGAATCCCTTCCCGTGGTCTTCCACTTCGAGTTCCAGCGCATGCAGAGAAAATTTCAGCCGGATCCAGGCGTCGTTAGCGCCGGAATGCCGGCTCACGTTGTTCAGCGCTTCTTGGAGCACACGATAAATATGCACGCCTGCGCTCGTCTCCACCGGAAATGGCTGTCCCGTCTTTTCGTAATGCAGCGCAAGCCCGGTTTGCCGCCCCACCGTGGGGATATACCAGTCCAAAGTGCTCTCTAGTCCTGCCTCCTCCAGTAGAACCGGGTGAAGCGCCTGCGAGAGCGTACGAATATTGTTCAGCGTCGACTGCGCAATCTCTTGCACCTCCTTCAAATCCTGGCGCAGCGGCGATCCTTCCGGGGCGTGTTTTCCTGCGCGGCCCAGCATCGAGCCGATCGCCGTCAAGACCTGTCCGAATTCATCGTGCAGTTCGCGAGAGATATGCCGCAGAGTTGATTCTTGCGTCGAAATCAATTTCTGCGCCAAATCGCTGCGCTGCTCGGAAAGTTCAGCGAGTCGCGCAAAAATCTGGCGGTTGCTGCGAATCAGGTACAAACTCGTAAGAACAATTGCAATGAGAGTGGCCGCCAGGAAAATATACAGTTGCCGTTGCACGCCGTCATAAATTTGCGCGATGCGTAAGGCGGCTTGCTCTTCGCCTTCATTGTTCTCCACCAACAGTCTTGAAACGGCCGTGCTGAGCGCTTGTTGCCGCGCCTGAAGCGACAAGCGAATCTGTTCACGCGCTTCCGTGTCCTTGCCGTTCTGCGTCAGTACAAACATACGGTTCACGGCGTCCCAAAACTGTGCAACTGATTGAGAGAGATAGCGCCGTTGGTCTGGGGTGCGATTCGCTCCGGCCAGGTTTTCTTCCAGTTTCAAGCCGTTGTCCAAATCCTGGTGAATGCGATCGAATTGCGCCACCCAGGCTGTCAGCGGATAAGGCTCCGTGGTGTCCAGCATGTCGCGCATGGCCAGCGCGATGGAATTGAGATCGTTCTGGACGCGCAACAGTTGCAGCGAGTCTTTGCGGTCGCGATCCACCATCTCACTCTGAAGCTTTCGCAGGCCGGCGAGCTGAATGGTGATATAGGAAGCGTAAGCCAGTACGGCGCCCAGCGTGATCACCAGTCCAAGCAGCAGCCCGTTCGTGGGTGAGCGTTGTGACGATGCGCCACTTTGCACGGCCTTAGAATACCTCACGCCGCTGCCTGACGCGCAGCAGGCGGCGCATACAGCGAGCAGAACAGATCAACCGCGAGCACCCGGTCGAAGTATGCCGATCACCGCCAGCATCGCTACGCACCCGGCGAGCGGTACCAGGAGTCCGATGCGCAAGCTTCCCGAGTACCGCGAAACTACCCCCACAAGTGGCGGAACGAGCGCGCTCCCACCTGCCGCCAGCGCGAACATCACGCCTCCCACTTTTCGCGCGCGAGCGCCAAACCATTTTGAAAGCCAAGCAATAAAGATAGGAAACAGACCGGCGAGGCCTAGTCCCGCGAAGAAGGCTCCGCCGAACAACGCCACGGGGGAGCGGGCGGCTAGAAATATCAGTTCGCCGGCGGCCGCCAACAAGAGTCCTCCGACAGCGACCGTTACTTCCTTCCATCGAAGAAGAATCGCAGCCGCTGCTCCACGTCCGCCGAGCAGCCCGGCGAAGAAAAACATGGGGGCAAGCGTCCAGGCGTTGCTGCTCCATGTCGCTGCTCGCTGCGCGTGCGTCGTGGCCCAATAAGAGGTCCCAACCTCTGTTCCTACATACACAAAAAACAAAATTCCAAGCATGACCGCCACACCGCTTCCCGCTGGTTCTACTTTCGTTGCGCCGGGATCAGAATCGCTTTCATGAGGCGGTTTGCCGAAAGGCATTCGCAAGAGCACAAGCGCGAGCGCAGCGCAAATTGCTCCGACCACATAGAGAATCGGAGTGAGGTGCGAGGTGCGCACCGTCAGCATGGCCAGGGGGGAAGAAGAAATTGCGCCGGCGCCCCAAGCCAAATTCATGATGTTCAAGGCAGAGGCGCGGCGTTCTCCATACGTTTCGCCGACCCACAAATTCGTCCCCGGCGTAGCGAATCCGTAGCCAAGTCCATAGATGCCGCTCGCCGCCAGAGCAAGCGCGAACGTCGGCGCATTGAGCAAAGCAAAGCCTAGCCCCATCATTGCGAGGCCCAATGTGATTGCGGGTTTGAATCCTTTCGCGGAGACTAAAGCGCTCGAAAGCAAGACACCCGTAAACGATCCGGAGAATTGTACGAGCGAGAAAAGCCCGGCGCGGCCGTCGTCCAATCCCCATTTGGCCATGAAGACGGGAAGGATTGGTCCAATAAAGCAGATCACAATGCCGTTGAGGACAAAACCACCACAAAGCAGCCAGAAAATCATGCTCTGAGAAGAGGGCGAGGCTTTTTCCAGGGTTTGCGTTTTCGAGGACATCATGGCATTTTGCCGGAGCCAAACATTTCGCGCAATGACGCTGTTGCCTGTGTAAGAGACTGGGAAGCAACGCAAAATGATTGAAGTCGGCTTAATCGGATTCGGTCTCGCTGGCCGCGCGTTTCATGCGCCGGTAATTCGCGCTGTGCCTGGTTTACATCTCTCCGCCATCCTGCAACGCAGCGGCACGGAGGCGGCGGAAAAATATCCGGATGTTCGGATCGTGCGGAGTGTCGACGAATTACTCGCGATTGCGGAAATTCAGCTTGTTGTCATTGCCACTCCCAACGAGACGCACTATCCGTTTGCGAGGCAGTGTCTTGAGGCAGGCCGCGACGTTGTTGTCGATAAACCGTTCACAACAACCCGGGAAGAGGCCGTTTCACTGGTAGAGATTGCGAAGAAGCTGAATCGTTTGCTCACTGTCTATCAGAATCGCCGCTACGACGGCGACTTTCAGGCCATAAGGCAACTTGTCGAGGCCGGCACGCTGGGCCGAATCGTGCGGTTCGAAACTACTTACGATCGTTACCGCCCGCAGCTCAAGCCCGGCGCATGGCGCGAGACTTCACGCCCCGGCAGTGGAATTCTTTTTGACATCGCGCCGCATCTGATCGATCACGCCTTGGTTTTATTCGGCCTGCCGGAAGCAGTAACCGCTGACGTCCGAATCGAACGCGAAAATGCCGCCGCCGACGACGCCTTTGATATTACGCTTCACTATGCGAACAGCATGCGCGCCGTGCTTCGGTCCAGCATGCTTGCTGCCGCTCCGCGTCCCCGGTTCGTTCTTCTCGGTACGCAAGGCAGCTTCGTGAAGCAGACTTTCGATCCGCAGGAAATGAATCTACGCAGAGGTTACATCCCCGGCGATACCGCGTGGGGCGCGGAGCCGGAAAAAAATTGGGGCATTCTCACAATCCCTGCGGGCGATTCATTCGAGCAGCGGCGTATACCTTCAGTTCCCTGCGATTACCGCGATTATTATGCGAATGTTCGCGACGCTATTTTAGGGCGCGCCGCGCTGGCAGTAACTCCCGAATATGCGCTCGACGTGATGCGCATACTCGAATTGACGCGGGCGAGCAGCGAACGGGGATGCACCCTTACGTTGAACTCCAGAATTACTTAAGCGCTTGCATGCGGCTCGATTCACAAGGAATTGTATTCGACAGCGTGTGGCATCTTGATTTTAAGCAGTGCGATTGCAAAGCACACCGGAAGAACAATCCATCAATGAGCGGTCAAACTGACGTTGAAGACGGCATTGCAATTGGCCGATGGATCGTCAGTGACGGTGGCTGACAGGTCGCCACTTTTGATTAAGAAATCCAGAGGTCTCTTTGGCAGATTGGGCAAGCCCGTAACCCGGGCCTTGCCATCACTATTGGTGCCAACCTCGACCTCCGACTTGCGCTTGTTCAGGAATCCGTACCTGATCGTGAGACTTATCTTAGCGTTATAAAGAGGTTTGTCTGAGCCGTCTTTTACGGTGAAATCCGCGCGACAGGAGCCGAGGCCGGCGTCAACAACGGGAACTTCCGGCGAATCGGCCGTGGTAGGTCCACCATTCAGAATGAAAACGAGGAGTGCGCATGGCAATAGAATGGTTCGCGCCGGCCAAAACCTCATCCTTGACATGACTCCTCCGCACCCAAAATTTACGCTGGTTAATGCGCGGTTGCAATTCCCTTGTTCTGATCCTCGCGTGGAGTTCAGCGGGCTGCCGTGCGCGAGCAGATCGGAGCGCAGTACGATTCCCTGGTTACGTGAGGAATCTCATTTGCATCACACTTTTCAGCAAGGCACGAAGGACTTCCGCGTATAATCTCTCTTCCCTGAGGAAGGGAAGGAGCCGCCCGCTGCCCATGACCATTGAACTGGCACCCTCGATACTTTCCGCGAACTTCGCGCGGCTGGCCGAAGATGCGAAAGCGGCGCTGGAAGGCGGCGGCACGGTGTTGCATGTTGACGTGATGGACGGCCACTTCGTGCCGAATATTACGATTGGGCCGCTGGTCGTAGCTGCGCTGCGAAAAGCCCTTCCCAACGCCATTCTCGATTGCCACCTGATGATTGAAAACCCCGACAACTATATTCCTGCTTTTGTAGAAGCCGGCGCCAGTTGGATTTCCGTGCACCAGGAAGCCTGCGTGCATCTTCATCGCACGCTGCAGCTGATTGCATCACACGGATGCAAGCCTGGTGTAGTCTTGAATCCCGCACACGGATGCAAGCCTGGTGTAGTCTTGAATCCCGCGACACCGGTGCACATGGTGGATGAAGTTCTGGATATGGTTCATCACCTTTTGATCATGTCCGTGAATCCGGGATTCGGAGCACAAAAATTCATTCCCGGAGCGCTGCAAAAAATCAAAACGCTCGTGGAAGTGCGCGAATCGCTCGGTCTGTCTTTCCGAATTGAAATCGACGGCGGCGTGGCGCTCGATACCGTTGGCGATATTGTGCGCGCTGGGGCGGAACTGCTCGTCGCCGGCAACGCTGTTTTCGGCAAAGGCGACATCCGCGAAAACGCGAAAAAACTACTGGGCGCGGCGCGCGCCGCCACGCTCACCCGGGCCTGAGCAAATCGTCGCGCAAAAATCTCTTCCCGAGAAGGGCCCAACGGCTGGTTTCTTATTGTTCCTGATAATTCCAAGTCAAGCCGCCGTCAACGAAGAATGTTGTTCCGGTCGCATAATCGGAATCGGATGAGGCTAGGAACACGGCCATTGAGGCCACGTCTTCCGGTTTGCCGAGACGTTTTAGCGGAATGTTTTCGAGCAACGCGTTCAGCTTGACAGGGTCGTTCAATAGTTTCGTGTTGATGGGAGTTTCGATCGCCCCAGGCGCGATGTTATTGATGGTGATGCCGAGCGGTGCGAGTTCGATCGAAAGATTGCGCGTCAACATTTTTACGCCGCCTTTACTGGCGCAATAAGAAGTGAAATGCGGGAAAGGGAGCTCTTCGTGCACGGAGCTGATGTTGATGATTTTGCCGCCGGTAGTTTTTCCGACGGCTTGGGTCTGCATGCGGTGCTTCACGAACGCCTGGGTAATGAAAAAGACTCCTTTTAGATTGACGTTGAGGACCGCGTCGTAATCTTCTTCAGTGGCGTCCCAGAAATCAGCGCGGCGTTCGAGCCCGGCGTTGTTGATGAGGATGTCTATTCTTCCAAATTGTGCCACGGCGTCGGCGATGAATTTTTGCCCGTCCGCAACGCGGCCCACGTCATACTGAAATCCCACAGCCTTTCGCCCCAACTTCCGAATTCCCGCGGCTACTTCTTCGGCTCCCGCTTTGTTGGAGCGGTAGCAAAACGCCACGTCCGCGCCTTCCTGAGCGAAGCGCTCCGCGATCGCCAGCCCGATGCCCTGGCTCCCTCCCGTAATTGCCACCACTCTTCCATCCAGCCGGTTAGCCACGATTGTCTCCCTCCGGGTCGTTCCTGAGTGTGATGCATGAGGCGGGCTTTTGTTTCAGTGAGAAGTTCAGCAAGCAACCACCGAGATCCCTGCTCGTTATAGTCGTTCTTCTCGAAACTCAGGTCAAAGCAGCGGTATAAATGGTCGGCAGGCACGCCTCCCCATCAATTTGCATGGATATCAAAACAAAAGACTTAGGAAATTTGCATTTCGTAAGTCGTTGATTCTAAGGAATGCGATTTTCGTTGTTTCGGACTTAGGAGAGCGGGACGCTTGGTGCTCCAAAGAGAAAGTGGGAGCAAGCTCCCGAACTCTAAACGTAGTTGCCTACCTATATAATTATAGCATAGATTAAGGGAAAATCAAGAGCCATTTTAGGGAAAGCACTGGTCGGTCTCTGTGCTGTGGCAAGATTCGGCTCAGGCGCGGCGCTGGTAGAGGTCGAGGACCCACTGGAGGGTGGTTTGGCGGGCGGCGCGGACAAACCCGGAAGACTCCAGGACGAAAGCCATGCGTTTGGGAGAGTGGACGAAAGCGCGGAACGAGTCTCCCCGTAACCAATACCAGGAGTTTTCCAGCACCACGGCGGAGCGCACGTACCACTCGTCGCGAGGATAAGTGAACGCAACCATGCGGCGTGCCCGCGCGGCGGCTCCCCGGAGTAGCGCTTCCACATCAGGGTAACAACAGACGACGCGGTCGAGCGTGACGACATCAGCGTCCGGCAGGGAGTCTGCGGTGGTGGCAAAGTCACCGAGGAAGAATTGAGCGGGTAGGGAAGCGCCGCGAGATGCGAGGTGGCAGCGGGCGGCTTCGAGATAGCCGGCTGACGCGTCCGCGAGCGTGACGGTCGCCAGTCCGACGGTGGCGAGTTCCACGGCGATCACACCAATGCCAGCGCCGACGTCGAGAAGATGGAGGCCCTGAAGGGGCCAGCGGCGGAGTTCTTCCAGGATAAGCCGAGTAGTGGCGTCCGGACCGCGACGTTGATAGCGGCGAAGATCACGGTCCGCCTTCACGGGATTGAAGTGGACGGCTGCAGCGCAAGGGCCTGTGCAACAAGCCATGGAGTAAACCTCGACGGTGCCGGTGGGAATGCTAACAGACCAGAGAGACTGGCCCAACCTTTGCCACGGGTTCGGTACACGCGACAGCCGCCTGAGTCTTTTTGGTCAATACTGACCGTTAGGCCAGTAGATTCTTTGCCAGCGACCTGCCTAGATTAGTCTGTGGCCGAATTTCCCAGTTAAGGACCTCCATGAACATCGTATCTGCCAAGCAAACCGAGGGCGCGGTTGACATCAATCCCATGACCGACTTCAGGGAGGGGGTCGAACTGCTCAAGAACGAGTATCCCCAAAAGGCCCTGGCGAAGTTGAGACGGGCATACGAATGCGACAAGCACAATCCTTACTTCATGTCGTTTCTGGGATTGTCGATCGCGCGGGCACAACGGAAGTGGGATCTGGCTTCCGAACTCTGCGAAACGGCGGTGCAGCTTAAGCCCAAAGAGATCCAGTTTTACCTGAATCTTGGAGAAGTGTACGCCGCTTCAGGGATGCGCGAGAGAGCCCTGGATAAACTGGACGACGCCATGCAATTATTCGGCGAAGATGCGCGATTGAAGCAGGCTCGCAGCAAAGTGCAGAACCGCCGCAATCCCATCTTGCCTTTTTTCGGGCGCGAACATTTCTTGAATCGTGAACTCGGCAAATTGCGGCATCGCGCATTGAAGTATGTGGTGAAAGACGGGAAATAAGATCACCTGCCGGTTTTGAGAAGGCCGGACCGCGTGGTCCGGCCTTCGTGGTTTGTTGTTATCGCTGGTGCTCCGGAGGGCGGCCGCCCTTCGGTTCTTTATTCTGCTGTCTTTGTGCTTCTCGCTGCTGGTGCTCTTGTATCTTTTGTGACTGTTGAGCGTGCTTCTGCTGCATTTGCTCCACTTGCTGTTGCTGGCGGCGTTGGAGCTGCTCCTGCTGCCGTTGCCGTTGATCATTCGGCCTCTGTCGTTCCAGTTTTTGCTGCTCCTGGACGTGTCGCTGTTGCACCTTCTGACGCTCCGAATCCTGCTGCCGGCGCAACTTTTCTAGTTCCCGCTGTTGCTTTTGTTCCAAACCAGGATTGACGCGTGAGGAAGTCGAGGGACGCGATGAGGGAGGACGGTCTTCGAAAACGCGCCCGTTAGCCGCTGATGGTTTCCTCGGATGATTCGTTTCCCTCGGGTTTTCGAGAGGACGGTTTTCAATGGCGCGCCCGTTCTCAGGCGGTCTACCGGGATGGCTTGCCTCCTTCTGGTTTTCGAAAGGACGATTCGAACTGCCATGTCTGCCAGTTTCCCCCCCGCCGCGGCCGTGGAATTCGCCGGGCCGCGGTGTGGCGGCAATGTCTGGACGACCGTGGTTCACCGAAGCCAGCAAAGTGCGGTTGCTGCTGGCGGTTTGCTGATGCTGCGTTTGTTCAGACGTCATGGAGAGGTGGTGCTGACGGGCCGCTTCCATCTCCCGAGACGTCGGACTAGCTGTGGTTCCGCCCCGGCCGCCATTGAAGCTGACGCGGGTGCTGTTGTTGTTGATGACCATCGTGTTATAGGTATTGTGAACGACGGTGACGTCCACGTTGGTTACCGAGCGATTGTAGTAGTAGTTGCCACCTCTCCAGTAGCCGCCGAAAAAGCCGACACCGGTGTAACCAAAACCGTAGTTAAGGCCTCCGTAGAAGCCGACTTCAGGTCCCCAGTAGCCTGGAGACCAGACGTATAAGTCGTCTTCGAAAGCCCAATACCCCGGAGTCCAGAGCAGACCGACTTTCGGCGGGTATGCCCAGGTGCCGGGAACCCAGAAGTAGCCGTCTGGACCGTAAGCCCAGTAGCCAGGGGTCCAGATGTAGCCAGGTCCGGGGCAGATGGGTTGCGCATAAATCGGCAGCACTGGAGGCCCAAACTGAACGGAGATGCCGACTGCAACTTGCGCTCGGGATTGAGCCGGGATGGCCAGTAATCCAACGGCGAGGAACAACGAACAGATGAAACGAGCGATACGCATGATTCACACCTTTCTGGCGTTCGCTGGGCGTTACTTTGGCCCTACAAAGAGCGGCCGATCGCCACCTCCGGCGCTCCCTATCAATTAGAACCCGTTTTGGAGATGAGGGTTGCGGGCGTTTTCGTTAAGTTATTTAAAATGAACAACTTGATATGACAAGATTCAGGCAAAAACCTCCCAGCCCAGCCGCAGCGGACTGCCCAAACAAGATGATGAGGCCAAGCGCTAGGCGATGGTGACTTCGGGGCTAAGGTAGACGTCCTGGATAGCGTTGAGGAGCTGGACGCCTTCTTTCATGGGGCGTTGGAAAGCTTTGCGGCCGGAGATAAGGCCGGTGCCGCCGGCGCGCTTGTTGATGACGGCGGTGGCGACGGCTTCCTCGAAGTCGTTAGCGCCGGAAGCTCCGCCGCTGTTGATCAAGCCCGAGCGGCCCATGTAGCAGTTGGCGACCTGATAGCGGGTCAGGTCAATGGGATGGTCGCTGCAAAGATCGGTGTAAATGCGCTTGTCGAATTTGCCGTAGCTCGAATCGCCCATGTTGAGCGCCTGGTAGCCGCCATTATTCTCGGGGAGCTTTTGTTTGATGATGTCGGCTTCGATGGTCACGCCGAGGTGGTTGGCCTGGCCGGTGAGGTCGGCGGAGAGGTGATAGTCCTTGTCCTTCTTGAAGGCGTTGTTGCGGAGATAGCACCAGAGGACCGTAGCCATGCCGAGCTGATGGGCGTGCGCGAAGGCTTGGCTGATTTCCACGATCTGACGGCCGCTCTGGTCGGAACCGAAATAGATGGTGGCGCCAACGGCGGCGGCACCTAGGTCGTAAGCCTGCTGCACGGTGCCGAAGAGAATTTGATCGGCTTTGTTTGGGAAAGTGAGCAGTTCATTGTGATTGATCTTCACAATGAAAGGGATTTTGTGGGCGTACTTGCGCGCGACAGAGCCGAGCACGCCGAAGGTGGAAGCCACGGCGTTGCAGCCGCCTTCGATGGCCAGCTTGACGATGTTGCCGCCGTCAAAATAATCGGGGTTCTTAGCGAAGCTGGCGCCGCCGGAATGTTCGATGCCCTGGTCGACAGGTAAGATCGAGAGATAACCAGTGCCGCCCAGCCGGCCGTGGCCAAACATGCGCTGAAGATTTGTGAGCACGCGGAGGTTGCGGTCCGTTGCGGCATAAACGCGGTCGATGAAGTCCGGACCGGGAAGATGCAGGCGCTCCTTGGCGATCTTCGGCGACTTGAATCCCAGCAGGGAATCCGCCTTTGCGCCGAGATAGGTTTCGACTTTTCCTGATGTCAACGTTGTTGCCATTTCTTTCTCCTCAATTCAATCTCAATTTATCCTTGGGGCGTCGAAGGCATCCATTGTACTGTGACTGCAAGGCCGTCGGCTAATCGCGAATTCCAGATGTAAGCATGCTGCCGGCGGTGGTGTCCACCAGCCAGAGCAGTTTTCCATTTTGAGGTTGCAACAATTGCGCGGGCAATTGGTCTGGCTCAAATGGACCTTCGAGTACCGCTTTAAGCGCCGGGGCTTTGTCCGCCCCGGTCACCATGAAAATGATGTGCGCGGCGTTACTAGCTGCGGGGGCGGTCAGAGTGATGCGCTCGGTGTACAACTTGCCGATCCAATTTCGTACCGCGATGCGCCCATCTGCATGTAGGGCTTTGGTTCCAGGGAAAAGCGACAGCGTGTGGCCCTCGTTGCCCATCCCGGCCAAAACGAGATCAAAGCGCGGATACTCGCCAGCCTTCAGCTTGAAATATTCGCACAGAGCCTTCTCGTATTCGAGTGCGGCTTGATCTGCATCGGGATATTCGCCTTTGATCCGCGTGACCTGCTCGGGCTTCAACGGAGATTTCGAAATCATCGCCTCCGAAGCCATTCGATAGTTGCTGTCCGGATGGTCGGGCGCGACATGGCGTTCGTCGCCGAAGAACAGACGTATTTTATCCCAAGGAACCTGCGAACGCAGCGCCGGATCATATACAAGAAGGCTGTAGAGCGCTTTCGGAGTCGAACCTCCAGCCAACGCCACATTAAAGGAGCCTTTGATGCGTACTGCTTCTGCCGCGGCTTGAACGAATTCCTGCGCGGCCCGCTTGGCGATGGCCGCGCCGTCCGCCAGGATTCGAGTCTCACGATCCACGCGCGTCCCTCTCAGGTGATGATCCCCGTCCTATCGGGGACAGCGATCCTGCCACGCTTGTCGACTTCTTCTTCGCCAATGCGCCGCCAGGAGCGGCCATCGCGTTCTAGCAAATCGTCTGCCTCGATGGGCCCCCATGAGCCTGCCGCATAGTTCGGGAAACCGCGCGCGGGAAGAGCGTGCCAGACATCCAGAATAGGCTGAATCACATTCCATCCGGCTTCGACCATGTCCGATCGCTGAAAGAGAGTGGCATCACCGGCCATGCAATCGCGCAGCAGCCGCTCAT
>WNFQ01002092.1_pt1 | contig 24379 bp, 20 predicted proteins | sample 5400171 | NCBI WGS metagenome assembly WNFQ01 (sample SAMN13153356, study PRJNA577476) | soil metagenome | isolation source: 20 cm soil under Madrone tree | place: USA:California | collected 2016-06-14
AAGTTGAGCTATGGATCCACCTGCTGACGCAGGTGGTACTGACCTCATCATCTCAGCGAACGCTCACGGTAACATTATTGGCTCCCAGCGAATTTCCTGTCACGCGCTGTAGCTCAGCAATGGATTTGTTGAGATCAGTCTGCGCGCGCAACTCGTTGCCCCGCGCGGTGGCCAATGCGGTCTGCCGTTCGAGCACCAGAAAAACTGTTGACTGGCCGACGTCGAGTTTGCGTTTCTCGCTTTCGTATTGTTGCTCGGCGGTCGAGCGGGCAATCGCCGCCGATCGTAGACGGGCCGACGCGGTAGTCAGCGACTGCAGCGCGTTGCGCACCTCGACCTGAATCAGTTGTTCGAGCTGTTCACGTTGGGTCGCGATGCGCTTCCCTTCCACGAGCGAATGGCCGAGCTGGCCCGCGGCGGTGCGATTGCGCAGCGGCAAACTGATCGAAACTCCTACCCGAAAATTGTTAAATTGATTCGAACCAAGATTGGAAAGGGACTGTGGGTAGCCGCCGAGCAAGTCAGGCGAAATGGTGGTTGCCGCCGGAGCCGGCAGCGCCGGCAAGCCCGAAAGCAACGACAACTGGTTCACTCGGGCCCGCACTTGATCACTGCTGGCCGAAAGAGGATTACTACCCGTCAAAGTGCCGGCGTTACCCACCATCCCGTAACTTCCGACCAGATCGATCTCCGGCTTGGTCTGATCGCGATAGAGTCTCTGATCCAGAAGATTAATTTCGCGCGCCAGATCCGATTGACGTAATTCCTGTCGATTTTGGATCGCGGAACTCATCGCATCAGGCAGAGAGACCTGCGGCAGAGTCAGATCGGCCTGATCCGTGGGAATGATGGACAGGCCCCATAACTTAGCCTTCTGATCTTCGGCGATCATGTTTTTCAGACTATTCTCGGCTCGGTTAACGTCTTCGAGGGCGCTGAACTCGGCTTGTTCGAAATTCGCGACTTGCGTTTCGGCCGCGACTACATCAATGGGCGCGAGCGAACCTTCGGCCACCATGCGGCGGTTGTGCTCGAGTTGGCTGCGCGAGTCGTTGAGCGAATCACGTTGAATCTGCAGATTGCGCAGCGCAAAAACCAGGTCCCAATACGATCGCTGCACGCTGGTAATTACTTCGATCGCCCGCTGGCGAAACTGCGCGTCGGTCAATGAAAGATTCTTTTTGGCCACTTCGATCTGACGCCGTGGCAAGTCAAAGCGCAGCCCGCGAACCAGCGGCTGGATATAGGTGAAAGTCAGCGCGGTTGGATACTGCGGATTAAGCGCGGTGAACAAACTGTTACTGGTCGAGCGGACCGATGAAAAGTCCAGCCGATAGTTGCCGCCGTACTTTGGGGTCAAACCTTCCAGACGAGTGGTCGCGGTAAAGTCCGTCGCCTCGACGGCGTTGCTGGCCCCGCTGAGAAAACTGGCGGCCGGGGTTTTGATTCTCTCGTAATAGCTCTGCGCGCTGAGCCTCGGATCATACGCTCCGTGCGTCGATAACAGATCGTATTCGGCGATCTTAACGCTGTCGCGCGCGACTTCGATGTCTTTATTGTTGACGAGCGCCAAAGCAATCGCTTCGCGCAGGGTCAGTGGTTGCTGATCGTTTGTCTCTACACCGACTCGGCTCAGCGAAGGCAGGGGCCGATTTGCGTCGGCGCGATAATCGATCACTACCGAAGGGGCCTTTGGACTCTGCTGCGCCGAAACCATGGGCGAAGCCGTCGGGACTGGCGCGGGTTCCTGGGCAAAGGCGTTCGAATGTGCAAGCACAAATACCAACCCCATAAGCGAAGCGATCGTTAATATCGTCCGCGCAGCGGAGGGGCGGTAGCCCGACCGTGAGGGAGGGCGTTCACTCGTGAATGCGAGAGCCGAAGCCATCTCTGACGGTCGGGCTGCTGCCCAGTCCGCTGACGCACGTCTCACGGATTCAGATTGATTCCGCCCGCTTCGCGGACGCGGTTGACTGGATGCTCGTTTTACTTCAATCATGACTTTCTTCCATCATTAGTTGACGATCCTAACAGGTGTTCGCGATCGAGTAACTTGCTTTGGCTTTTCATTTAGCCCGAACCACGAACGATCCACGAAATCACACCAACAAAACTTTCGCTTCGGATGTTTTCGTGGATCGTCTTATCTGCCAAGCGAAATTTCTCAAGAAAGGACACCACGCGTCTAGTGCCTCGACGTTATTCCCAAGAGCGAGGCCGCCGCTGTCGCCGCTCGCCGCCGCGCGCGCCCAAAGACGCCGGAGAACGTCGAGCTGATGCGGGACCAGATGTGGCTGCGCGCCAAATCATCAAACAGTGAATAGAACACCGGCACGGCCAGCAACGTCAGCAGCAGACACAAAGACTGTCCGCCAATCACCAGCACGCCAATCGATCTGTTGGTACCCGCGCCCGGTCCGCTGGAGAGGACCAACGGCGTCATGCCCGCGACCAGCGCGATCGTGGTCATTAAAATCGGGCGCAAGCGATCGCGATTCGCCTGGATGATCGCGTCATGGCGTTCCATGCCCTGCTTGCGCAAACCGTTCGTATGATCGATTTGCAGGATGGCGTTCTTTTTCACCACCCCGAACAGCAGCAACAAACCCAGACCCGAGAAAATATTCACCGTCTGTCCCGTCACCAGCAACGAAACGATGCCGAATGGAATTGCGAGCGGCAGCGTCAAAAGAATCGTGACCGGATGAATGAATGATTCGAACTGCGCCGCCAGAACCATGTACATGAAGACAAACGACAAGACGATCGCCAGCAGGAAATACTGCCCGGTGCGAGCCAGCTCTCGCGTCCTCCCGGCCAGAAACGTTCGATAAGAGCTGTCCATATTTTCCGCTTTGGCATATTCGGTGAGCTTCGCGGTGACTGCTGTTTGCGATCCTCCCGGCTTGGTGTTCGCGACCAGCATCACCTGGCGTTGACGGTTGTAGCGATCGATTGAAGAGGGGCCAGTGCCTTCCTCGACCCGCACCAGATTATCGAGGCTGACCCAACCCAGCTTTTGTGAAGATACCAGCATTCGTTTCAAGCCATCGGCGCTGGCGCGAAACTCTCCCATCGCGCGCACCCGCACGTTGTATTGATCGGTGCCGGCGTTGAAAGTCGAAACCTTCTGACCAGCCACCAGAGTGTTGAGTGATTGAGCGATGTCGCCAACCCGCACTCCCAGATCGGCGGCACGGGCCCGATCGATTACCACGCGCAATTCAGGCTTGCCTGTGATTAGCGTCGAATCGACGTCGACGACATCCGGAATTGTCTTCAGTTTCTTGAGCAGGTCGTCAGCGTACTTGGTGAGCTTGTCCAGATCCGGGCCGCTCACCACAAAGTTGATGTCCGCGTTACGCTGCCCGCCGCCGGAAATAGCCGCCACCGGATTAACACTCGTGCGCAGCTGATCCGGAAATTCTTTCAGGTACTTGCTCACGATCTCGTTACGCACCCGAATCATCAAATCCTGTTGCGAGATGCTCCGCTCGTCAACCGCCGTCATCTTCACGTAGATGTTTGCCAGATTGACGATCTGTTGTTGCCCACTGCCAATGGTTACCAGCGTGTCGGTGACGCCGGGCAGCTTTCGAACATCAGCGGCAATGCGTTCCGCCAGACCCGAGGTCGAAGAGAGTGTCGAGCCTTCGGGCGCGCGCACATTGATTTCGAACTGCGCCTGGTCGTCAACCGGCAAGAAGTTCTTCCCGACGAACATGAAAAGCGGCACGGTGCTGAGGATCACCAGGACCGACAACAACACAATCGCCCAGCGATGATTCATAGACCACCTGAGCATCCAGGTATAGGTGCGATCGATGGGACGATAGAAGCGCGACTCTTTCGATTGCGCCTGGACGTACTTGTCCTTGAACTCAGCCAGCGAACTGCGCTTCTGGCCTTCCGGCGAAGTCGAGATTTCCGGGCTGGGTCCTTTTGCGGTCGGCGCGTGCTTGCGCTTGATCATGCGCGCCGCCAGCATAGGCGTCAGCGTAAACGACACGATCAGCGAAACCGCAATCGCGAACGAAGAAGTAAATCCGAACGAAGACATGAAGCGGCCGACGATGCCGGCCATGAATCCGACGGGCAGAAACACTGCGAGCAAGGACAAGGTCGTGGCCGTAACTGCCATGCCGATTTCGCGCGTGCCTTCAATGGCCGCCTGAAACGGCGGCATTCCTTTTTCTTCGATGAAGCGAAAAATATTTTCCAGCACCACCACCGCATCGTCGATCACAATTCCGACCATCAGTGTGAGCGCGAGCATCGTGATCTGGTTCAGAGTAAAGCCCATCGCCGCCATCAGTCCGAAGGTGGCCACGATCGAAGTAGGAATGGCTATGGAAGCGATGAAGGTGGCGCGGAAGTTCCAAAGAAAGACGAAAACGACGATGGCCGCCAGGATACTGCCCTCAATCAGGTGCAGATTGATCGAATGCAGGGCCGCTTTGATAAAGATCGTCTGGTCCCCAACGATTTGTGTTTTCACATCATGCGGCAAGTTCGGCGTCAGCTCGGCCAGACGCTCTTTAACCGCGTCGGCAACCGCCACGGTGTTTTGGCCCGACTGCTTCGACACGACCAGCGTTACGGCGGGCTGGCCATTCAAACGCGCTTCCGTGCGTTGCTCTTCGGCCCCGTCTTCGACATAACCAATGTCGCTTAGCTTGACCGCGTAAGCGCCGCGGCTTGCGACCACGATATTGTTGAATTGCGCCGGATCGGGAACGCGTCCCATCGTGCGCACAGTGAACTCGCGCTGCCCTGATTCAATGCGACCACCGGGCAGCTCCATGTTTTGTAGCTTGACCGCATTCGCGACGTCGGCAGCTGTAACATTAAAGGCCCGCATCTTGTCGGGATCGACCCAGACTTCCACCTCACGCAGACGGCCGCCCACAATTTCAACGTTGCCGACCCCGTCGATCGATTCGATCAGGCGCTTGATCCCTTTGTCGGCGATGTCGGTCACCTCGCGCAAGCTGCGCGGCGCCGATACCGCTATGCGCAAGACCGGCGTCGCATCAGTGTCGAGCTTCTGCACAATTGGGACTTCGGCCGTCTCAGGCAGCTGGTTAACGATCAAGTCAACTTTGTTGCGCACTTCCGAAGCGGCCACGTCGGCATTCTTCTCGAGCACGAAATTAACGAACACCTGCGAAACGCCTTCGACGGAAGTCGACCGCAATTCATCGATGCCGCTGATGGTGTTAACCGCGCCTTCGACCTTGTCGGTGATTTCGGTTTCTATTTCCTGAGGCGAAGCGCCCGGATTGACGACCGTAATCGTGATCGTCGGCAAATCGATCTTAGGAAACAGATCGACGCCGAGCGATCTAAAGGAAAACAGGCCCACCACCGTAATGCTCAGAATGAGCATGGTCGCGAAGACCGGACGACGAACACAGATTTCAGCAAGTTTTTGCATCTTCACCCCGCGGAGCGCAGGCATCCTTGCCTGCGGAACGCCGGCATCCTGCCGGCCTTTCTTTTTGCGAAAAACCCGCTCGATACCGCGAGCGGGTTCCCATCTATTGCGTGACTGCCGCTCCATCACTCAATTGATCGACATTGCTGGTGGCCACTATTTCATCGGCCGCGACACCACTCTTGAGTTCAACCAGGTCACCCTCAGTCTGGCCGGACTGCACCAGGCGCTGCTCAGCATGGCCGTTCTTGATCACGAACACGTAGGTGGATCCCGAAATTGTGCGCAGTGCTCGCTGCGGCACGAGCACGGCTGGCGCGCTTTGCGGCAAAAGAATTCGCACAGTGGCGAACTGGCCTGGTTTCAACTCGGCTTTTGGATTCTCAACATCGGCCTCAACCGTCAGCGTCCTTGAAGCAGTGGTGACGTTAGGCGAAACCCGCGCTACGTGGCCGGCAAAATTACGATCGGGATAACCCGATACGCTGACAGAAACACTCTCGCCGGTACGCACCTGTGGAATCGCCTGTTCGGGAACATCTATGCGCACGCGCAAAGGGTTCAGGTTGACGACGGTGGCGACTTTCTGTTGCGGTGAAACATATTCGCCGACGTCGGCGGGGCGATCGGAGACATATCCCGGCATCGGCGAGACCACCACGGTATACCCGAGACTGCGCTTCGCAAGTGCGACCTGAGTCACCGCGGCATCGACCGCCGCTTGCGAGTTGGCAACGGTGGCGTAGTTTTGCTGGGCCTGATGAATCAGGGCCTGATATTGCTCAGCCAACTGATCGCGTTGTGATTTCTGCTGGTCGTAAGCCGAGCGCGAAATGTCGCCGGTCTCGACCAGTTTCTCGTAGCGCCGCAAATTCTTCTCAGCTAACTCCAGCGCTGAGCGCGCCCCTGCCACCTCGGGAACATTCTCCGGATTGAACTTCTGTCCGGGCCGCAAACCGATCTTTGCCTCGTTCTGGCGCAGCGTGGCTTTCGCCTGGTCCAACTGGGCCTGCGCCTGTTGGACCCGAATGCGAAAGTCCGCGTCATCAAGCTTGACGATCATCTGCCCGCGTCGCACTGAACTGCCCAGGTCGACCCCGACGGCGACGACCTTGCCCGACGTTTCCGCCGCGATGTCAGTTTGCTCGTTCGCCGCCAGGCTGCCGTTGGCTTCGAAATAGCGTGGCAGTTGCCGCACAACCGCGGAAGTGGTGCTGACGGAAATGGCCGCCGGCGTCGGACTTGCCGAGGCGCTGGCATTGCTCTGTCCTTTAGAGCGGCTGCAGCCCGTCAAACCCGTGCCCACAGCCGCAGCAATTAGAAACAAAAAGATAAGTTTGAGCGGTCCTGAAAGACTCATTTACTCGATCTCTTTCTCCTGGTATTCTCGCCTTTTTTTTGCGATCCGTTTCGGTGACCCTTCACTGCGTTCTTCACAGCGAATCTTTTGGCAGCGGCCTTGAAGCTGCGAATTGGTGTGCCTACTTTGCCCCTGGCCGCGATTCCGTTTAAAAGGATGCCGGCGAACTCGCGCGCCGCGACTTGATTCGAGATTTTCAGCAGACTTCGCTTCCGATCCCACAAATTGTTGTTCAATGAGTGATGCATCACCATGCCGATAAAAGCACGCACCACGATGGCGGGCTCAACTTCAACAATAGCGCCCTCGCGCTGCCGTTCGCTGATGTAATTGCCGAGTGAGCGGTACACGCGGCGCACAAATTTCTCCCAGAACATGTGGGCGAGGTCATGCTCTTCCAGGGCCGAATGCAGCAGCAATCTTTGGAATTCCGGGTCGCAGTCGTGCTGATTCAACGCCTCGAGCGCAATGCCCTCGAAGACAGCCCGGTCGTCCTTGCGCGCGATCGCTTCAGCGACTGCCAGTCGCGGATCAAGAGTATCGTGCACACAGGCTTTCTGATCGAGAATGGCGCTGTACAGCTCCTCTTTGTTGGCAAAGTGCCGAAACACCATTGCCTCAGAGACTCCGGCTGCCAACGCGATTTCTTTCGTGGTGGTGCCGCGAAACCCGCGCTGCGAAAACAAGCGCATGGCAATCCGCAGGATTTGCAGACGGCGCTCGTCACCCGCCATGCGCCCACCATTCCCGTTGGCGCCGTTATTCGTTGGTGTTTTCTTACTTAGAGTCGGCAAAGTGCAATCTGAACGTTTCGAAGTAAGTACTCACTTACCATCTGTCAGACGGCAAAGTCAAGTTAGTGGCACGGAGCGCCGACATCCCTGTCGGCGGTTCGCGGGCATCCTGCCCGCATTCCAAAAGCCGCCATGGATGCCGGCGAACCGCAGGCAAGGATGCCTGCGCTCCAGGAGTCACTGATTCTCGCAACCGCGCGGCGACTTTCCTCGTATGGAGAGTTTGGTTGATTACTGAAGGTGAGGAGTTAGAGCAATGTCGGAAGCAACGGGAGACACTCAACAGGCGCCTAACACGGCGATTATCAAGGGCAACGGGAGAGAAATGGACATGTCAGAATTTGCAGAAGATGCGCATGAGTATGGAAGAAGGATTGTCGATGCGGCGTCGCGGGCCGGCGATTATGTGAGCGAAAAGGTCAATGTGGTGGGTGACAAGATCAAGGCCTTGCAGGGCAAGGACCTCAGCGAGATCGCCGGAGAAGCCAAAGATTACGCCCGTGAAAACCCAGGCCACGCCATTCTGATCTCCACGGTCGCGGGTGTGGTTTTGGGATTTCTGCTGCGCGGCGGCAGAAGATAATTTTGGATTGCGGCGGCACGCGGAGCGCGACGCCGCTTTGGTTTCTCAGTAGTTCCCTGACGCCCTGGTTCATGATTGGCTGCGCTTTGTCACGCTCTCACCGACATCGTGGCAGAGGCGCCGGCGCAGTTACTAGCAGGGCCACGCTGGCCCACGACTGCCCTTCACTTCCGTCGCTTAGTCTCTGGCGCCGGCCTGCCTCAAAATCGCGACCACATCCGGGTGGTTCTTACTGGTTGCCAGACTGACCGCGGTCGCGCCGTTGTCAGCGCGGCGATTTACATTTCCTCCGCGAGCAATCAGCAAGCGCACCGTCGGAACGTGCCCCTGAAACGAGGCAATCATGAGGGGAGTAATACCGTTCTTATTCTGCGCGTCGATGTTGGCGCCCCCCGCCAGCAGGGCATCTATGGTTTCCGCTTTCCCAGCCGCCGAGGCCAGGATTAAAGCATTGTCTCCATCTTTATCAGCCTGATTAGCCCGCGCGCCTTTGGCGAGCAGCAGCTTCACAATTGGTGTAAAGCCCTGGACCGCCGGGCTAATCAGAATCGGTGAGCCCGTATTATCGGCCGAGTTAACGTTGGCGCCTGCCTTCAAGAGTGCCTCGACCGCGTCGATACGTCCATTCCCAGCAGCGAAGTAGAGGGCGGATTTACCTTCCTTGTCACGCGCGTTTACGTCCACGCCCGTGGCTATCAGGCTTGGAATAAGATCTGCTCGGCCTTGAGCTGCGGCGCGCATCAGAGCGGTCCGGCCCTGTTCATCGGTCTTCAAAGCCTCGCTGTCCGGCGCGTTACGCGTGGCGTTCCAGGACGGCGTGCTGCGCTGCGAAAGCTTGCGCAGATCCGGCCGGCGCAAGCCTACATACTCGGGAGCAATCTGGGCGGCGCGGGCATCGGTAACACGCGCACGTGAATCGTCACCCAGCGCCCGATAGACGTCGCCCAGCATCAGCCACCCATCTTCGTCGTCTCCGCTTTTTTGGGTGTACTCTTCCAGTTGGGTCCGTGCCTCGGTCAAACGTCCATCCAGAATCAGCAGACCGATCCGATCCGGGGCATAGGTCGAGCCCAGATTCACCGCGGCCCTCCATTGCTCGCGCGCATCAGTGAAGTTCTCAGTCATGTAATAGATCAGACCGATGTTTGAGCGCGGCGCGCCATCTTTAGGATTGAGCTTGATCGCTTCGAGGTACTGCTGCGCGGACGGGAGCAACTGACCCAGCTTTTGCAGCATGACCGCATAGTTAAAGTGGGCCGAGAAATCTTTCGGATCAATATCGACCGCCTTCTTCGCTTCCACCGAAGCGTCACTGTAGCGACGCTGGTTACTCAAGAGTCGGACTAATTCCAGATGCAGCACGATGAGCGGCTGGGGCGTGAGGGTAATCGCCTTCCGGTACGCGCTTTCGGCTTCGGCATAACTTTGACGCAATGAAAGCACGTAACCGAGCGCGAGATAGCCGTAGTAGTTGTCTGGTTGCGCGGCTACTGACCGGCGCGCAGCAGCCGTTGCTTCATCGAGACGGTTCAGTTCGCTATAGGTAAAGGCGAGACGGGCGTACGGTTCGCTGTCACCGTGACTGAGGGTGGCGGCCCGCTGATAAAACTTTTCGGCTTCAACAAATTTCTTTTGATTGTAATAGGTGTGCCCCAGACCGAGATATGGCCGCGGATCCGCGGGAGCGAGTTTGGACGCCAGCAGGTAACCTCGCTCGGCAGCTTCGTTACGGCCATTCTGGCGCTCGTCATCGGCGAGACTGAGCGCGTCATCGACCTGCGCCGAATTGTTAACGGGTTGCGGCCGCGTTCCCACTTTGGGCCTGGAACTAGTCGGCGCGGTGTGGGTAACCTTCTTCGCGGGGAGTTTCATCACCGCGCCCGCATCCGCAATCGTTCCACCGCCAGCGCCTGAACCGTGCTGGGCGCTGATCACCGAGACCGAACCACAAACGGTGATCGCGAGGGCTAGAAAGAAAATTCGACGCACAGGGAAAATCAAGATTGTCATTGAGATAATTCCTCTCTCTATGGCGAGGCGTTTCAGAACGGCAACTCACCGTTAACACTCAGGGGAAACGCCGCTAGCATTGCAAAATTTATTCGTGCAGGCAAGAAAAATCCGGATGGGATGCGCCTACACTGTCACGGCTTCGCGGTACTCGCCCCAGACGCGGCGCAGCCGGTTACTGATCTCGCCGACAGTCGCATAGGCCTCGACGCAATCGAGGATTCGAGGCAGAACATTTTCAGTGCCGCGCGCGGCTTCTTCCAGTTTTACCAGCGAAGCCTCTGCAGCGCTCGAGTCGCGACGCTCACGTAGGGCCCGCAAGCGCTCGACCTGGGTTTTCTCAATTGCGGCATCAACGCGGAGAGTCTTGACCTTGGGCCCTGCTTCACTTTGGAATCGGTTCACGCCCACTACAATCGCCTCGTCAGTCTCAACTGCGCGCTGAAATTCGTAAGCTGCGTTTTGGATCTCGCGCTGGATGTACCCCGTCTCGATCGCCCGCAAGGTCCCGCCCATGGCGTCGATTTTGTTGAGATAGTCAACTGCGCGTTTCTCGATCTCTGTAGTTAGCTCCTCAATAGCGTAAGAGCCTGCCAGGGGATCGACAGTGTCGGCGACTCCCGATTCATGCGCGATGACCTGTTGAGTTCGCAGCGCCACCCGGGCCGCGTCTTCGGTCGGCAAAGCGAGTGCTTCATCCATCGCATTCGTGTGCAGAGACTGTGTTCCGCCCAGCACGGCCGCCAAGGCCTGAATGGTCGTGCGCACGACATTCACTTCGGGTTGTTGCGCAGTCAGGGTTGAGCCCGCGGTTTGGGTGTGAAAGCGCAACATCAACGAGCGCGGATCGCGCGCCTGAAACCGTTCGCGCATGATGCGCGCCCAAAGCCTTCGCGCGGCGCGAAACTTCGCTATCTCTTCGAGCAGGTTATTGTGCGCGTTAAAGAAGAACGAGATGCGCGGCGCAAACTCATCAACTTCAAGCCCGGCGCTAATTGCCGCTTCGACATAGGCGATCGCGTCCGCGATGGTGAACGCAACTTCCTGCACGGCGGTCGAGCCGGCCTCGCGAATGTGGTAGCCGCTGATCGAAATCGTGTTCCAGTTCGGAACTTCGCGGGCGCAGAACGCGAACGTGTCGGTAATCAGACGCAGGGAAGGCGCCGGCGGAAAAATATAAGTGCCGCGCGCGATATACTCTTTCAAAATATCGTTCTGGAGGGTGCCGCTGACCTCGGCAAATGGGACATCCTGCTTCCGCGCTACGGCCAGATAAAGACAAAGCAAGATCGCCGCCGTCGCGTTGATCGTCATGGAAGTCGATACTTCGCCGAGGGGAATCCCGTCGAACAGAGCGAGCATGTCTTCGAGCGAATCGATTGCTACACCGACCTTGCCGACTTCTCCACTAGACAATGGATCATCAGAATCCAAACCAATTTGCGTGGGTAAATCGAATGCGACGGAAAGCCCGGTCGTGCCCTGTGACAGCAGATACTTGTAACGCGCGTTTGATTCCGCGGCGCTGGCATAACCTGCGTACTGGCGCATCGTCCAGAGACGCCCGCGGTACATGTTGCGTCTGATGCCTCTGGTGAACGGAAAATCTCCCGGGTCGCCCAGGTCGCGATCGTAGACGATCGGTTCAGTATTCGCGGGATTGAAATCGACGGGCAATTCAAAGCCCGACGAAGTTTCGAAGTGCTCGCGGCGTTCACCTGTAGCTTTGGCGCTTGTAGCTTTGGTTTTCGTAGCCATTGAATCGAGCGGCTGTTGCGGGGCCGTTTTGCGAATCGCCCGAAGGCTAGCACACGGCATGTGAGCACGGCAATTTCTCGAACTTTTGCGGAAGTGTCTTTGATTTGCCAGGCGCTGGATGACGGAGTCAGTACCGGGAGCGGTAGACCGGGTATCAACCCCGCGACGGTCGAGATCGCCTAAACTGTAACCCGGTCGCTATCGCTCCCGGTACTGACCTCATGACAATTGAGACTCTGCCCTCTCACGACAAATCCTAATTTCCATACAAGGGTGGATCTAGGGCGACGGTTTGACCGCGTTGCTTGTGTGACTTAGCATCACGATAGTCAGTATCCGGGATAAGCGGACTTAGATATCAATGGACGAACACACTAAAAAACTTGCGGAAGAAGTCGGCACCGCAATCAACGAGTCTGTGCAAAGCTCAACCAGCGTCGCGGCGGCGATAGAGCGACTGCGAGAAGCCGGATTTGAGATGGAGCTGACGCTGAAACTCGAGATTGGGCTGCGGCCTCATCACAGTGACGAGTCCAGCAGTGAGAGTGAACGATCACTGGAGCTTTCCGATGAAGATCTAAAGATCCTGCGATCAATGAAAATCAAGATTGATTCGGAAGAGTAGGGTCCTCAAGAAAGAGACGATTCAAGCGCGTGAGGCGCGAAATATTTATAGAACCCGTGCGCAGAGGAAAGATTGCCCGCGAGAACGCACGTTCGTTCTCGCGGACTTTCATACAATAGAAACGCCGGGCTATAAACACTTCGTGCCTAACGGCTCTAAAACGACGACGGCGCAAAATCACTCATCTACTCAGGCTTCTCGGTGCCGCCGGTGAGCGTTTGTTGCCGCAGGGCAGCCGCACCGATAAAACCACCCATGCCCATCGTCTCTACCGCACTGCTCGGAACTATCATCAGCGCGCCTTTTTCTTTCAAGCCTTCGTATAACATGTTCATTGCACGGAGGTGCATGGCCGTGGGGTTGTTACGATAAGACTCCGACGCTTTGTCGAACTGGGCGGCAATTTCGACTTCGGCCTGGGCCAGGATCACTCGCGCAGCCTTCTCACGCGCCGCCTGCGCCTCGCGCGACATTGCGTCCTGGAGCGCCGCCGGAATAATCACGTCGCGCATCTCGACCGATTGCACGGTCACGCCCCAGGGATTCGAGCGTTCATCGATCAGCTTCTGCAATTCGCCTTCGATGCGCTCGCGACCGCGCAGCAGATCGCTCAAAGACGTGCGGCCGATTATGTCTCGCAAGGCCGTCTGGGCCGCCCAACTAACCGCCGCGGGATAATTTTGTACTTCGAGGGCGGCTTTCTCCGGATCGTAAACCACCCAGAACAGAACTGCATCGACATTGACCGGCACAGTGTCGCTGGTCAACGTCTCTTCCGCGGCGAAAGCGGTAGTGATTACGCGCTGGTCGATCCAACTGGAAATGTTATCGACGAAGGGAATGATCCAGAAAAGTCCCGGACCGCGCAGCCCGATGAATTTTCCCAGTCGAAGCACGACGGCGCGTTCCCATTGCCGGGCGATCTTTGGCGACTGAGCCAACAGCAAGCCGAGCAGTACTCCGACGATCGCCCCGCCGGGATTGAGAGTCAGCAGCGTCGCCAAAGTTCCGAACGCCACCGGCACAAGGAACGCAACTGCCTGAACAAAGTTCACGCGCGGCGCATTCGCAGGCAAGTTGCTCCTGATTTCAAAATTTTGAATGTTAGCCATGTGAGTCTCCTTCGTTGTCTGTAGCGCAAGTTGTTAACTTGCGTCGATTACTCGTCGGGCAAGATCGCAAGTGAACGCCTCGCGCTACCCTTTTTTGCGCCTGCCTTCCAAATGTTCAATCACGTCGTCAATCGAAAAGCCGCGGGTGTGTGTCTCAGCAATGAAATGATCCGCCAACTCCCGCAGGTGCCGGTCGCGATCGCGCCGGCTCGCAGCCTGTTGCGGCCGCGCACTAACAAATGTCCCGACGCCGCGGCGGGTTTCGACCACGCCGGCGCGCTCCAACTCGGCATAGACTTTGGCGACGGTATTCGCGTTGATGCGCAACTCAACCGCCAACTGCCGCACCGTCGGCAGTTGATCGCCGATGCGCAGCCGGCCGGTCGAGATCGCAAAGCGAATGGACCTTTCCAGCTGAGCGTAAAGCGGCGTTGGATGGTTGGAGTCTACTTGAAACATCATTGCCCTATTGTACTACGACAACGGGACAAGTAAAGTTTCGGGTAGATTTTCTTGCCCGTTACGTTGCAAAAATCCTTACGTATTCAAATGTCAGGGAAAGCGTTATCTTGCCCGCTACGGTAGAACGATATGAGTCCGCGAAGCGGACGCCGTGAAAATAGCCCAGCGATTTATCGCTGGGATCGATCGAAGAACAAAACAGATAGTCCGCGAAGCGGACGGCTGAAACGATTTATCGCTGGGATCGATCGAAGAACAAAACAGATAGTCCGCGAAGCGGACGGCTGAAACGGAGATACGACAATGCCACATTCCTACGTGAGCAACCTTGTCCACTACATCTTCAGTACAAAGGAAAGATTTCCGTTTATCGATCAGGAACTCGAGTCGCGCCTCTGGCCTTATATGGGTGGAATTGCTAGAGAGAATGGAATGAAGGCGCTGACGGTCGGAGGAATGACCGATCATGTGCACGCTCTGCTATCGCTGCCGGCGACGCTGAGCATGGCGAAAGCGATTCAATTGATTAAAGGTGGATCATCGAAGTGGATTCACGATCAATTCCCGAGATATCGAGAGTTCCAGTGGCAAGACGGTTACGGCGCATTTAGCGTTGGCGCGTCACAAGTGAAGAGCGTCGTCAACTACATCGGTAGTCAGAAAGAACATCACCGGAAAAAGACTTTCGAAGAAGAGTTCCTCGAGTTTCTTGATAAGTACGGAGTGAAGTACGACCGGCGCTACGTGTTTCGATGATTCAGTCGTCCGTTTCACGGACTCTGAAATCGCTTTGCTTCGCGTTCCCATCGATAAATCGCTGGGCTATTCTCACAACGTCCGCTTCGCGGACTCAGGTCTTAACGATCCAACCCTACGAACGATTCAACCCTACTTTGCGAAACCCCAAACCCCTATGGTATCTTCTCCCTCTTTAAAAACCTTCCAGTTTTTGTCTGTAGAGGCTTCGCATTAATTCGAAGGAGTTGACTGAGCAAATATGGCTACGCCTAATGGAAATGGCACGAACGGGCATGTCGGCCGCGTGGTGCAAATTATTGGTCCGGTAGTGGACGTCGAGTTTACCGAGAGTTACCTGCCGCCGATTTACGAGGCGCTGCGGATAACCTCCGATGGTTTTGACGTGCCCGAACCGATCAATGTGATCGCCGAAGTCCAACAGCACCTGGGTGAGGGCCGCGTGCGCGCGGTGTCGATGCTGCCCACAGACGGCATGGTGCGCGGAATGAAAGCGATCGACACCGGTGGGCCAATTACCGTGCCCGTTGGCGAAGGAACCCTGGGTCGAGTCATGAACGTGATTGGCGATCCGGTCGACAACCTCGGCGACATTCCCCACCAGCAACGCTATCCGATTCACCGTCACGCGCCGTCGTTTGAAGAGCAATCGACTGAGCTGCAAATGTTCGAGACCGGAATCAAGGTTATCGACTTGATTCAGCCGTTCGTGCGCGGTGGCAAGATTGGTTTGTTCGGCGGCGCCGGCGTGGGCAAGACCGTCATCGTGATGGAACTCATCAACAACATTGCAAAGGCGCGCTCGGGCTTTTCGGTTTTCGCCGGCGTTGGCGAGCGCACGCGCGAAGGCAACGACCTGCTGCGCGAGATGGTCGAATCGAAGGTCATCGATTTTGGCGAGCCGTTCTATCAGAACATGGAAGAGACGGGCGCGTTCGACATGACCAAGGTCGACATGAAAGCGATCGAGAAGTCGAAAGTCGCGCTCATCTATGGTCAGATGACTGAGCCGCCGGGCGCGCGCCTGCGCGTGGCGCTTTCCGGATTGACCGTAGCTGAGTACTTTCGCGATCAAGGTTTGGACGTGCTGCTCTTCATCGATAATATTTTCAGATTTACTCAAGCCGGTTCGGAAGTCTCGGCTTTGCTCGGGCGCATGCCTTCGGCGGTGGGCTATCAGCCAAATCTCGCTACCGAAATGGGCGAGATGCAGGAACGGATCACTTCGACCAAGACCGGATCGATCACTTCGATTCAGGCGGTGTACGTTCCGGCTGACGATTACACCGACCCGGCGCCTGCAACGACGTTCGCGCATCTAGACGCTGTCACAGCTTTGTCGCGTCAAATCGTGGAGTTAGGAATTTACCCGGCGGTCGATCCGCTGGCCTCGTCGTCGCGCATTCTCGATCCGCGCATCGTCGGTGAGGACCACTACAACACCGCGCAAACCGTTAAGCTAATCTTGCAGCGCTACAAGGACCTACAGGACATCATCGCGATTCTCGGTCTTGACGAGCTGTCGGACGAAGACAAGTTGTCTGTTTCGCGCGCCCGCAAGATTCAGAGGTTCTTCTCGCAACCGTTCCACGTGGCATCACAGTTCACCGGCCGCGAAGGCAAATACGTGAAGCTGGAAGATACGATCAAAGGTTTCAAGGAAATCATCGAAGGCAAACACGACGATATTCCTGAGCAGGCTTTCTACATGGTCGGAACGATCGAAGAAGTCGTCGCAGCCGCGAAGAAAATGGAATAGCTGTAACGCAAGCTGGCAGCTTGCGTTCATGCGCGGTTTGGACACCCACCCGCTACCGCAGGTGGTACTGACAAGAATCACAGACTGAAGTCTGTGCCACTTTATGGCCGAACAACTTCAATTGGAAGTAGTCACTCCTGAGCGCCGCTTGCTTTCAGAGCAAGTCAACTCAGTTACCGTTCCCGGTCGCGGCGGCGAACTGGGTATTCTGCCGGGTCACGCGCCGCTGATTTCGGATTTGCAGACTGGCGTACTGTCTTACAATGAAGCCGGAACAACTTTTCAACTGCATGTTTCCGGCGGGTTCGTCGAAGTCAGCGACGACAAGGTCTCAGTTCTCGCCGAGATCGCCGAGCGCCCCGAAGAGATCGACGCTGCTCGCGCCCGACTGGCTCGCGAGCAAAGCGAAAAGCAACTTAGTTCGGTTAGTGGTAGTGAAGCAGACTTTGAAGAAGCGCGCACCAAGCTTGAGCGTTCGATGGTGAGACTGCAGTTGGCATCAGGATCACGCTAATAATCTCCCCATTTCTCACCCACGCGGTTATCCAAAATCCATACTAGCGCGCTCAAGATCATGCCTTTCAGCATGATGACTTACTGCCTCTGGAAACCCCTTTAACTACTGCATTTTTTCATTGACATCGAAGCGCCCCAGGCGTAGCTTTGCTTCAATTCTCAGTTCCCTGACTAGAAATAATAAGGAGGCCATTAATCATGAAGACTCGTTCGTTGGTAATGAGCATCATGGTGATTGCGGTTGTCGCCACGACTGTCCGCGTGGATGCGAGCCAGGAGTTGAAAGAGCGAATCATCGAACGGCTTCCGGTTGGAAAGAACGAGCCAATAGCTATCACGGACATCAAGGTTGACGGTCAGGGCGTATCGCTCGACAAGAAGTTTAGGGCTTCCGATGACTGGCTACAAAGCCTGGTAATATCCATAAAGAATAAGTCAGATAAGGTGATCCTCTTCGCATCTATTCGCCTTCAGTTTCCGCGGCCGCCTCGCCCTCAAGATCCTCCCATGGCCGTATATGACGTGTCTTACGGAAATTGGGCATTACAAACGCGCAGGCCAACTTCAGAAGAGGTGTTGGTGGGAGCATCGACCGGTGAAGTCGTTGAGATTCGGTTATCCCCTCAACAGTCTGATGGGCTGCGCGGGTTTCTCACCGCAACCAACTATCCATCGAGTATTGAGAAGGTAGATTTGAGCATCGGTCACGTTATTTTCGCAGATGACACGATGTGGTATGGCGGCAGTCAGGCTCAGAGAGACCCGAAAGATCCGACCAGGTGGATCAGTTCTCAGTACGCTAACTCCAAACCACAATAGGCCTTGCGAACCGCGGCTCCTACGGCAGAAAGGACAAAGGAGTTAACCCATGAAGATTCTCTCGATCCTGTTCTCTTTCGGCGCAGTAGTCATGTTTACAACTGTGCCACTGGCGGCTAACAGAACGCATGAACCGCAAGAGCGAACTATCAGAAGGATTAACATTGAGCGAAACGAACCGATCGCCGTGACCGGTACAAGAGTCAATGGTCGAGTTGTGTCGTTCGGTGAGAGGTTCGTTGCAGAGGACGACTGGATGAAGGGCCTAGTTATCTCAGTCAAAAACACTTCTGACAAGTTGATTCTGTTTGTGTCTCTCGGCCTTAGGTTTCCTCGTCCAGCAAACTCCCAAGATAAGATTTCGGTAACCGACGTCTCTACTGGAAATCGTGCATTACTGACACGTCCGCCCACCGGTAATGAACGATTAGTGGGAATTGCACCTGGCGAAACCGTTGACCTTCGCCTGTCCGCTGATGAGTTTGATGGGATTCAGCGGTTTCTTGCCGGCACTCGTTATCCGTCAAGCATTCAGAAGTTGGATTTGGCTATTGATAGCGTGATCTTCGAGGACGACGCTATGTGGAGTAACGGCGCCCGTCTGGTGAGAGACCCCAAGGATTCAAGCAAATGGATTAACACAGAATTAATAGGAATCAAATGAGATTGGATTGGGTCAAATCTATTTCATTCACGTACGTCTCTAACTAAGTCTTGTTACCTCGACAGTCTTACCGGATCTGAATAAGCAACAATGCTTTCACGTAGTGGAAAGGACAACTCCATGAAAGTGCAAAGGCCGAATTTGGTTTTGTGGTGCTTGGTTGCGGGCACAATTCTCGCCGGCTTAGGTGTCGTTTCATTCTTTCCGGGGAATTTGCGCGCCGCGAATGCAGCGATCAAACTTCGGGAACGAAGTATTAGAAGGCTGCCTATCGAGCGGAATGAGCCGTTGCGTCTTCGCGCAGTGAAAGTTAAGGGCAGAAAGATCCGCAGCAATGAGAGGTTTGCTTCTGACGAGGACTGGTTAAGCGGGTTGACTATTAACATCAAGAATAGATCCGACCAAGCAATTCGGCTGGCCGCAATCAGCTGCAGTTTCCGAGGCCGTCAGGATCTGAGGGTCCAATTGCAATAGCCGATGTCTATTATGGAAATCGTGCGTTACTGACCCGGTTGCCCACTATGTCTGAGCGCTTGCCGGGACTTGCGCCTGGAGAAGCTGTGGACATTGAACTATCAGATAGTGAACTTGATGCAATTGAAATGATGCTCGCCGACACCGGCTATTCCGCAAGTATTGAGACGGTAGATTTGAGAATCAGTAACGTTATCGTCGAAGATGACAGCATGTGGGAGGCTGGCGCCCGTCTGCAGAGAGACCATAACGAGCCTAGGACTTGGAGTAATGTTGAATTCTCCAGCTTAACAAAGCCTAGGCTTGGTACAGTCTCATCATCTAGAGGTTCATCGGTTCGGGACGGATACAAGTTGTTTGGGTACCCCTCACCCTCGCCGATCGAACGCCTGTTCTCCCATGCTCCTGCTTCGCCTCCCCAAAGTGGCTGTTACCAGTTCATCGGTGCAACAAATGAAGATTGCGGAGTCGTTAGTCATGCTTGCACTTACAGGAAGGCCTGGGTGAACACAAACTTTGGCGGCTACTACCTAGCTGCTTGCTCCGCGCTGTGCTCAAATAGCTGTGGCTGGCACAGTAGCCAGGTAGAAAATGCGTGCAGCGGAGCCGGCGGCGGCGGCGGCGGCGGCGGCGGCGGTCTAGTGGGTTTTGACAACGGTTCCGAAGGATGCACCACAGATTTTGACTGTGACTTTGGTTACTACTGCGATTGGGCAACGGATACTTGCCAGCAATAGTTTCTAAACCTGCGCCGAACGAATCGCTTTCCGCATTTCTCGCACCGCCCGCTCCAATCCCACGAACACGGCCCGCGCCACGATGTGATGACCGATATTGAATTCGGTTATCTCAGTGATTGCCGCCACCGCGGGAACGTTGCGAGTAGTGAGCCCATGACCGGCGGCTACGTGCAACCCATATTGGGCCGCCAGCGCCGCTGCTTCACCCAAGCGCCGCAGTTCCTGATTGGCGCGCACCGCGCCTTCCCCGTGGATTCCAGCAGCGCCGAGGGTCGCTTCGGCGTAAGCGGCGGTGCATAACTCAACCTGTTGGGCTTTTACTTGGTGTGCGGCTTCAATCTGATGCGCATCGGGATCGATGAAGAGACTGGTCATAATGCCGGCTTCGCGCAAACGATTCACCGCCGCGCGCACGATGGCGATATTCGGCCGCACATTCAAGCCGCCTTCGGTAGTAATTTCGTTGGGATTTTCCGGGACCAGCGAGACCGCATCGGGCCGCGCCGCTATGGCAATCTTGACCATCTCTTCAGTGGCCGCCATCTCGACATTCAGGTAAGTCGTCACCGCCTGCCGCAGCAAAGTCAGGTCCGCGTCCTGGATGTGACGGCGATCGCTGCGCAAGTGAATCGTGATGCCATCGGCGCCCGCTTGTTCGCAGATCATGGCCGCCGCCACCACACTCGGCTCAGGCGCGCGCCGCGCCTGGCGAATGGTCGCCACGTGGTCGATGTTTACATTCAGTCGTGCTGTCATCGCATGCTCTAAGTACTCTTAATAATTACCACAGAGGACACCAGGAAGATCAAACATTTTCGGATCTGATCTTTTCCGGCTCACTCTGTGTCCTCGGTGGTAAAAACTTTCACCCTCACGAAAGCGATACCGACGCCCTCGATAGCTGTTGCTTCTCTTCGACCATCGCGGCGGTGCGCGCTGCGCTGATCGCTTCACTATATTCTCCGGCATCGGCCGCGCGACGAATCCGGCGCACCTCGTTAATCATCCGGAGACTATCGCGTGAGTAGTTTCCCGACGCATCCAACGCTCCGCCGGTGTTGTGATCCCAGCGCACCGGGACCTCGCGCAAACGGAGCCGCGCCAGATGTGCGAGATAAATGAGTTCCACATCGAAACCGAACCGATCGATTTGCGCGACTTCGATCAACGGTCGACAGACATTCATGCGAAATGCCTTGAAACCGCATTGTGTGTCCCAGAACGGCAACCCTGTCGCCAAACGCACGATTAGATTGAAGACCCGGCCGCCCTGCTCGCGCCGCCAGGACTGGTGCACACCGATTAGCCGGCGATCGAGGGCGCGCGATCCGAACGCAAAATCGCATTTGCCGCTAGTGATCGGATCGACCAGCTTGGGCGCCTCATCAATCGGCGTCGACAAATCGGCATCAGAGAACAAGGCGATGTTCGCCTGGGCCGCCAACAGACCCGTGCGCGCCGCGTGACCTTTGCCGCGGTTCTGCTCGTAACGAATCACCCTCGTGGCCACGGCCCCAGAGTCCGCCAGATTCACTTGCGCTACTGTCGCCGTGTCATCGGTAGATCCATCGTCGACGACGATAATTTCGCTCTGCTCGCGCTGTTGATTCAGATACGCGATGATCGCGCGCAAAGATCCGCCCAGCCGAGCAGCCTCGTTGTAGGCCGGGACTACGATTGATAATTTCGGGGTCATCGTTGATTTCAGACATTCTCAATGAATCAGCTGCATCGCACAAGTCCATGTCTTAAGGTCGCTCCAGGCAGCGCTGACTCTCAGTCTCTGCTCGCGCGACGCGGCAGTACCGTGATTTCGTTTCGTGTTTCTTTCCCTTGAACAAAACCGATCCACGAAACCACACTAAATCGCACGAACAAAACTCTTATGCTTCGTGTATTTTGTGGATCGTCTTACCTGGCAAGGAAACCTTTCAAATTGGGACGCCACCAGCGACATCGACCGCTTCGGTCAGTGCCAACCGGTGTGTTATATTTTGGCTCATTCGACCAGCGATCCGAAGAGACGCGTGCGGGCTGAATCTCTTTTATGACCAGGAATTTCACAATCGTCGCTGCCTTCGTCATTGTCACGGCAAGTTTGGCCGGAGGTGTGCGGACGCGTACCTCGCGGCGGGTTGTAAGCCTCGCGTCTAACTCAAATCAAGGTTCCACCGCCGAAAAGTATGAAAGCGACAAAATCGAAAGCGATTATCGCGAAGCAATTTCGGCGGTGGAAGAGAAATACGCCGGCGACATCGATTACGAAAAGGCTACTCAGGCGGCGATTCAGGGGATGCTATTCACCCTTGACCCGCACTCGGTTTACTTCTCGCCCACGGAATTCCGGAAGCTGAAAGAAGATCAGGCTTCCAGCTTTTATGGGATTGGAGTCCAGATCCTGCGCCACGACGATGGCGTGTACATTTCATCGGTGGTCGAAGGCACGCCGGCAGCGCGCGCGGGATTGCGCTTTGGCGACCGCATCGTGGAAGTCGACGGCAAAGACGCCCGCGATTGGTCCAGCGATGAAGTCTCCAAGAACGTGCGCGGCGAGCGCGGCAAAGAAGTGCGCTTGAAAGTTGAGCGCGCGGGCGAAGAAGCCGCGGTTAACGTCAAGATTGTGCGCGACTCAGTGCCGCTGCCCTCGATTCGCAACGCTTTCATGCTCGGTTCGAGCACTGGTTACATCGGATTGATCGGCGGCTTTCAACATACCAGCGATGACGAACTCCGCGAAAGTATTGCCACCCTCAAGAAGGATGGCATGCGCCAACTCGTTCTCGATCTGCGCAATAACCCGGGCGGATTGCTGGACCAGGCGATCGATGTCGCCAGCGAGTTCCTGCCCCGCGATAAAGTCATAGTCTCAGTTAAAGGACGCAGCGAATATCGCGAGCCCGTCGTTTACAAATCGAACGGCAGCGACCCGGAAGAACTGCCGCTGGTGGTATTGATAAATCGCAACACCGCTTCCGCATCAGAGATCGTGGCGGGCGCGATTCAGGATCATGGGCGCGGCTTGATTGTGGGCGAAACCAGTTTTGGCAAGGGCCTGGTCCAACACGTCTTTCAAATAGCGCCGTACAATGTCGGACTGACGCTGACTACCGCGCGCTACTACACCCCGTACGGCCGCTCTTTGCAAAGGGACTATTCCAGCGGGTCGCTTTACGATTATTACGTCCGTCACGATCAGAACGATAATCAGCAACCAACGCAGCCCGGGCAGCCGTCACCCAACGAATCGGCGCCGCCGCGTGGCACAAATGCACCGGCATTTCGCACAGCCGCCGGCCGGATTTTTTATGGCGGCGGCGGCATCACGCCCGACATCGAGGCGCGCCCGCTAACGGCGACGCCTGTGCGGGGCCGCATCATTGAAGCGGCATTCTATTTCACGCGCATACTGGCGGCCGGCAAAGTCCCAGGCCTCGAATCGTATCACGTGGATAAAGTCGATTACGGCCATTCTCCCAAGGCCACGGATTATCCGATCAACGATCGCGTGCTCGAAGCCTTTCGCAACTACCTGCGTAAAGATCAGAGCCGGCACCTGCAAGTGGCCCAAATCGACGCCGACCTGGATTTCGTGACGCTGCGCCTGCATCAGGAAATAATTACCGCGGCGTTTGGCGCCGATGCAGGCCAACGCGTCCTGCTGGAGAGCGACCCTCAGACATTGCGCGCCATCGGCGTATTGCCGGATGCGAAGCGCCTGGCTGAAAGCGTTCGCAACGGCACCCCACTTACTCTTAACTACAAACCCGCGTCCCACTCGGCGCTGCTTCCTTTTCTGCCCGGCATCGAAGAGCAGGACGAGATACTGATCTGATTTTCGATCTTCACCTTTTCAAGTCGTTCATTCACGATCGCTAGAACGATCCACGAAAACACACGAAACGGAACTCGTCTTTGTTCGTGCGTTCGTGTGATTTCGTGGATCGTTCTGGCGCCAGGCAAAAGAAGGCGCGAAATCAAATCCAGATGCTACCGCCGGCCAGGTTCATTTGACTTTATTAACTCTTCAGAATAGAAGTGGGCTCGATCCATCATACTGTCACCGAGGGACAACATGAATCGAAGGACCTTTGTACGCAACGGCGTGGCCGGCGGTGTAGGCTTGGCGAGCGCGAGCATCGCATCCGCGGCCAAAGAAATAGCACCTACTTCCGAAACCCGCAGCGCAACTCCACCGGCATCCGAACTGGACGAAGTAACAATTGCCGAACTTCAGAGCGGAATGGCGTCGGGGAAATACACCGCCCGCTCACTCGCCAGAAAATATCTCGATCGGATCGATGAAGTCGACAAACATGGGCCGGCCATCAATTCAATAATTGAGTTGAATCCCGACGCCTTATCTATTGCGACTGATCTCGACAAAGAGCGCAAGATGAAAGGACCGCGCGGTCCATTGCACGGCATTCCGGTGCTCATCAAAGACAACATCGACACCCACGATCGCATGACGACGACCGCGGGATCCCTGGCTTTGGGTGGATCGATTCCG
>WNFQ01001898.1_pt1 | contig 24355 bp, 23 predicted proteins | sample 5400171 | NCBI WGS metagenome assembly WNFQ01 (sample SAMN13153356, study PRJNA577476) | soil metagenome | isolation source: 20 cm soil under Madrone tree | place: USA:California | collected 2016-06-14
CCAGCTTAGAGAGCTCTGTGTCCTCGCAGCTGCCGGCGACTTCCGATCGTCGGAATCCGAACGGCTGCGGGTACACTTGGACGAGTGTGAGTCTTGCCGGGCTCTTTTCACGGAGCTTCGAGACGTTCACGCGATCCAGCTGTCGCATGTTCCAAGCTTGGCAACTCGTCGCGAGTCCGAAGACGAGAGTCGGCTTAAGGATTCGATTTTGCGTGCGGCTCGCGGAGAAAGTGTGCGGTTCCCCGACCCGCTCCGGTCACAGGTCGGAGAATATGAAAAGCCCGAAATCAGACTCATAGGACCGATTCGGGCAATTCGAGGTTGGTCTATTGGAGCGTCTGTTTGCCTGCTAGTTGCTTGCTTGGCGTTGGCTTTCGCCCTCGGTTTGAGGCCAAGATCTGCATTGGATGGACACGGTTCTGCTGTTACACCTCAAATTGCGACCACCTCTGTTCCACCCGGTCCAGCTGTTCCCATCCAGGAAACATCCAATCGGGATGATGAAGTGTTGCGAGGAAAACTGGCCACTCTGGAGGTTGAACGCTCGCGTCTCGAGCGCCTTCTGCGAGAGAACCAGAGTGAGAACGAGAAACTCCAGAATGGCGATACTGAAAAGCAACAACAGCTTGCAGCTCTGTCGAAAGAATTGGAAATCGCCCGTGCCGCCGAAGCAAAAGCCTCGCAGAGGATTGAACAACTAGGCGCGGAACACCAAACGGACCAAACTGCGATCGCTGCACAGAATCGAGAGATTCGTTCCCTCAACGATAAGCTGGAAGACCAGAGAATAAGTCAGGAAACAACCCGGGAGCTCATTGAGGCGGAACGCGATTTGCACGAATTGGTCGGCGCCCGGAACTTGCATATCGTCGACGTGTCCGATACCGATTCCAGAGGCAGAACCCAAAAAGCATTGGGACGCGTGTTCTATGTAGAAGGGAAGTCCCTAGTTTTTTATGCCTATGATCTTTCCGATGGACATTCACACGCCAGCAAGTATGCCTACTATGTGTGGGGAAACAAGGATGGAAACATAGAGACTGTCCGCAACTTGGGTACCCTAAATACGGACGACCCACTGAAAAAGACGTGGAAACTGCATATTAGCGACGCCAAAGTACTAACAGACATAGATCGTGTCTTCGTCACGGTAGAGACCGTTGGTAAGTTGGGCCCGCGGCCGCATGGGAAGAAAATCCTAAACGCGTATCTCGGGGGTCCAGTCAACCACCCGTAGTTCTTGTCGCCGCGCTAGATGCCCGCTCTTCACAAGAATGGCATCGGTTTTCCTCTTTTGTCGATGATCTAGCTCCATTTTGTCGATTTGATTGAAAAAATCCACTTTTTTCACAGAATTTCCTTCGGTCCTGCGAAATTTTTCCTTGTCCTGGTCTGCAATCTGAGTAAGAGGAGGATCAGGATGATTCCAACCTACGTTAGGAAGAAGCGCGAGAGAGTGTTGGGTCGCCTCTTGGGAGAGAGATATCGTTCACTCTTCTTGCTGGGAATCATTCTGATCCTGAGTTCCATTGCCTACGCCCAAGTTGACACCGCATCCGTTTCCGGCGTGATCACAGACCAATCCGGAGCAATTGTTGTTGGCGCTGAAGTGCTCATTACGAACTCTGACACCAATATCACCTCTCGGGGAACTTCGAACGAATCTGGCGTTTACCTCGTAACAGGTCTCAAACCGGGACGTTATCGAATCAAAGTTACGAAGGACGGATTCAAAGGAATCGACCTGACTGATTTGGTTCTAAACGTACAAGATTCAGTCAATCGGAATTTTATCCTTCAAGTCGGCTCCACTTCTGAGAGCGTGTCCGTAGAAGGGAACGCTCTGCGAATCAATACACAAGATGCATCTGTGAGTACGGTCGTGGACCGGCAATTTGCGGAGAACTTGCCGATGAACGGCCGGAGCTTTCAGACATTGATTCAGCTCACGCCGGGCGTTGCGCCTACGACCAGTACTTCTCAGGATCCTGGCCAGTTCAGCATAAATGGGCAGCGTGCGAGTTCGAACTATTGGATGGTGGACGGGGTAAGCGCCAACATTGGTCAGTCCGCTATAGGAGGTGGCATCGCGGGTAGTCTTGGCTCCTTCAGCGCCCAAGGAGGGACAAATAGTCTGGTTTCGGTCGACGCGATGCAAGAGTTCCGTATTCAGACCTCCACGTACGCTCCAGAATTTGGCCGCACTCCGGGCGGGCAGATTTCCATCTTGACGCGCTCCGGGACAAATCAGTTCCACGGAACACTCTTTGATTATTTGCGAAATGATGCCCTCGATGCTAACGATTGGTTCCAAGATTACCTTGGACTACCCAAGCCTGCGGAGCGGCAAAATGACTTTGGCGGGACGTTCAGCGGCCCGATCCTCAAGGACCGGAGTTTCTTCTTCTTTTCCTATGAGGGTCTTCGCCTTCGCCTGCCGAACACGATACTGTCCTCGGTTCCCGATGTGGCCGCCAGACAGGGTGCCATGCCTGCCATGCAACCTTTCCTAAACGCATACCCGTTGCCTAATGGCACGGACAATCCGGCAACCGGTGTTAGCCAGTTTAACGCCAGTTTTACGGACCCTGCTACTCTCGACGCGTACAGCCTACGGATTGACCATAAGATCGGAGAGAAGCTGAACCTCTTTGGACGATATAACTACTCTCCCTCGGAAAACTCTCAACGCGGGGGAGGGTCAAGCGCTTTAAGTTCTGTTGGCTTAATACGCATCACAACGCAGACGGGAACCCTGGGGACGACATGGGCGATTACTCCAGCCACGGCAAACGATTTCCGATTCAACTACAGCAGAACGGACGTCAATACCAATTCTCGCTCAGACAACTTTGGGGGCGCGGTTCCCTTGACATCGCTGCCATTCCCGGCCCCCTTCTCTGCGCAGAGCGGCCGACTTTTTTACCAGATTTCTTCCCTGCCGAGGAGCGGCATTACAGTTGGACAGGGTACGCATGCCCTGCAACAGCAAATCAATCTGATAGATAGCTTCTCTGCACAGAAAGGTTCACACAGCCTGAAATTCGGATTTGACTTCCGTCGCCTATCGCCAGAGTTTGATCCGATTCCTTATTTTCAGGCCGCCTTTTTCACTACTGTCCAGTCCGGCAAGAATGGAACCCCGTCCGTCACTCTGGTATCGGCGGCACAATCCGCGACATTTTTGTTCCGGAACATTGGGGCCTTCGCGCAAGACACGTATCGAGTTTCCCCTCGTCTAACTTTGACGTATGGACTTCGCTGGGACGTTGATGTTTCGCCCTCCACGACGAGTGGGCCCAATTTCGCGCCGGTCACAGGTTTTGACCAAAACAATCTATCGAATCTCGCTCTGGCGCCGAATGGGAGTCGCCCATTCCAAACTACATATGGCAACTTTGCCCCGCGGCTGGGAGTAGCCTACCAAGTTTCTCCGAGTCAAGACTGGCAGAGTGTGTTTCGCGGCGGATTTGGCGCATTTTTCGATCTTGCGACGTCTGAGGCAGGTAACTTTACTTCCTCTGTTCTTTATCCGTTCGGAGCACGCAACCTGATGTTTGGCGGCACGTTCCCACTAAATTCCAGTGCCGCCGCACCACCCGCTATCACAGCCGCGAATTTGGCTTCGCCGGGTTCAATCTTGCATGCTTTTGATCCCAATCTCGAACTTCCGTATACGCTTCAGTGGAATATTGCCTGGGAGCAGGGCTTGGGTCGTGAACAGAGGGTGTCTGCCTCCTATGTCGGTGCTGTTGGAAGGCGCCTTATACAAACTGCGGATGTGTTCAGCCCGAACTCCAGTTTTGCCGAGGTACAGTTAGTAGCGAATACGGCCACGTCTGATTACCATGCGCTACAGCTTCAATTCGAGAGGCGGTTGTCGCACGGTCTTCAAGTGCTGGCTTCCTATGCGTGGGCACATTCCATCGACACGGGTTCCGCTGGCTCGATAGGGTTTGGCTCCAATGGCTTTGCGCCTTCTACCGTTGGCGGGTCAAATAGGGGCCCTTCGGACTTCGATATTCGAAATGCATTCTCTGCCGGTGTCACCTACGACATCCCCGCTCCTAAAATGAATGCTGTTGCAAAGACGATTCTAGGCGTGTGGTCAGTGGAGAGTGTGATTCAGGCTCGCTCTGCCCTTCCTGTTAGCATTCTCGACGCGGGTTTTTTTGCGTTCAATAGCGGATTCACTGGAAACATTCGACCCGACATATTTCCCGGACAGCCTTTCTACCTTTTCGGTGCTAACTGTGCGACTGTAATGCAGACCTTGGGAAATCTCTCCGCAGGTCAAGGATGTGCTGGTGGCAAAGCCATCAATCCGAATGCTTTCCAGGACCCACCGACCGATCCTGTCACCGGTAATCCAACGCGCCAAGGCAACGTGCCGAGGAATTTTCTTAGAGGTTTCGGGGCGACTCAATGGGATTTCGGTGTCCATCGCGATTTTCCGATCCACGAGTCAACTAAACTGCAGTTCCGTGCGGAGATGTTCAACCTCTTGAACCACCCGAATTTTGGACAACCGCTCGGTGCGTACGTATCGCCCGCGAACGGCGGACCGGCCGGCTTCGGGCTTTCCACTCAGATGTTGGGCCACTACCTCAACGGCGGAGGGGGAAGTAATTTGGGGGGGGGTGCCTTTAGCCCCTTGTACCAAATCGGCGGACCCCGCTCGGTTCAATTCGCGTTAAAACTGATGTTCTGATTGCGTCATGAGCAAAACGGAGCAACGCAGCTGGCTGCTCGGTTTTGCGTAACTATACGGCTGATGAGGGAAGGCCCCTCGAACCGGCTTGCAGGAGCAGGACTCAAACCACCTTCCGCTGCTGCACTTCTCAGGAGTGTGGTGGTGAGCGGAGAAGGAAAAGGCCCGGAAGCGAAATTCGGGTCAGGTGTCTTCTAGGGAGAGGAACGAAAGCGAACCACTGCCGTGTCGAAAATAGCTAAGACGATGTCGAAACCGCGGTAGTTAGAAGATCGCGGGACCAGCTCCGGCGGATCCTGCTTACGGACGGAGCGGCATCCGGCATACAGGTGGCCTGAACCTAGAAGAGGCGGGCGTATGGAACATGAGAACCTCGGCATCGATGCAAACGGAGAAGCCACAAGTGGATTGAACCACGAGGGCGAGAGTACGGATGCGATGCCGAGGGGCGGACTGCCTGGTAGTAGCGAAGAAGCGGAGTAATGTCCGTAGAGCGAAGCGGGCAGGCTATCCACGTCGGAACCATAATGGGCCAACTGGCAACAGGAGGAGCCCGCCGGTTTTGACGGAGGGCGGCAGCTCTCATTGGATGGCACGAGCCGGATGAATCGAGAGGTTCAAGTCCGGAATTCTGTGAGGGGCTCGGGGTGGAATTCCCTGGGCCTACTCGGCGTGTGCCACGAGCAAAAGAGTCGGCGACAGACGACTCTTTTGCGTAGCTGCGTAGTCGATGAAGGGAGGCCCTTCGGAGCCGCCTTGCAGGAGGAGGCTTCAAACTGCCCTCCGCTGCTGCTTCCTAAGGGAAGCGGTGGTGAACGGAGAGGGAAAAGGCCCGGAATTAAACTGGGTCAAGTGACTCTCAGGAAGAGGAACGAAAGTAAATCACCGCTTCTCATGTCGAAAATAGCTAAGACGATATCAAAACCGCGGTTTGTTAGAAGGCTGCGGGACAAGTTCCGACGGAGCCTGGTTACGAGCGGAACGGTATCCGGCATATAGGTGGCCTGATCCTGGGAGAGGCGATTATGCGGAACGTGGGAACCTTCGGTGTCGATGCAAACGGAAAAGCCGCAAGTGGATTGAACCATGAGGGCGAACGTACGGATGCGACACCAAGGGACGGAGCACCCCGTAGTAGCGAGGAAGTCCGTGAAAGCGGACGGAGCGAAGGGGGTGCATGTAGTGAAGCTGAGTTCGTTGGGTCAACCAGAAATGGGAGGAGCCCGAAGGACAAGGCAAAGCCGTACTGTATTTCGCGACAAGAAGTTCTGGAAGCCTACCTAAAGGTGAAGAGCAACAAAGGAGCAGCAGGGATCGATGAGCAGACGATCGAAGATTTCGAGAGGGATGTGAAGAACAACCTATACCGAATCTGGAATCGAATGTCATCGGGCAGCTACTTTCCACCGCCAGTGCGCACGGTGAAGATACCGAAAGCCAACGGTGGAGAAAGGCCGCTGGGAATACCGACCGTGTCAGATCGGGTAGCGCAAATGGTCGTGAGGAATCGATTGGAGCCAATGGTAGACCCGCAATTCCTTTCCGACTCCTACGGATATCGCCGTGGGAAATCGGCTTTGGATGCAGTGGGGCGGGCTCGGCAAATGTGCTGGGCGTACGACTGGGTTTGCGACCTGGATATCAAGGGCTTCTTTGGTGCGCCAGGCTAAGCCCGGCGCTTTCAGCGGGTGAAACTCCCGCCCCGGAAAGGGACGAGCCGCCCCACCGGGAATCGAGTCTTGGGCTCATGAAGGTGACGACATGAGTTAAGCGTAGACCGAGCGATGTCCAGGCCGTAACGCAAGTGAAGCGATTGAGCCTCGTGACACATCCGGAGGCCAACCTGGAAGGCAAAAGTAAGCGACCGTAAAGGGCGATGGTCGCTGGAGACTCCGGCGGGGTCTAAGAGCACGGCATGGGCAGAAATGGAAGCGTCATGGCACCTGGGAGATCCACCGCCGTCTCGGCCTGGAAAGCAGGCCGAGTATGTCAACCGAATGGACCAACCTGAGGGAGACAGAAGCGACGGTGGAAGTCGGACTCGCTGATAGTACTCGGAGCGCGGGAAAGCCGCGTACATGGGGAAGCAGCGGGGCAGGTTGAGTAGCTGGTCCAGGGAAACATTCCCTGCACAATCGGAGGTAGGAGAAGAATGTCCACACAACTGGACCAGATCGCGAAGAAGGCGAAGTCGAATCCGAATCCGAAGCTACGCTTCACATCGCTGGCGCATCTGCTCACACCGGAGTTTCTCACGGAAACCTGGAAGCAGATGAATCGGCGGGGTGCGAGCGGTGTCGATGGTGAGACAACGAAGGAGTTTGAACAGGGCTTGGACACACGGGTTCAAGAACTGTGCGAGCGTTTGAAGCGAGGAGCCTATCGGGCTCCACCGGTTCGCCGAGTGGAAATACCGAAGGGACCTGGCAAGGCAGGGACAAGGCCGCTCGGAATTCCGACGGTCGAAGATCGTCTGCTACAGAGAGCGGTCGCGCGGATATTGGAAGCGGTGTTCGAGGCGGATTTCCTGGAATGCTCGTATGGATTTCGGCCCGGATGTAATCCCCATGGTGCCCTAAAGGCGCTACGCGGGATCATCGTCACGAAGAAGGTTGGTCACTTGTTCGAGGCGGACATCCGAGGCTACTTTAACCACATCCAGCATGAATGGCTGCAGAAGATGGTTGCACATCGGATTGCAGATCCGTTCATCCTGCGCCTGATCGGCAAATGGTTGAACGCAGGTTTCATGGTGGGAGGAGTCGTTACGCGAACGAAAGAAGGGTCGCCACAAGGCGGGCCAATCAGCCCGTATGAGCCGAGAGGCTCACGTACGGTTCTGGAAGGGCCTCGGGGTGAAACTCCCCGGGGCTACTTAACAATAGTGGCCAGAAGCAAGTGGCCAAGAAATCCCGATCGATTCACCAAGATGGAATTCCGATGAGAAGGCTGCAAGGTGTGTTTGCATCTGGTTTCCTGGTGACTTGCTGCATGCTCATTGCGTCCACTTCAGCAGCAGGCCAATCGCCAGACGCATTATCAGTAGAAGACGCTTTGAAAGTGCGCTCCTTCGGCCAGCTATTGCCGGTCAGCCTCTCACTTGATGGGAAGTGGCTAGCGTATACGGTAAGAGAGAACGAAAGGGGTAGGGGCGCAGACATTGAAATGTCAGCCCGGACAGGCGTACACGGCTGGAACACGGGAACTGATATCTGGATTTCGAATACAGAGACGGGCGAAGCAAGAAATCTTACGGGCGGTAAGGACGACAACTTTCTACCGGTTTGGTCGCCGAACGGTCACTATCTTGCTTTTCTCTCCGACCGAGATGGCAGTGGGCAAGCAAGGCTTTGGATATGGGATGCAAAGAGAAATGCTTTGAGGAAAGTCTCTGACATTGACACCAGAGGCAACCATATTGAATGGATGCCCGACAGCCGAAGCGTGCTGGTCACAACTCTCCCGGAGGGGCTTTCCGTCGAAGATTATGTCAAAAGACAAACGTCCCGTCCGGAAAGCCATGAGCCGACTTTTGCCAAAGCGCCTGGCTCAACTGTGGTGCTTTATCAGGGTGGCCGAGGTTCTAGTGAAAACAAGGACGCTCAAAAGTCCGATCCATGGAACTTGGACCTGTCATTGGCGGATCTTGCTGCAGTAGACGTTACTACTGGGAAGACGGAGATGATCATAAAAGGGCAGAGGATTGCCAAGTTCCTGCCCTCTCCAGACGGCCTAAGAGTTGCATACACAACTCCAAAGCGCTTCGAAAAGCTGGGGTCGCAGCAGATTATTTACGATCTGGCAATCATTAGCATAGCTACAAAAGATGTCCGTGTGCTCGCAGCGGACATTCGGCTCGGCTTTACAGGTGAATTTAGCTGGTCTCCCGACAGATCGCGGCTAACCTACCGCACATTTGGGATGGAAGAGAAGGCCAACGACTGTTATGTAGTTGACGTTGACGGAGGAAGTCCGCGCAACGTAACGTTGTTGCCGCAGAACCAAGACCCCGTTCACATTTCTCAGAGGGCCTTGTGGGATCCGGAGGGAGAGCACGTCTATTTCATAAAAGATGGCGCCTTGTGGCGGGCATCAGTAAGGCATAGCCAGGCAACCAGGGTTGCCCAGGTGCCTGACCGAACAATCATTCAGATGATTTCGCAATCGGGTAACTCGCTTTGGATAACTGACGAGGGCAAATCAGCCATAGTGTTGACTCATGATGATGGGAGCAAGCAGGATGGCTTTTACAAGATCGATTTGGTTAGCGGTGCAACCACCAAGCTCCTTGAAAATGGTCAATGTTATACCTGTGCGAACCTGGGCGAAGGCCAATTTGCGGTCGTTAGTAGGGAAGGGAGAAATGTAGCGTATTTCGCGGAAGACGCAGAGCATGAGTCCGACTTGTGGGTTGCAGACTCGAGTTTCAGAAATCCAAAGCGCGTGACGAATCTAAACCCTCAATTTGAAAAACATAAAATGGGTCCAGCGCGACTAATCGATTGGTTGAGCGACGATGGAGAGCGTTTGCGCGGGATATTGGTTTTGCCCTCCGGCTATCAAGTGGGGAAACGTTATCCACTAATTGTTTGGGTATACGGAGGCGTGTCCCTCTCCGATAACTTCAATCGTTTCGGGCTTTCGTACGGGGGGCCCTTCAATATGCAATTGTTTGCGACGCGGGCCTACGCAGTCCTCTTGCCGGATGCGCCACAACACCTGGGAACCCCCATGCTCGATTTGGCAAAAACCGTACTCCCGGGAATGAACAAGGTCATCGAGATGGGCATTGCCGATCCAGATCGGCTAGGCGTCGCAGGACACAGCTATGGTGGCTACAGCACTCTTTCCTTAATCGTTCAGACAACCCGCTTTAAGGCGGCAATGGAGGCTGATAGTTTTGGGGACCTTGTCGCCCTCTATGGACAGATGGGGGACGCGGGGACCGCATTCGGAACTTCTCTTCTGGAGCAGGGACAAGGGCTGATGGGTGGAACGCCGTGGCAATATCGTGAGAGGTATCTGGAAAACTCACCGATTCTCTATCTCGACCGAATTGAAACGCCTCTTCTGGTCGTTCATGGATCAAAGGACGGAATCTCACCGTTTCTTGGGGATGAGGTGTTCGTAGGGTTGCGAAGGTTGGGCAAAGTGGTCCAATATGCGAAGTATGAGGGAGAGGGGCACTCGCCAATCACTTGGAGCTACGCAAATCAAGAGGATTTCTGCAATCGAATGCTTGCGTGGTTCGAGAAATACTTGAAGGTGCCGAGAAACTGATCAGGTACACTGGGGGCGCCTGATACGTAAGGCGCCCCCAGCGTTAGCAGCTTACTCATCCGCTTCATACGCAGCGTTTGACTTGAACACGCCCCCCAGGTCCGGGACGGTAATCGTAGTCTTGCCGGTGTGCGACTGAATGGCAGTCACAGCCGCGTTCGCTACGACGTTTGGCTTTTCGTATTTCATGGTTTTCACCTCCTTTCGACGTGGATTCTGTTTCTTCAGCTGGCCGAACTCGCTCATCTGGGCCAGTTACTCATCGGCTTCATACGAGGCGTTTGATTTATAGACGCCCGTTGATAGGTCCGGAACCATGATCGTGGTCTTGGCGGTGTGCGACTGGATCGCAGTCAGAGCCGTGTTCGCTACGACGTTTGGCTTTTCGTATTTCATGAGTTTTCACCTCCTTTCGGGATGGAGTTTCTTCGGCCTGCCGAAACTCTTTTTGATATAGCAAATTACTCATCTGCTTCGTATGCGGCGCTGGACCTAAGGATGAACGTCGCTAGGTCCGGAACCATAATCCAACTCTTAAAGATGTGAGATTGGACGGTTGCAACAGTCGGGCCCAGCAGTACAACGCTTGGCTTTTCGTATTTCATCAGTTTTCCTTTCCTTCTCGGTGGACTCGTATCTTGAGCTCGACCCAGACTCTAGAGTCAGTGCGGCTACTCGTCTGCTTCGTAAGCCGAATTAGATTGAAACCCCCACATATCAACCAAACTCGGAGGAGTCTTCCCAGTGTGTGACTGAGTCCATGTGATAGCTGCCTGAGAGGCGAGTACTTGTGGCTTTTGATATTTCATTTCTATTAGTCTCAGCGTCTGTCTGACTTCTTCATCCAAATGAACGACTGTCATTGAAGTGGCTCCGCCTGTATCCTTGACGTTTTTAGGCACGAAGATCTCATGTCTGAAGACAACGACCGCTTCTGTGATAGGCCTCGGTGACCGAGTCCTCTTAACCAAAATTCCACAGCGAGAGTCCGCATCATGGGGATAAGGGGAGCTTCCTTGCCTTGGCAAGCTTCGCGGACTGCGGAAACAAATCGTTCGGGGTCAACTAGACCTAATGCGCCACCCAGCATGTCTTGAGTCAGGGCACTGAAGTCAGACCAGTTTGCTGTTAGGCCGACTCTAGGTGCGCGAGTCACGTAAGCCTTTCTTTTTCTGTTCAGGAGTTCGTCCGGGACGATGCCGACGAGAGCACGACGCACCAAAGAACGTCGCTGACCTGGGCGGACAAGTTGTTCGCGGGGAACGGCGTACATAAATTCGAGCAGGCCACGGTCGAGAAAGGGATAGCGTTTCTCATGGGGCGGATCTGAGGGGAGGGCATCGCATCCCAGTTGTCTTTGCAGAGCTGCCAATGTGGATAAGTTTTCCTGAAGACTCGGCAGAGGGCCGAACACCTTCAATCTACTCTCGTAACCATGCAAAGCTGAGCGATTTTGCTTGACGAAGGCTAGATTGAGCCAGGGTGCCGGGCGCTTGTACTCCGGGATACCCATAAGGGCGGGCGGGAAAAATCCTCGGGCCGCTTCAAAGAAAACATAGAACCATGGGCTTCTCTTGTTGAGTGCCCAGACCTTCAATTGGTGGGCGAGCATCCGGAAGTGGCACCTTGCCAGGAGATCTTCAAGCTCCGGCGTGGGCGTTGGGACGCCGCCGGTGACTTCGTCGCCGCCAATGCCTGAGAGGACGACACGATTCCCTTGCGAAACCATGCAAGCCGCAAATTGTTTACTCGCTTCATTGGGGAGGCCGCCGGAACCAGGGGTGGCCGCAAAGTGGTCATTGTCGAACTCCAACTTGAAAGTATCCTGCGTGCCGAGATCGATGTGGGTGCCGGTGCGGCCGCGCTTCTCTTCCACTTTGGTGAAATAGGGGCGCTCGTTCCAGTTGGGCTCGGAGTCGTCGTAATAGGACATGGTGTCGAGGCGTGGGGTTTCGGCGGCCCCGCGGGCGATGATGGTGTCCGCCATGCAGACGATGGACGACGAATCCATGCCGCCGCTGAGTTCGGCGAGGATGGGGCTATCCGAACGGAGCCTGCGGCGGACGGCTTCAGCGAAGACGGCGCGGAAATGCTCTTCGTATTCGCTGTCAGTGCGGTAGCGGATCTTCTTGTCAGGATCAAAATCCCAATACTTGCTGACCGTTTGCTTCCCGGCGCGAATGAGCACCGAAGACGACGGCGGTACGGAAGAAATGCCGACGTAGGGGGTCAGATGCGCCGCGGGGAAGAACGAAAACCATCCTGCGATGTACTCTTCGCAGAGCGCGAAGGTTCTTCCGGCAAACAGGACGAGTGGATCAAGAATGGTGCTCCAGGTGACCTGATTCTCATCGAGCGAGTAGTACAGATGGCGCGTGCCGATGGGGTCTTTCGCGAGGATCAGCGAGCGCGTGTTTGCGTCCCAGATGGAAAGAGCCCAATCACCAATGAGCTTGCCAAAACAATCCTTGCCCCAGTATTCGTAGGCGACGGCGACGATCTCGGCATCCGTCGAGCCAATCGTCAGAACGTCGCGCAACCGTCGGATCAAATCCGCGCGGTTGTCCAAACGGCCGTCCCAGGTGAGGATGGCGCCGGATGAGGTGACGTGAGGTTGCGTCTCGCGGCGTGACTCCTTCGTCGTGTGGAAAGCATGGTAGAGGATGCTGATGTTACCCTTGGAGTAAGAGCTACCGCCGTCTGGTCCGTACGGAGCGACGAGCGCGTTCGCCTTTTCAAGGTAGTCGCGTTCCACCGGCTTGCCGTCGAAATTCCATCTTCCAAACTGGACGCTCACGGTTGATCCCCTCTCTTAGCGAACACGTTCAGCAGCGATCGAGAACGGCGTACATTTCCGGGGTATACGGCTTGTCGTTGACGACGCGGCCGTCCACTTCCACCCAGGCGTGGGCTTTGAATGGCATGTGTTGTGCCCCGATAACCATCTGCGCCGGCACGCCGTACTTCTTCAGAAGGCATGCCGTGGCCGCGGACCGCTGCAGGCACAGCGCCTCTTTCCAATACCAGATGCAGGCCATGTCCATGGCTTGACAGATTCGTTCGACTGCGTCGGGAGCCATCGTCCGTGTTGCGATCGGATATTCGCGGACCTTTTCATAGAGGGCCGCGAAGTTGCCTCGGGCCAGGTAGAGGTCGAAATGGATCAGTTTCAAGTACGCCTTCAAGACGAGAAACGACATGAAAGACCTCCAATTTCAAACGGGCAACTGCAACTGATCACAGAGAAACGCCATGCGGTCCGTCAGGGCTTCGATCCGCTCGCCGAGCGGAAGCACGGGGGAATGCCCGCGAAACTTGCTGTAGTCGAGAAAGATGGGGCGCTCGGAGACATTCGCGGCCTGCAGCCGGGCGGTCATCTTGCGGGCGTGCAACGGATTGCAGTTGCGGTCGGCATCGCCGGAGACGATCATCGTTGCGGGATAGGCCACTTCCTGCCGGACCTGATGATACGGCGAGTACTTTGCGAGAACGGGGAAATCGTCCGGGTCGTCTGCGGTGCCAAACTCGTCTTTCCAAACGTGGGCGTTGTCGAAGAGGTGGTAGCGAAGCATGTCCAGCATCGGCACCATGCAGACGACCGCGCCGAACAGGTCCGGCCGCTGCGTCAAGGCCGCACCTACCAGCAACCCGGAGTTTGAGCCGCCAAAAATGGCCAGTTTTCCTGGAGCGGTGCGTCCCGTCTTGATGAGCCATTCGGCGGCGCAGAGGAAATCGTCGTAAGCGGTCTGACGGTTGCGCCGCTTGGCGGCGTTGTGCCACTCCACGCCGAATTCCGAACCGCCGCGAATGTTCGGCAAAGCAAACAGGCATCCACGTTCCATGAGGAAGGCAACAAAGATGCTGAACTGCGGCGTCATGGAGACCCCGTAACCGCCGTAAGAGGTCATGATCGTCGGATTGGCGCCCCTTTCGAGAACTTCGCGTCGGCCCACGAGGTACATGGGGATTCTTGTGCCATCCTTGGACATGTACCAGATCTGGGAGTGGTCATAGTTTGCAGAATCAAACGGGATGCTTCTCTTGGCCCAAAGGGTGCGTTGGTTGCTTCTTGCGGAGTAGCGGAAGATGCCGATGGGCTCGGCGAACGATTCCGTTTCGAGGAGTAGTTCGTCGCTCTCTGCCGAACCGCCGATGATGCGAAGCGTTTCGTCGCTTCGAATGGGCATCTCGCCTAGCTTCTGTCCGTAGAAGTCAAAGATGAAGACGCGATGGGTCATCTCTTTCGTGTAGGAGACAAAAATGCGGTCGCCGACAATGAGCCAATTGCCGATAGGGGTGTCACTCTCGGGAACGATGTCGATCCACTCGTGGTCTCCGTTTTCCTGAAGACGGATTTCGACGATGCGGCGATTCGGTGCGTTGTGATCCGTGATGGCGAGAATCTTTTCATCCAGGAGTTGCAGACCAAGCATGAAGTCGATCCCGCCAAAGATCTGTTCTGGAAGGCCTTCTCCTTCAAACCGTTTCAGGTAGATGTCCGTGAGTGTCTTTTCCAGAAAACGGTACACGAGAAAGACAAGACATTTGCTGTCAGAAAAAAGACCTAGCCGAATCTTCTCGTCCTCACCTGCAAAGAAAATCTCCTGGTCCTTACCTGAGGGTGTTCCAAACACGTGCTTGTACGCGGCACGATAGAAAGGCCTTTTCGCATCCAAGGCCTCGTGCACGTAGTAGAAACTCTTGCCATCTGGCGCGAAGGCAAATCCGCGCAAGTACCCACGGGGGAGGAGATCGGGGAGGCGCTTCCGAGTTTCGATTTCCAGCAGCTCAAAGGTCCCCGTTCTCTCTCCCCCTTCTTTCACCTCATACAGGAGCAATCGACCGTCAGGTGAAACACGAAGTGGTTTGACCGCAGTGTATTTGCCCGTCCACCTTTCGGCGGGATCGATCAAGAGTTGATCCTCGCCGTCTGCACCCTCACGCATGCAAATGCAGGGCTGCTCTTGGTCGGGGAGGCGCTTTCGGAAGAAGTAGCGGCTACCGGCCTTCTGCAGGGAGTCATAGGTTTCGACGGCGAGGAATTCGCGGATACGCTCACGGATGTTCTCGCGCCCCGGAATGCTGTCAAGGTATGCGCGGGCGTAGCGGGTCTGTTCTGCGATCCAAGCGCGGGTGCGAGACGACTCTTGGTCTTCGAGCCAGCGATAGGGGTCGGTGACGGGAACCCCATGGAAAACGTCCGTCACCGGCTCGAGGGTCGAATGGGGCGGCGTCATCATTAGTTGATGCATTCGACCCTCCTTCGCGGGACGGAGTCCGCTTCTTGCTTCATTCGACGGGTGAGACTCCGCAGATAGCCGGGCACTTGAGGAATCTTTAGTCGTTCTGGGTCTCGCCAACTGTTCCCCGCGACCGCGTAGGCAAAAACGGCCACCAGTGGCGAGAACAAGAACGCCTCGGAAACATGCTCGGGCAAGGAGACGGACTGCCAAGGCTGGGCGTAAGACGACCGGATAGCGTCTTCGAATCGCGCGAGTGCGGGATAATCCTTCCGCAGATGCGAGATGAGGTATTCAAATGTCAGGAAGGGGTGACTGACATGGGCTTCGGCCCAGTCGATGAAGACGCAACGCTGGGACCCAACGAGGATATTGCCGGGATTGAAATCGCTGTGGCCCAGCGTGTCGGGAATGCCCAGGGACTCCAGGCAACACAGGGCGTTCTTTAATGTTGTCCCCAGGTCGGAAAGTTCTTGCCAGGAGAGAATCGGCGGCGGCACCTTCGTTTGCTGCTGCATCAGATCGGCAACGACTTCGAGGAACGGGTCAACCAATTCGAGCAGCTTCCGCGTGCGCAAATCTCCGCAGCCTGCTTCGAGGAGATCATCAATCGCGCCGATGGATGCGATCTGAAGACCAGCTAGCGCGGTCGCGGCGTCTTTCCAGGCTGAGGAATCTTCCACTTCATTGAGTGGAGGCCCGCCGGCGTCCGCCATCAGCCAGCCGTGGCAAGCGGGTTGCGTGGCGAGCAGGGATGGCACATATTCCGGAAACAATCCTGCGAGTGCCACGGTGATCGGGAACTCATGCAGATTCGGTTTGCCGACAGCCTTGAACCACACGGGCCGTTTTGTTGCACCGAAACGAATGAGCGAGAAGGTTTCGCAACCGTTCAGTTGGTGGAAGTCTTCCAAATCCATGCCCATCGGACGGATTACCGTTCTCACCCAACCTTGAAGATTGCTCAACCAGCCGAGTCTGCTGAACGGCTCGGGATCATCTCCCGCCATCCTGTTGGTTGCCCTCAAATAGCTGGATTCGAGAATGTCGTGCTTCTTGTCCTTCACAAGATGCGAGATGGCGTGATGCACGGGGAACCAATCCATTCCTTCGAGCAAGCCACAGGTTCGCACCTGAGCCTCCAGGGCGGCATAGTAGACAGTGTCCGGGGCCGGCTCTAGCACGCCGGAAAACAAAAGAACGGAACGTATATGCCAGCGGTCTCGAAGGAATGCCGTGATTTCTTCTGCGGGTCGAGTGAACTTGGAGATGTTCACCAATGGCAACTCATATCCCAAAGCCCGCGTCTTGAGCAGCACGGCTGTTCCGGACTGATTGAACACGATGAGCCGGTAGGCGTCCCTCTGAGCAGCTTCTGCCGATTGTGTCTGCGTTTCCGTAGAGAGTTGCATCGCTTGTCCCTGAACAGCCCTTTGCTGCGAGCCCGGCATTCTCCCGTACTTCTTACTTGGGGCCCCGATCCTGCGCTGCGTGAGAGCTACGTCTCCCGAACAAATTGCAGAAAAGACCCGTTGGCTTGGGGCCGAGACTTACTCGGAAATCTTGCCGCTCCGAGGGCTCAATCAGATGCTGCGCTTGGAGCTGCTCCACAAATTCATTTACGTCGGTGAGGGCCTGTTCTCGCGAAATACCAAAGTCCAGCGCAAGATGTTCGGCGATCTGCTCGGGTGAGCGGCCATCACTGAGTTGCTGCCAGATGATCGATCCGATCGGATTTAAAGTGAGCATAGAACCCCCTTGGATATCCATGAGCACTGCGCCATCCTGGTTGAATGAGGTTCGAATGTTCTCCGAAATGCGCATCATCGATCCCCCTGAATGCGTCTCGTCTCCGGTGCTCCGTAAAGCGGTTCAAGTCGAGACACAACTACTCCGCCCTTGGCATTGTTCAACTACCTAACCAAGCGCCCTACGCAGCAAGTCTTTTAATCAGAGATTGCCGCTTTGTAATCGGCTGGGTAACGGCGCGATGATGCAGCGTAGCGTTGATGCCGTCAACAATAAACGGTGTTCCTCCACGGCCATTTGTGTTCCTCCGTGGCCATTTGTGTTCCTCCACGGCCATTGGGGGTCCTGCGCGGCCATTTAGTGTCTTTTTTTACCATTCGTGGCTTCTTTCGCGAACAAGCAGTACTTATGATTGATCTATGATTGATCAGCTCTTGATGCTGATAAATTTGGAATGGTTCTGCCCATGACGCTCACTCCTAGCAGCCATCACTAGCCGACTTTCCATTGTCTGTTCAGAGGAAGGGTTCCTTTGGTTTTGCCGTCGCACCATTAAGTTATGCGAATCAGAGCCAGGTCTTTGGTGGTCACCTCTGCGAGCGGGGAAACTTACTGGGGAACATGGACTCCGTCAGCCATCGCCTCTTCTTGTTGATCATCCATGTGTTCACTCATGGGCTCGCGCGAGGGTCGCTTGCGGACAAACCCTTTTCGCGCGAGTGAGGCAACCAATCTACACGTCTCGGTCTCGAGTATATGTCTCGGAAGTGGAGCTGCGGTTTCGAGCAAATCCACAATCTCCTTCACTGTGATTCCTGCCGGCGTCCACTTCATTAACAACCATACGGCAGCAGCAAATAACCCCAGATCGTAATACGTGTCTCTTTCAAAATCGAGTAGAAGCAATCCCTCTGAAATCCCTCTGGGGTACGAATGGACCGTACCTCTCGACAAACGACCCAAAGAATCTTATCGGAAATGTTCATCATTGTGCCTATCAGTATTTGTGGCTCCGAGACTCTGAGGCATTCGTTCGGCGTTCTTTTCCCAACGAGATTCATTCATCCGTCAGTGAAGTGGTCTAAGCCCTAGGCAAAATGCTCGACAATGTTGCCATAGTGCAGTGTGTTTACCGGGTCCGTCAACAAAAAACAGTGTTCCCCCGCCCCGACGGTCATTTATGTTCCTGCGTGGCCATTGGTGGTATTACGTAGGTGGATGGCATTCCTGAACCGGAGCGCCTGGCGGGACGACGCTATACAGGGAATGATACAAGCCACTTCGACGGATGAGTTGTTCGTGCGTGCCCTGATCTTCTACTACGCCCTGATTCAGAACAAAAATGCGGTCAACCCATTTGAGCGCGGAGATCCGGTGCGAAATGAAGAGGATCGTTTGGTTTGAGAAATACTGTGCCAGACTCGTGAAGATCCTTCGTTCGGAAGGAGCGTCCAGGGCCGACGTCGATTCATCAAGCAAGAGCAAAGATGGGTGTTGCAGCACCGCGCGCGCCAGGGCAACACGTTGTCGCTCGCCACCCGATAGAGCATTCCCTCTTGGCCCTAGCGGTGTGTCCCAACCCTTGGGAAGTCTCCGGAGCAATTCTTCGAGGTCCGCAATTTCGATGGCGGCACGAAGCTCCTTGATCGTTGCAGCGGGCCGCCCCAGCAACAGGTTCTCTTTGAGCGTCCGGTCAAAAAGGATGCCCTCCTGCATGACGTAACAAATTCTCGTTCGAAGACTCTCGAGCCGCACACTTCGCACATCTGTTCCGTCGATGCACACGGTTCCACGCTCCGTGTCATACAGCCTGGCAATCAACTTTGCGATCGTGCTCTTGCCACTTCCGCTGACCCCGACGAGCGCGACCTTCTCGCCTGCCTCTAGTTTGAAGTCGAGCTTCTGAAGGACAGGTTGCCCCGTGCGGTACGAGAAAGAGACATCTTGCATCTCGACATATCCTCTGACTGGAGAGGTGAGGTAGACCGCGTCCGGTCTTTCATTTACGCTCGGGGCCGTCTCGATGACTTCCAAAATTCGACCAATGCTTGTATTCATCCGATTCAGGCGGGAATAAATCTCAACAGCAGCATTGAGGGGGTCAAATAATCGGGCCATATAGCTGTAAGAGGCGACGAGTCCTCCGACGGTCAAAGCGCCGACGAACACCTGGTAGCTCCCGTAGCCAAGAATAGCGATTGTGCCCAGCGCGATAACCGCCATATAGGAAGTTCTGAAGAGTATCTCGATGAGGTTCCGATGGTGCAGTGCTTCCACTCTAGCCGTGGCCCGTTCCAAGAACGCCTGCGTTTGGCTCCTCTCCTGGTGCAGGAGTTGGATTTGTACGACGGAGGCCAAATGTTCTTGCAGAAAACTGCTTTCTCTGCTGGACTGCTGCTGGGCTGAATCCGATGCTCCCCGCAGCCGCTTGTCGAAATACCTTCTAAACAAAAAGAAAAGAGGCACGAGTGGAAGGACCATGCAGGTGAGCTTGAAATCCAGCACGAACATGGTTGCGACAACAAAAATGGCGTTGAAGGTGGTCTGGAGAGCAAAGGGGACAAGGCTCGATCCTAGTTCCGCCACCTGATCGACATCTTGTTCCATTCGGTACAGCTTTTCTCCGATGGGTGTCGATTCGTGATAGTCCGCGGAAAGGCGGTTCATCTGCTCCAGGATGCTGAGGCGGATGCTGAAGACAAGATTCTGGACCGTCCGAAAGCTCACAACTCCCGAAAGTGCGGAAAGCACCAGACGGCACACGTAGATTCCGAAAAATCCCGCCGCGGCAAAAAAGAGGAGGTGAAAATCCTTCTTAGGGAGAATCCGATCAATCAACCATTTGATGAGCAGGGGATCGAGAAGGAACATGAGGCTGCTCAAGACGATCAAGGACACGCTGAGGAGATGCGCGCGCAGGAGAGGTCGCAGTTGGCGAGCAAACCAGCGGAATTGCGTGTTGCGATTCGCAGTCAAGGAAACTCCCGAAACTTTCAGCAAAGCTCTTAAAAAACCCTGACTGGCAGCTGCTCTGCGCGATAAGAGCTCAGCACGAGGTACCTGCCAGAGGTAGTCGTCTACAATGAGACTTCTAACGCCGTCGTTTTTTAATTCGGTGCAGCGCTTCCCCGGATTCTAATTCGGCGATATCGCGCGTGAGCCCCACTTCGATCATCGTCAGCCAGAAATGGACGAATTCTGCCAGTGAGAAGCTTCGTGCCTCGGTACCCAATGCCAACTCAACGACAGGCTCGCTCTGACCGCGAGAAAAAAGCGTAACCGTCATATTCTGCTTCTGGAGGCAGCACACCACCACCGCGTGATCTTTGCCCGGCAAAACTGTTTTCGATTCATCGGCGGGCAATCCAGCATCGGGTTGTACCGCGCGATTCATGCTGTGACCTGGCTTCGGTGCCACATCCTCCGGAATTCCACGGGCGTCAACCGAAACAACCCATAGAAGCCTTTCTCGAAACCTTGAAGTGTCCGATAACCGGCGTCTGTCGCAATGACCTTTATGGGGTCATCCGTGTTTTGCAATTGTCTTGCAGCGAAGACAAGGCATCTCTTTCTGGCATACTCTTTCATGGAGATCCCGGCGGACTCCTTAAACAGTCGGCGTGCCTGGCGGTCGGAAAGGGAAAGCCGGAGCTGACTGCAGACGTCACCCAGGCTGTCATGTATCTTTGCTGGATTTAGGTCAATCAGATCCTTCATCTTCTTGGCCCTCCAGTCCATGTTGCTTTCCACTCGCTGTGGAAATAGTTGATCGACCAGCGATTCGACGGTATCCAATCTTTGAACCAAGGGTTGCTCGGAAATCACGGTTTGACCCTCCCTCATGCTTGAATGTCGCAGACTGGCGTCCCTCGGTTGCACCAAGCCCTCCCGTCGCAAAGCCCCTACGCAATCTCTGGCAGCACTCTCCAATTCTTCGCGACTGACTGTGGAATGGGTTTCGAGTACGTCCACAATACCTTCAAAGCTGATTCCTGACGGGCTTCCCTCGATCGTCACCCACACGTGTGCAGCAACTCCATCCAGGCTGTAGCAGAGCCCTTCTTTGACATTGAAGAGCACTGCGCCATCACCGATATACGTGGAGCGCACGCTTGGGGAGACCAACCATCCAGTTATATCGACTCCGTTCCCTTTCCCCACCTTCGGTGTGTTAGAAGCGCGGTGGGCCGCCCTCGGCAGCGTTGAGCGCAGATTGATTAGGTGAAGTTTGCTTCGAGGGGCTCTCGGAAGCTCTTTTCTCCGTTTCTTCGGCTGTGTTTGTAGCTTGCAATTGTTCTGCAGCACTCGCGAGACGCCTTCTTTGACATAGCCTTTGTTTCCCCTGGAGTCTGTGAACACCCAGTGTGCTTGGCGTGCTGACGTAGGCAGCGCAACCTGATTCGAGACACCGCTGAGATCTAAGGGATCCCGTCCTGCATTACTATCTCTAAGGGATCCCGTCCTGCATTACTATCAGTGAATTCTTTGCTCTCTCTTGCTCGCAAGTCCTTCCCGACAGGCCAAATACTTTGATCCCCAATAGCGTGTAGAGCGTAGAGGAGTTGAATATCAGGTCGTTCGTAGGTCATCGTGGTACCTCCAATCTGAGCGATTTCTATGAGGGCGAGGCTTATGTTTGTCGTCAGGTTCGACCGCGTCGTATCGGGATGGCTGTCGATGAATTTCGTGAGCGTCTTAACCTTCCTCTTAGATGGGTCCAAGAACGTTCTTGGAAGCCTAATCATCGCTTTCTTGGCCAGTTAGGAAAGCGTCGATCGTAGCGAGGTGGATCTAGAGATGCTTGTGCTCCAGATCGCATTCAAGACTTGAAGCCTGCCCGGATGCGTCTTGCGGGCGAGAGCGAAGGCAGGCAATCTGTAGTGGTTCTTCCCAGTCCGGATGGAAAATGATGACCCGAAGGGACAGACTGCCGTCGACTTCTTGCTTGGAGTAGATCGCGACGGAATTCCACGTTTCGACATCTTGACCACGCCGAATTTGCTGTCCGGCGCTGATGGAAAAGGAATCCGTTGCCATACGCAGGGATCCCCCCTCTCCGGCGTCACAATCCACATGAAAGTCCACTCTGTGGCCCCCAGGTTGATATTGGAGTTGAGAACTAGTTCCGGTCTGTTGAGATTCAATTGGCATGCATCAGCACCCCTCAGAAGGCCTTATCTTTAAGGCTGGCTGGGCGGGAATCTGTCCCCCGGATCCCTCTTTGTCGAACAATTCGGAAGTTTCTATCTGAAAACGCTGGTGCGGTGCAAAAAATATTTAATTGTATGCTTGAGCAAACACATCAGTCGCCAGCGAACTTGCGAAACCTGCTCCTTGAGGAAACCGGAAAGGACATTGCCTTTCTTTGCCGAGAGATAGCTGCCTCGCCTCTTCACGTTCATTTGAGCATTGATCAGAATTATCTTTCCCCCACGATCTGGCAAAACGTGCATTTCCGACGAACCGCGTTTCCTATAGCAAGCAGTGACGAATGCACGCTTTGAGATGTCGGCAAGCGCTGCGACACCTCGCTAATGTGTAATGGCATCACCGGTCACCAGGAGCCGGAATCAAGAGCGACACCACGGAGTCATTTCCTCAACGAAATCCTCGTGGATTTCGAAACGCCGCTCCCACGCTAATTCGATTTGCCCCCTCTGCCTCGCTACCATTTACACGGTAGCGTAGCCAGACTTGCGGCATAGATTCACACGGATGTGTAAAGAAAATTGAATTTGGTTGATGACAGGACCGGGACCGTACAATAGGCGAGAGTAAGCTAGCTGACCGAAGTGCGACTTCGATTTGGTTCTTGCCTTATTTCAACAACTTACGCGCAATGGTTGTGTTGGCCGCCGTGTGCCTCGGCCACGACATAGCGGTCGGGATTCAGACCGTTTTTTCCGCCCGGCAGAGGAATTGTGGTTGGTGTCTCGACCGGGCCGTGCAAGGGGAAGAACTGGAAGTGAGAGGTGAAGTGATGATGGCCCGGGACAAACTGAGAGCGCGCTTGCGAACTTTATGTGCCGGCGTCAATTCTAGACTCTAGCAAATGGCGCGATGTGTTCTCCCGAGAGCTAGGAGAGTTGCCGGTAGGCGCGCCGTCAATAGTCGAGCACGGAACGGACAGCAGTTTTGCCGTGTATGTTAGTATCCAGCAGTTGAAAGTCCCAGCAGATAACGTCCTTGTCCCTTTCCTCCAAGAAGATAGCATAGAAAAGGTGGCCCGAAGTGCCATCGGCTCAGCGCGCCAATGAAACGATTTTATTCTGAGGAGCACTATTTATCGGGTGGCAAGAATGGACCACGGCAAGGCGATACGGCTCCGGGCCGCAGAAAAGTATGTTCTAGAGAGGAGAGAAACCTGACGCAGATCGAGACCCCAGCTGCCCTGGATCGGAGCAAGTTTGGAGTGAGTTGTAAGGCGGGAGACGTAGCCACGCTCACCACTAGCGCCGATTCGCTTGTCATTGAGGCGTCACTCCGTATTGCCCGTTCGAATGCGACGGAGCTCTGGCCGTGCGTTAACATTTACTCGTGGGAGGAAAGGGACGGAAGTCTGGCCCTTCAAATCTTTGCGTTTCACCCCGACTGGGATGAGGCCGTGCAAATTGCCTATTTTCGTTCCCCAGCAAGGGGTGGCTCGGCATCTGGTCCAGCTCTTGAGTGCGACTTCGAACACAAGAGTGCCTAGTGCGATTGATTTAGTGAGCGTGTGTCGACACACGCTGCGTAGTAGTTCCTCGCGACCGCTGGCTGTGCGGTCTTGAAGAGCTCAATTCTGCCAGTGAACCTACCGGCGGTCCTTTCGAGACCGCACTACGAGATTCTCAGAAGTGAACTTCAACTGAGACCCAGCCAGGTCCGGATGCTCCAAGCAAGAACCCTACTCCGGCATTGATCGAACCGCACCCGTTAGACCTTTTGCGCTGCAGTGCGGGACTGGAGTGTACGCAAATGACTTGCATCGTTTGTGGCCGATGCATCGAAGAAGGGCGTCGGCATGGTCAACCCCCACGGGAAGCGAAGTACTGTTTGAAGTGCCGTGCTGACCGCCGGCGGTGTTCCAGACTGAAGTACACATGGCGACCGGAATACGACGCTTATCTCAAAGGCCAGTATTTCGGAGGATTGAATCGGCGCTTTAACGTGCTCAATCGAATGATTCGCATGACGGGCCTGCCGCGGTGGTACATCAAGCGCCAGGCCGCACGGCTGGGTCTGACGATGCACATGGATCGAAGGCCGTGGACCCGCACCGAATTAGAGCTTTTGGAGAACATGGTCGGCCGAGTCTCGTCCGCAACGATTGCGAAACGATTGCGACGCCCAGAGAGCTCAGTCGTGAACAAGCTGAAACGTGTGGGCACCTCCC
>WNFQ01000589.1_pt1 | contig 24351 bp, 26 predicted proteins | sample 5400171 | NCBI WGS metagenome assembly WNFQ01 (sample SAMN13153356, study PRJNA577476) | soil metagenome | isolation source: 20 cm soil under Madrone tree | place: USA:California | collected 2016-06-14
CCATGATGACGTGCTAGTCGTTTGTTCTTTTGCAGAGGAAAAGCGGAAGCAGGTTCTGCGCGAACGGAGTATTCGCGTGGAGCAACTGCCCGCAGCGACGACAGACGGGCGACCGAATATGGAGAGCATCGTGCGTCTGCTAGGGGAACTGGAAATCACCAGCGTGCTGATCGAAGGCGGGGCGATGATCAACTGGGCCGCCCTGCACTCCGGCATCGTCGACAAAGTTTTCCTGTACTACGCGCCCAAGATCCTGGCGGGAGCGGGCTCGGTGCCATTCGCGACTGCGTCAGGTTTGCCGCGGATGAATGACGCGGCCCACGTAAAGTCCATCCGGCTGCACCGCTTCGGAGAGGACTTCGCGGTCGAGGGCTATCTGCGCGATCCCTACCGCGATTGACGTCCGTCACTGCGTCGCGTCCCGGCTGGACTTATGATTAGCGTTCGATCCGGAGGTTCGCATGTTTACCGGCATCGTTGAAGAAGTGGGCAAAGTTACAACCATCAAACAAGAGCGCGGAACGCGCCGTCTCACGGTTGCAGCGACTCACCTTGCCAAGGAACTCAGGAAAGGCGACTCAATCGCGGTCAGTGGGGTCTGTTTGACCGCAGTGGACATCACTCCGAGCTCGGTCACCTTCGACTTGGCCGACGAGACCTGGAAGCGGACGTCATTCTCGCGCATGCACGAGGGCGCCCTCGTCAATCTTGAGCTACCGATGCGTGCGGATGGGCGTTTTGGCGGCCATATCGTGCAGGGTCACGTCGACGGCACAGGAGAATTCCTCGCACTCGATCGCATTCCTGGCGCCGACGACTACTGGCTGCATATACGTATTCCCGCGGACCTCGCACGCTACGTCATTTTCAAGGGCTCGCTCTGCATCGAAGGCATCAGCCTCACCGTCGCGCAGATCGAGGGGCTGGAGGTAACGGTCGCGATCATTCCTCATTCCTGGGAGATGACCAATCTCAGATCCCTGAAAGCCGGCGATCCTGTCAATCTCGAGGCCGACATGATCGCGAAGTATGTTGAGAAGATGATGAAAGGCGAATCCGCCAACAGCCCTCTCACAATCGAAAGGCTCGTCCAGCAAGGGTTCTAGATTTCATCAGAAATCCCGGGCGACCAAGTTCCCAGGAAGAAATGATGTTGCACTCCCCCTCTGGCTCGCGATCGCCACGCTCTCGGGACGCGGCGCCCAGGCGGAGGCCCGGTTTTTGGCGTCCGTCAGTTGTTGCGGCTGCATCAGTGGAGTAAGGGTCTTCATCCGCGAAGCGCTTTTCTTGTCCCCGTTCGCTGCCGCGACGCTGTACCACATATAGGCCGTTACATAGTCGAGGGGCACGCCCTTCCCCTGTTCATAGAGATAGGCAAGGTCGGCTTGCGCTATGGCGTAGCCCTGCGTGGCGCCGCGACGAGCCCAGTAGACAGCCTTCTCGTAGTCGACGGGCACTCCCACCCCGTTGTAGTAAAGAACAGCAAGGCTGTTCTGCGCCTCGGGAATGCCCTGCTCGCCGGCAGCGAGAAACCAGCGCGCCGCTTCCTGATTGTTGCGGGGTATGCCTCGACCGATGAAATACATGCTGGCCAGGTTGGCTTGTCCGATCTTATTGCCGTGTTCGGCGGAAGCTTGATACCAGCGCACGGCTTCGCGCGCGTTCCTGTGAACCCCTCGTCCGTGTCGGTACAGGTATGCCAGATTGTTTTCGGCAATTGCGTGTCCCTGTTCGGCGGCAGCACGGTAGTGCCGAAACGCTTCACGGTCGTTCCTCTGGACTCCCACTCCGTGCTGGTACAGATATCCCAGAACGAATTGCGCTTCGGCGAAATTCTGCGCGGCGGCGGCGGCGTACCATTTCTCGGCCTGTATGAAGTCCTGTGGGATTCCTGAGCCGGCAAAGTAGCGATCGCCTAGTGCGGTCTGGGCCGCTGGATCTCCTCCCTCTGCCTTCTGTCTCAGAGTCGCAAGTTCGCCCGGCACTTCACTTCTCAACAGCTGTTGTGTGTCAGGTGTATTGCGCGCTTCTTGCGCGTCAGCCGACGAAACATAGAACGAAGCCAGAATGAACAACGTAATAGGAGAACAGGGTCGCAATCGCATGGCACTCCCTCGCATGGGAATCTGGAACTCAGTTTGGTTTGGCTACGTCCCCACTTTCTGTGGAGGACTTTCGAGCAAGTGGGCGGAGAGGGCAATGCAACCGTCTACATCTATCGAACACGCGTATCTCACGCGGCAATTCGCTGAAGAGATTGCCTTTGTCTCTGAGGTCTTCAAGAAAATCGGGACCGATTGGCGCCGGAACACTAACGCTGGTGATTGCAATTCGTCCAACTAGTTAAGGCCCCTATGCCGCAAGTCGCTTTTCCCTCCTCAGTTCGCTTCGCAGACTTCGAAGTCGACTTTCGCGCCGGGGAACTCCGTAAGCGCGGCCGGCGAATCCGTCTTCAGGAACAACCCTTTCGCGTGTTGACCATGCTGGTGGAGCGATCCGGCGAAGTGGTGTCACGGGAGGAACTACGGCAGAAACTGTGGCCTGTGGACACGTTTGTCGATTTTGACCACGGGCTGAACAGCGCCGTGGCCAGGTTGCGCGAAAAGTTGAACGACTCCGCCGAGGCGCCGCGTTATGTTGAGACCGTTCCCAAGCGTGGTTATCGCTTTATTGGGTCGGTAGAGGAAGCCGATCCGTCGATTCTGGACACTCTCAATCCCGTGCCTACGCCGAGAATTCAGCTCAGCGTCTTGTCACGGGTCGGGATCTGGAGTTGGAGCGCGGTGGTTATGGTCCTCCTGGCTCTGCTTCTTTTCGCGGGCTGGAAACTCCGGCAACTGACGGGGACGCATAGCGACCCGCCGCTCGAGATCGTCCCGATGGCCGTGCTACCCGGATACGAGGTCGAGCCCGCATTTTCCCCCGATGGCAACCAAGTCGCGTTTCGCGAAATCAACGGGCATAGAAATTCGGGGATCTTCACCGCCCTGGTGGGTGGAGACAGTTCGCTCCGGCTGACCAACAATCCGGCCGATTGCTGCGCCGCGTGGTCGCCGGACAGCCGGCAAGTGGCGTTCGTTCGCCGCAATGCTAGGGAAGATGACATCTATGTTGTGCCGGCACTTGGCGGGATGGAGCGCAAGCTGTATTCAAGTCCACGGGACCTGAAGCCTCATTTGACGTGGTCAGCAGATGGAAGAGTCCTGGCATTCCCAGAAAATGACGGGAGCAATACGCGTTCGTGGATCAATCTGCTGTCGCTAGTAGATTCCACCACACGGAGGCTCACGATGCCACCCGGGGAGGATCGCGACGACAGTCCGGCCTTCTCGCCCGATGGCTCACAGGTGGCTTTCGTTCGCGGGCCGATCGCCGGGGTGGTCAATAACGTGTACGTGGTGCCGACGAAGGGCGGGGAACCCAGGCGCTTGACCTTTGATAACCGGCCGATCTTCGGTCTCACCTGGAATGCGGAAGGATGCGAGGTGATCTATTCGTCAATCCGGGAGGGCCCGTCCATACTGTGGCGGGTAGCCGCTACCGGTGGCGCTCCGCGGCCCGTCGCTGGGGTCGGGTTGATGGCTTACTCTCCATCGGTGCCGCCCGAGGGCAACGAACTTGCCTACCGTCAAGCGATCGGGAGAGACAACATTTGGAAAATCACGCTGAAGGACGGGAAACAACCGGCCGGACCGCCCACCATCGCGGTCGCCGCGAAGGGGCGCAAATTGCGGCCAAATTTTTCGCCCGACGGAAAACGCATTGCCTTCGAGTCCGACCGGCTAGGCGCCATGGAAATCTGGGCCTGCGACAGCAATGGGCGAAATTGTGCGCAGCTGACTGCCCTTCACGGGACCGCCGGAAATGCGCACTGGTCACCTGACGGGCGGTATATCGCGTTTGAGTTTCATCCGGGCGAGCGCGCTGAGGTCTACCTGCTGGACGTGGAGACTCATGTGTCGAAGCTGGCCTCAACCATTCCCGGCGCGGATAATCTCGCACCCAACTGGTCGCGCGACGGTCGATGGCTGTATTTCTCGTCGCGGCGCGGAAGCGGTCCGTTTCAGATATGGAAGATTTCGCCCACACGCGGGCGTCCGATTCAAGTCACAAAGGCGGGAGGGATTGCTGCCATCGAATCGAGAGACGGCCGTTTTCTTTATTATTCCAAGTACGACGCGGACGGGGTGTGGAGGATGCCCCTGGCGGGTGGTCCCGAAGTGCGGGTTCTCGATCAACCGGCAGGCACCGAATGGTTCAATTGGGGGCTGGCGGATAAAGGCATCTATTTTCTGAACACCACAACAACGCCTCGGACTACGGTCGAGTTCTTTGAGTTTGCGACCCGTAAGATCAATGCAATTGCGAGTTTCGATAAACCTTGGGGCTGGGGGTTTGCAGTGTCTCCCGACAACGATTCTCTTCTCTACGTGCAGAGTGAATTCGAGGAATCGAACATTATGGTGGTGAAAAACTTCCGTTGACCCGGTGGCGAGTTACACCTCAATCTTCAACTCATCCAGTTCCAGGAACTCCTGCACGATGGGCTCCGGCGATTTCTCCATGTCGGAATATGTTCCGAAAAAGATGGCCTTGGCCTCGTGTAGAAACACCACGCGATCCGCCAGCTTTTTCGCCAGGCGCATGTCGTGCGTGACTACGACGCTGGTCAGGTGGAGTTGGATCTTGAGCCGCTTGATAAGGTCGCCGAGCAACTGCGCCATCAGCGGATCGACCATGGTCGTGGGTTCGTCGTAGAGCACGCATTCCGGTTGCGCGGCCAGCGCGCGCGCGATCGCGACCGAGCGCTTCATTCCGGTGGAGAGATCGGAGGGCAGCAGGTCGCGCATGTGTCCGACACCTACCATTTGCAGGAGCCCATCGATGATCTGGTAAATCTGATCTTCCGTCAGGTCCCGGCGTTCGCGCAGCGGAAATGCGATGTTTTCTCCCACTGTGAGCGAGTCAAACAGGGCACCGTTTTGAAACACCATGGTGACTTTCTTGCGGATAGCCTCCATCTGCATTTCGTCGTAGTCGGTCACGTCTTCATGCGCAACGATGACACGCCCCGAGTCGGGCTTCAGAAATCCCATGATGTGATGCAACGAAACGGACTTGCCAACACCGCTACGGCCCAGGATGCATACGGTCTCGCCCGCTCGCACGTCGAAGCTAACATCGTCCAGCACGCGATTGTCGCCGAACGCCTTGCTCACGCGCTTGAATTCGATGTAGGGCGTGGATTGGGGATCGTCGGGCATTGGGAGCAGTTCTCAGGTCTCAGGTCGCCGCTAACAAAACCTCAACTCTTATAAGCCTCAGCCAGGTCGTCTGGGGTATTCAAATTCCGAAACATTTCTGGCGAGAAGCCCGCGCTCTTCAATTCTGTCTCTTCCACCACGCGAACATCCACCTTGGCAAAGAGCGGGCCAATCTTGTTGGCGGATTGATGCAACGCGGTCTCGGCTACGTCTGCAAACGGCTTGCGGTAGACCGCGCACAGCGGTTGCCAACCCCCTCCAGCGCGTGGCACGGTGGCCATGGCATTACCGATTTGTGCCTGAGTCAGCAGATACTGCACGAAATTAACTTCGACGAATGGGAGGTCCACCGCCAGTAGAAAGTTCAAATCCGTGTTCGAAACGCGCAGTGCGGCGTGGATTCCGCCCAGGGGACCGTGGTTCGGAAATACGTCTTCCACGACTTGTCCGAAATCCGCGAACTTTTGCCGCGGGCCCACGATCCACGTTTCGGAGCACGCGTTGGTTGCCAGCTTCAAGGCCCGCGCCAGTAATGTGGAGCCCCCAAATTCGACGAAGGCTTTGTCGGCATTCATGCGGGTACTCTTACCACCCGCCAGCACGAACGCGCTCACCCCGTCCATTTCGCGATCATACACAAATGGCTTGGGCGGAAAAACATCCACAGGCCAAGTGGTAGCAACCCTTGGTGTTGCGCGGTCGCCGTAAGGCAGTCTTGCACGAAAGTAACCTATCCAAGGCGTGGTAACCGTTAGATCATGAACGGTGTCCGGAAGTTACCTCTCCGGAAGTCAATATGCCACAGAAACTCATGGATGTTCTCAGGCTCGGGCGGTGTTCGCACGAGTTCTCCTGGCCCCGGCGAGCTCCCGACGGTCACTATTACCAGGTTTGCTTACTCTGTGCGGTGGAATACAAGTACGACTGGACGACCATGCGCCGGACCGAGCGCGTCGCCCTTACAGTTACGGAGCCGGGCACCCGGCGGCGACCTCGTGAGAAGAAGCCCACGTGGGTCCCGCGGGCACGAAGGCTGAAGCTGAATCTTCCCCTACGTTACCGGGTCAAGAACCTGAGCACTTGGTCGGAGGGCACGATCGAGAACATCAGCCAATCCGGCGTGCTTTTCCAGGGAGCGTCCCCCCTTCCGGTGAACGCGTTGGTGGAGATGGTGTTCGAGATGCCCGAAGAGATCTCCGGGCAGAAGAACAGTAACGTGCTGTGCCAGGGCCGGGTTATCCGCTCGAAAGAACCTCGAGTTGCGGAGGAAGGTGCCGGGCTGGCAGCCTCGATTCTGGACTACAAGTTCCTGCATAAAAGTTGAGTTTTTTGCAAAGCGACACGGCCTCGTACGTTGCCAAGGGAAATTCCCTTGCCGAAGCCTTTTGACCACCTTCAGCCGGGTCCTCACTTTTGGCTGGAGAAGACAACCTACCTGCATCTAAACTAGTATCATCCAAACAGCGACAAGTTTCAGGAGTCATCCTATGAAGGCGAGAACATCGCTCTATCTCTCCATCATTCTGCTCATCACGGCGATGGGTGCGACCGTGGCCTGCACCAAGGCACCCAACGACTCTCAGATCAGCAGTCAGCTTCAGGACAAGCTCAACACCGATTCCGGCCTTCAGGGCAAACAGTTGAGCGTGCAATCTCAAAACGGCACCGTAACGCTGTCCGGCGCAGTCGACAATGATGCGCAGCGGGATGCAGCGGCGCGCTATGCTGCGGCGATCCCAGGAGTAAAGCAGGTTGTCAACAACCTGCAGGTTGGACAGGCCCCCGCTCCAGTAGCGGAGCAGCAGGCCCCACCGCCACCGGTTGAGACGCCCAAACCTGCGCCGGCGACGCGGAAGTCGCCGTCCCGGAAGCACAGCGAGATGAGGGATTCAGCCGCGGTTGTCCCGGCGGCGCCTTCCGGCGGAACTAACATGGCGATGGCCCATCAGGATGCAGCACCCGCTCCTCCACCGCCGCCCGCACCGCCGCCGCCACCCCAGAAGGTCACAGTTCCGGCAGGAACCACGCTCGCAGTTCGCCTGGTCGATACGATTGATTCGGAGCGGAACCAGCCGGGCGAGACCTTCAAGGCCACGCTAAATTCACCTCTGTCGGTCGAAGGGGACGTAGCAATCCCGGCTGGATATGACGTCGAAGGTCACATCGTGGATGTCAAAAGTGCAGGCAAGTTTGCCGGCAAGTCGTTGCTGGTGCTGCAACTGGATCGAATCTCGGTAGGCGGCAAGTCCTACGCCATCCAGACCGACGAATACAAGCGGGAGGGCAGCTCCCGCGGAAAGAACACCGCCGAGAAAGTGGGCGCCGGTGCGGCCATCGGTGCGATCATCGGCGGCATCGCAGGCGGCGGTAAAGGAGCCGCGATCGGCGCAGCCGCCGGAGGCGGGCTTGGCGGAGGCGTGCAGGCGGCCACGAAGGGCCAGCAGATCAAGCTGCCCTCGGAAACCGTGTTGAACTTCAACCTGCAGAATCCCCTGACCGTGATCCCGGCACAAGGACCTGATTCGCACCGCCATCGGATGGATCCTGCCAACGACAATCCGCAGTAGATATCGCTGCGATTGGAGAGAGGGCACGGAAATCCGTGCCCTTTTTTATGGGGATGGGTTGCTCCACCCCGCTAACTGTGTTCCCATGGCGTGTTCGCAATGCCTCCGATCACCGCCATCCTGCACACCTGCAATGACGGGCTTCGCCTGGGACGGGCTCTTGAGACGCTGCGTCCCTGCGATGAAATCCTGGTGCTGGATCACGGGTCGAGCGACCACACCCGCCGTGTCGCCCGCGAGTACGCCGCCAGAATTCACACCCTCGGTCCGAATCAATCCGCCCGGGATGTGATCCTTAGGGCGCGGCATCCATGGCTTCTGGTCCTGCTTCCGTCGGAGTCGATCAGTGAGGGATTGGAGGCGGCGCTCTTCGAATGGAAGCTCCGTAGTGAAGACGATGTGGCTTCGATTCCGGCCTGTTCCGTTTTTCTGCGGGAGGAGACCGGGCGAGGTTGGAGCGACACGCGTCCCATCACGCGCCTGATTCCCAGAAACTGGAACCATTGGGAGGGCAACTTTCCGCGTCACGATCCTCGCGGCCTGGTGCTTCGAGGAGACCTGCTGCGCTTCCGTCAGCCCTGAGCCGTCCCCCGGTTTTTGGTCACATGCGATTTTGACCCATCCCACAGTGGGCCGTGGTGTTCCCTCCTACACTTGCTTGTTGGTTGCAGTTCGGCTTTGTGTACGCAGTTCCAGCAGGAAATCATGTTCGCACGCCAGCTCTACTGGGGGGCTGCCTCCTTTGTGGTCGTTGCCGTGTCGCCATGGCACAACAGCGCAGCAACCAGCTCCGAAAAAGTCATCGAGCACGTAACGGTCAAGGCGACCAACGCCAGGAGATGTTTAACAGCTACTGCGCCGTCTGCCACGGCACCGACGCGAAAGGAAACGGCCCGGCGGCATGGGCCTGGAAGGCAACCCCCACGGACCTAACGGGGCTCACGCAGAAAGGCGGGGGAAAGTATCCGGCCCTGGACGTGACCAGCGTCATCCGTGGCCAGGCCGAACTACCAGCGCATGGGAGCAAGGAAATGCCAGTTTGGGGTCCATTGTTCTTCCGGCTGTCTCAAGGTCACGAAAGTGAAGTGCAGCAGCGCATTGCAAACCTCAATCACTACATCGAATCCATGCAGAAAAAGTAAGGCGGGCTGGAAATCTCGTGGTTCAGCAGCGGGCGGGTGGGTACGACAAGCGCGCACTCGCCACCTTGTTGTGCATGTCCCTTCATGGGCTTAGCCTACGTTGCGGGTCAATCCCCCGCCTGATACATTGAAGCCTGACAACAAACAGCCTTTCTCGAAGATCCAGGCATCCAAGTATTCAATCCTCCTGCTGTATCGGAACGCAGAGAATTCCATTCATGGGTCGCGAGAGCGAAAGCACACCCGCACTGGCTCGTGCCAGCCACCTTTCATGGCCGCTGCGCTACGGCGGAGCCCTCCTCGCCGTGGTCACGGGCGCGGGCTTTTGGATGCTGTCTTCCCTGATCCATCGCGACCCTTTCGCGGTTTTCATCCTGGGAGTCATCTTCACGGCCCGGTTTCTCGGTTTTGGACCTGCGGTATTCGGAACGGCGCTGTCGGTCGTGGCCATCGACTATCTTGCGTTTGAACCGCGCCTCTCGCTCGCCATGGATGGCTCCGACGTAGCCAGGCTCCTGATCTTTGTTGTGATTTCACTGCTCGCAGCCAGCCTCGCACGTCAGCGTTCTCGAGCCGAAGTGCTGGCGGACCAAACTCTGGAGGAGATGGCGGCCATCGTCGAGTCGTCGGACGATGCCATCTATAGTGCGACCCGAGAAGGCATAATCACGAGTTGGAACCACGGCGCCGAAGAACTCTACGGGTATCGAGCCGAAGAAGTGCTGGGCCAATCGGTTCTCGTGACAGTTCCGCCCGAACGGGCACACGAGACGCGTTCAAACCTCACGAAATTAGCGCGCGGAATCAGCGTAGAAAGCTACCGGACGGAAAGACGTCGCAAGGATGGATCGCTGGTGAGCGTGCTGCTATCCATCTCCCCCTTGCGCAACCGGAAGGGTGCGGTGGTGGGAGCTTCGGCGATCGTACGGGATATCAGTAAGCAGTTGCGCGCGGAAGAAGCCTTGCGTCGTAACGAGAAACTCGCCACCGCGGGCCGCCTGACGGCGGCCATCGCACACGAAATCAATAATCCGCTGGAGGCGGTCACCAACCTTCTGTATCTTGCCCGGCTGGACCCGACGCGCGCCGACCAGCATTTAGAAATGGCAGAGCGCGAGGTCCTGCGCATTGCCGACATCGCGCAGCAGGCACTTGGGTTTGTGCGCGATGTTTCGGATGCAAAGCCGTTGAACGTCTCCTCGACGCTGGATGAAGTGCTGCAACTCTATAACGTCAAAATCACGACCAAGAAGATCGCCACCAGGAAGGAGTTCGACGAGCGCTGCGAAATCAGTGGATTTGCCGGCGAGTTGCGCCAGCTGTTTTCCAACCTCATCGTCAACGCCGTGGACGCCATGCCATCGGGCGGATGCCTGCGCTTGCGGGTATGCCGTGCCCGGGAGCGCTCAGGAAATCAGCGCGCGGGAGTGCGCGTGATCTTCGCCGACAACGGCAGCGGGATTTCGGAGGCGGACCGCACTCGCATCTTCGAGCCCTTTTTCACCACCAAGAAAGATTCGGGTACTGGCCTTGGCCTGTGGCTATCGGAAGGCATCGTCCACAAGCACGGGGGACAAATCACCGTACGCAGCTGCACGCGACCTGGTCGAAGCGGCACCGTTTTTTCCGTGTTCCTTCCTCAAACCATCGCGATGCAAGCCTGACTGGATTCCCTCCAAAAGGGGAGCGGCCCGAACCAGCTGAACCACCCCGGACCTATGTTAAGTCATTCTATTTCTTACAGTTAGATATGACCCCCGTCCGGAAGGACAGTGACTTCGGTACTGGGGTCCAGGCCGACCTACCGCCGTATAATTGGTGCGCAGCCCTAGAGATAGAGCGCGTTCCGTAGACAAAGGGAGCGGTGGATCTTTTTTTTACATCCGCGAGTGTGGTCCTTGGGCTGATCTTTGGCAGCTTCCTGAATGTGTGTATCTATCGCTGGCCCAGGGACTTGTCAGTGTTCCAGCCGCGCCGCTCGGCCTGCCCGAGTTGCCACCAGCAGATTGCGGCCTATGACAACATTCCAGGATTGAGTTGGTTATTCTTGCGCGGGCGATGCCGACACTGCCAAGTTAGGATTTCGCCCCGGTATCTGCTGGTCGAGTTGCTGACCGGCCTTCTTTTTCTGGCTTGCTACGAGCGTTTCGGATTGACTCTCTCGACGCTGAAATACTGCAGCCTGGCTTTCCTGTTGCTGGGACTGATCTTCACCGATGCGGAAACAAAATTGCTGCCCGATAAGATGACGCTGTCGGGCATCGTGCTCGGCGTTGCCTTCAGCTTGTTTGTTCCGGTGAACGATCTGGCCTCACAATTTCTTCCTGGCGTCGTTTCCCTGCCCTTGAGTTCCGATATTTCAGCGCGACTGCTTTCGTTCTGCGATTCGCTGCTGGGTGCCATGGTTGGCGCATCGTTCATTTACGGCGCGGGAGCAATTTACTTGCGCGCGCGCGGGATCGAAGGCATGGGCTTCGGCGACGTCAAGCTGATGGCCATGATCGGTGCCTTTCTGGGAGTGAAGCTCACCGTATTCACGATCTTCACCGCGTCGATCGCCGGATCGGTCTTTGGAGTGTGCACAATCCTGACGGTGTGGGTCAAGCGCACCCGTCGCTTTGCAGGGGGGCAACATGCGACTCTGCAGCAAGCGCGCCGCCGCGCCTGGCGGTCGGCACAAACGGTGTACCGGCACTATGAGATGCCCTTCGGTGTGTTCCTGGGCAGCATGGCAATGGTCGCATTCTTCTTCGGCAACCAGTTCCTGGCCTGGTACTGGAGACGGCTGTGAAGTTGCTGACCAACCCGATGTTCCTCAAGATCGCGCTGGTGCTCTTTGCCTCGGGCTTTGCCTTCATGATGGCAGCTCTGCTAATGCGCCGCATTCGCAAGAGTCTTGCTGAAGATTTTTCCCTTCCGGAAACGGCGGGCTCGCCGGATCAACTGCCGCTGCAGACGTATCACGCCGTCATTCAGCAGCTCAAGCAGCAGAAACACGAACTGCTAGCCCTGCAGCAAGCAGAGCACAGACGCGCGCAGACTGCGGAAAGTATCAGCGCTTTAGTGCTTTCGAATCTTTCGAGCGGAATGCTGTTCTTTGGCTCGAACGGATTGGTCCGGCAGGCGAATCAGGCCGCAAAGAAGATTCTCGGTATCGCCTCTCCGAGCGGAATGGATGCGGAAACCATCTTTCGAGGAACGTCGCCTGCCAGTGCACCGGGCGCAGACTCTCAGGCGGTGGCCGCGGGCGTTAAGGCGGCTTTAGCACAGGGAAAACCACTCCGCAAAATGCAGACAGAATATCTGACCCCGGCGGGCGAGCGTCGCGTGCTTGAGGTGGTTGCCTCACGAGTTCCGGCCGCGGATGGCTCGACTCTTGGCGTGGCCTGTCTGATCAACGATCACACAGCGATCGCGGAGATCCGTCAGCAGATCGAACTGCGCGGTGAGATTTCGGCGGAGATGGCAGTCGCCTTGCGCAATTCCCTGATCACAATTTCCGGTTATGCGCAGCAACTGGTGCGGAACAGCGATCCGGACCTCGCAAAGCAACTGGCGGAACATGTCGCCGCCGAAGCCAAGCATCTGGATCAGACGATTGGCGGATTCCTCGTGGACAAGAAAGTGAAGACCGCCACGACAAGCTATTAGGAAGAATCACGGAGGCAGGCGCACTCACGCCGGCCCCCGCACAGGATGGTGAAGATGAAACGCATTGCATTGCTCTCGATGATGGTCGCATTCCTGGGATCGCTGGCCGTGACTCTGGCCGGCGCCCAGGACTCCGGGTTGGGGGACTATGCGCGGCAGGTGCGCAAGCAAAAGGGACGGCAGGCGCCCGCCGCGAAAAAATTCGACAACGACAACCTTCCCGCGACCGACAGGCTCTCGGTTGTCGGACAGGAACCAGCGGCTGACCCGAACGCGGCTGCTGGGGTCAACAACAATGATGCGACCGCATCTTCGAATGGGGGTGCCACCACGGCAACCACCACTCCCGCGGATCAAACGACGGCAACCCAAGAGAAAACCGCGGCCAACGATGAGGCAGCCCGAAAGAAGCAACTGTACGAGGACTGGAAGAAGAAGATTCAGAGTCAGCAGGGGCAGATTGATCTGCTCGCGCGTGAGTTGGACCTCCTAACCCGTGAATACCGCCTTCGGGCCGCCACCTTCTACGCCGACGCCGGGAATCGTTTGCGCAACTCCGGATCGTGGGACAAGCAAGACACGGAATTCAAGGACCAGATCGCGGCCAAGCAGAAGCAGTTCGATGATGCGAAGAAGCAACTGGACGACCTGCAAGAACAGGCGCGAAAAGCCGGCGTGCCTGCGTCGATGCGGGAATAACATCTCGATTTAGGGACGTTCCAAGCTTCCCTGTTTTGCTGGCCGGGAAGCTTTTTCATTGAGAGTCCAACGTGGGGCTTAACGCACTTCTCTTGCATTCTATGCTGTTGCTCGGACCGAGTTGTCGGCCAACCGTTCGTCAGGCCTACTTAATCGTTTGAATAGATTTTTTCGATTGGACTTTGTGCAGCCCTTGTCGCACAGTAATGTCATCCACCTTGCGATGTAGCATTGGGGATGGTGTGCACTCTGTATCCGGGTTTTGACCCCCGCCCTTCCGTCGACCTTCCTGACCTCGTCGTCTCACCGACAACCCGCGCGATGCTGCGAGTTTCCACTCGCTGCTTCGGCTCACGACTCTTGAGGAGGTTAGGTATGCGATTCACTATTGGTTCTTCGGTTCCCAGAATATTTTTCGCTGCCCTCACGGTGCTGACTCTCTCCGCCATTCCGGCGGTAGCTCAAGAAGCTTCGGGCAAGTTCACGCTGACCAAAGAAGTCCGCTGGGGATCTGCCGTTCTCCCGGCGGGCGAATACACCTACTCACTGGAGCACCAGACTGTACAGGTGCTGTTTGTGCGCAACACCAATGGCCGAGCAAACGCCATCGTGCTGGTCAAGTCGGCGTCGCTCATCAACAACAGCGAGCGTGATCGACTCGTACTGCAGCGTAGCGGCGACGATTGGTTCGTAAGCTCCATGGTTATTACCAATTTGGGGCAACAGCTTTCCTTCGGCGCCCCGAGCATGCACACCGAGCCGGCAACCAAAGTCGCTGCTCTCTCAACTCCGTAGTTTGTAAGTCGAGTGTGGAGCGGCTGAACCTGGCCGCTCCGCATTCTCCAAGAGATTCGCGAAAAGAGAACTCACTGGGAGGAATTTCATGCTGAAAAACGAGAGCATCACTTCACGGAGAGCGGGGATTGTGACTCTCCGAACCGTGGCCGATAAGGTTGGACTGGCACCGTGTTCGGTCTCGGCGGTACTGAATAATTCACCAGCTGCCCTGGCCATTCCGCAGCGAACCAAGAATCGGATCCTGCGCGCCGCGCGGCAACTCAATTACCGCCCAAATTTTTCCGCGCGCTCCTTGCGAACGAAACGTACCTACACAGTGGCGATGATCGCATCCGACTTCGGCAATCCGCAAGTTGGCAGAATTGTTGCTGGCGTAGAGCTATTCCTGCGCGAGAAAGGTTACAGCCTACTGATTGCGTCCTGCGACAACACACCGGAGTGGTTTGAAAACCATTCCACACAATTGTTGCAGCGAGGGGTCGAAGGCATCATTACCATCGATACTAGGCCGCCACGGCCGCCACGGTCCTTCGCATTACCGGTGGTATTTGTTGATCTGCCGAACTCGAAGTTTCCGGAGCCGATCACCAATCTCAAGCGCCAGCGATTGGCGGCGATGGGGGAGGCGGCCGCGCATTCCATGGTTGGGCATATCGAGGAAAAGAGCGGCCACCTGACTCGCATTTCCCTCGTTCCCGAACCCCTGGTGGGATTTCTACCGCCGGAGACCGTGGTCACGGTGCACAAACTCGATGCGCCGGTAGAGCACTTTGCGGACTAGATGTGCCGAGGATCTGACGGGACGTTTCGCTCCCCGGACGTCAATTGGCCTGCGAGCCGCAGCGGATTTCTTCGCCCAACACGATCGCCTCGGCGATTTCCTTGAGAGACCGGCGTTTCTGGCGGCTCTGTCTCTGTAACGCCAGGTAAGCCTGCTCTTCATTCATACCGAGATCTCTCTGCAGAATGCCCTTCGCACGTTCCACCAGTTTGCGCGTTTCAAGTTGCTGGAGTAGTTGAGAATTCTCACCCTCGAGTCGTGCCATCTCAATTTCAGCACCCACCAAGAATCCGATGGTGGAGATCAACCGAATCTGGCGGCGCGTATAGGTGTGCGGTTCGCGATGTTGCAGGTTGATCACACCCACAACTCGCCCGCGCGACAGAATCGGAACCGAAAGAAATGCTTCGTAGGAGTCCTCTGGCAGTTCATTGAAAAATTTAAAGCGGACATCCTGGGAAGCGTTGTGCGAAATCGCTACCGGTTCGCGGCGCTCCGCTACCCAACCGGTAATGCCTTGTCCCACGCGCAATTTAAGGCGATCGATGACCTCCTCGTGGGGATTCTTCGATGCTCGCAAAACCAGTTCGTCTTCTTCGCGAACATAGACAAAGCAGGAGTCACACTTCACAACCGCGGAAGCAAACTCGACGATTTGATTGAGATCTTGATGAAGGGAATCAGCGGCAGCCATGCGGCTGCTTATGTCGTGCAGAAAATCAATATCGACGTCGTTGTGAAGTGAATTGCCGCTCATGCTCTAAACGTAGCGGTCCGCAAGTGTGGTGTCAAATTGCAGTTTTGAATGTAAACAATCACAACAATGCAGAGAGAAATTGAATCCCCCAGCGAAAGTCGTTGGATGGATGGCCCGGGATTCGCGGCGGCGCCGCTTTAGGGAAAAGTACGAATACTAGGCGGAAAACTTGGCGCGCAAGGCGCGCATCTGATTTATGTGGTGCTGCCCGTGCACCCAGTGGAATTTTCTCCACTCCCGTCCTTGCAAGGGCCCAAGAATCGGATGATCGAGCAGTCGGGTGTGTTTGCCATACTTTTCCTCGGCTTGCGCGATGACTGCGCCCATGACTCCAATTTTCTCCACGACCTCAGCGAGAACTTGTTCCGGCGGCAGACCTCGAGGAGTTGCATTCTTGGGAGCCGTGCGGCCCTCAGGCAGGTGGCCGATGCCAACAACGACGAAAGTTCGAAAACGATCGTTCCAGGTAGGAACGCGGGCGAGAGGCTTGCCGGCCTCCAGACAGCGCTCAAATCCTTTGATCGTTCCCGTGTAGGTCAGATACAGGTGCTCCAAAATTTCGGCCGTACACCAGTTCCCTTCCGGATGCTGCTGGAGGAGGCCTGCGCTTATTCCTTCCGTGACCGAGGCGATGGCATTCTGGAGTCGCTGCAGATAGAAATCCATTTCGGCAACTTTCCCTTCGTTTAGAATGAGCGCAGCAATTGAGCCATTAAAAACTTACTACAGGACGGTGGCTATGCAGAAGCTGCTTGTGGTGATGTTTGCACTTGCACTGATGACCGCGTGCTCGTCGACGTCCACCAAGCCCGAAGAAACCACCAAGCCGCAGCCCAAGCCCCCGGAGGTTCTAACGGCTCGCAGCGCCTTCCAGAAGCTCTACATCTCGGCGCGCAGTTGGGCTCAGGATGTTCGCCCCTACCGGCTGGAATCTGCGACCAATGGCGATTCCAATGGCCATGACGGAAAATCCGCCATATGGCGCGCCTTTTTTGCCTCCGCGATGCAGCATGGCACCAAGCCCTATACTTGGTCCGGTTCCGAGGGCTCGGAGCGGGGCGTAAATCCTGGCATCGAAGACAGCTACAACCCGAACAATGCCTCCACTCAAGCCTTCGACATTGCCTTTCTGAAGGTCGACTCTGACAAAGCTTTCGAAGTTGCGCAGCAGCATGGCGGCGCCAAGATACTGGAAAAATCTCCCGACACACCCATCATCTATATCCTTGAGTGGAATCGGGTCGAAAACATGCTGCTCTGGCACGTCATCTATGGAAGCCGCGAGGCACCGAAGCTGAAGGTGGCGGTAAATGCGAGCACAGGCGAATTCCTGCGGGTAGAGAAGTCTTAGCCAATTCGGCAAGGAAGTGGGCCGCGACGTTCTATCGTTGAGGGTGATCCCCGCCAGGCGCGGCTTTTTCCGGTGAGGTCGGGGGCTTGAGCCGCTCCACCGCCTGGTGGGCTTCTGCGGCGAACGGGCCCTGCGGCAGAATTTTCAGGTACGCCTCGTAGGCTTTGCGAGCCTCTCCGGGGTCTCCTAGCTTCTCCTGGCAGACCCCCAACCGGAAGGTGGCGACCGCGTCATTGTATTTGTAGTAGAGCGCCTCGCGGTAGCGATCGAGCGCCGCGCGATAGTTCTTGCGCTTGAAATAGAAGTCACCAACCTCGACATCTTTCTCTGCCTTGTGAGGATTCCAGGGCTTGAATTCCTGAACGCCGCCGATTTCATCGCCTTCGTAAAGGCGAGCCGCATCTTCCGCTTCGTGCAAGGCGGTGGAACTGTCCGGATGATTTTTGGCGTCGTCCGCGGGTGCACTCAAGTCCATTGGGGCATCTTTGCTGGAACTGCCGCTCCCATTCTGAGGTTGTGCGCCGGCCTTCTGCTGCGCTGAGGGGGCCTGGTCTGAGCGCGGCGGAGCTTGATTGGGGGGCGGGACCCTTGACGGCTTAGTGCTTTGCTGTCCAACCGCAGCGAGCGCGAAGCTCAAAACAAACAAGGAGACGAAAACAAAAGCAATTCGAATCATTCGACCATATTTTAACGCCGAACAAGAGGGATTCGCGACGTCAAACTCCCCAGAACCAGGGAGGACGTCCGACGGCGCTAAGCCTGGGGCTCGAATATGATCGCTCTGACCTCGTGCCCATCAATTTGGCAACATTCGTTTTCAGCACCAGTAGTCGGTGCCGGAAAGATCGAAGTCGTCTGCCCAAACGCGTACCTGGTCGCTCACCCGCACCAGCTCTGCCGACATGCGCGCGTGCTGGCTTGTCGCCGCGGAGATTTCCTTGCGTGAGGTAGTCCGCGTGGAGTTCGCTTCCGAGTTCGGCTACCGTTTTCGAACTATGGCGGTTATGGCTGCACGGTCGTGCGCGCGGCCACTGACTGACGGGCGCGATCCATTCGCCCGAATTGCGTAATCAGTTGCTGTGCGACACCGTCGCTTAGGTGGGCTAATCCTGAGTCGGAGAATTGTCCTGTCGAAGTGCTGGCACGACGCTCGAGGGATCGTCTTTCCTGTCAACTCCCCCGGTGGGTGAACGTCGCCGATAAACCGGTATCCTCGGCGAGAAATGGTCGGTACGTATCGAGGCGCCGTGGCGTCATCGCCCCAGTGTGCATCGAATTTTCTTCACAGCTGTATTCAGGGCATGGTCGAATTCGACAAAGGTATCTTCAGGCCATACTTCGCGGCGTAGGTCTTCCCTTCTTACCACCTTCTCCGCGTGAGTCGACAATACACCTAAGACACGAAGGGTTGACCCTGCAGATGGATTTTCGTGCCGTTGCTGCGTAACTCCTCCGCATCAAGATCGGCTTCGAAAACCCTCGGCAACTGGGATTCGCCTTCGAACACCAACCATTCAGTTGGGAGCCGGTCAAATGGAAAGGGCGGAATCCGCCGGTGGCACGCGCCGCGATTAACCCGAAAAACGCACCGGATAGTCTTTTCAAACGGTGGCGAGATGCCACCAACAGCTCTGGAAGCGGGTGCGAGTGTTCTCTCGGGCGACGGCGTTTCTGGATGCAGTTCGCGCTCCACCTACGTCCGAGAAGAACGATAGCCTTCCCAGCCGCTTGCCGCGGCAGCAGAAAAATGATGTCTGGGCACGAACCGGCGTCGTTTTGGGCTGCGTTGTTACCGATCATCCGGAATTTGTGCTGGGTTCCTGGTCGTACTGGTCGGGTATGTGGTCCTTCGACTGCGTTCGGCAACGGCTCACTTACTAGGATGACTGGATTGCAAGGGTTGGAGGCCTTCGCGCGACAAAAAGCAGGCCACTCATGGGGGCGAGTGGCCTGTGTTGGCGAAGTCCTCCGGGGAGGAGGGAAAACTCGTTTACATGCTCGGCGGCGTCGTGCTGGCCGTCGGGCTCTGTCCAGGAGCGGGCGTCGCGTTGTCACCGCTGGTGTTCGTCATCAAGCGAACATCGACACGACGGTTCTTCGCGCGGCCGTCTGAAGTCTTGTTCGACTCCACCGGCTTATCCTTGCCCAGTCCGATCAGATAAATCTTGTGCGCCGGAATATTGTGCTGTGAAGCCAAGTACTGGATCACGGAGTTCGCGCGACGCTGGCTAAGGTCGTAATTGTAGTCGGCTGGACCAACCGAATCCGTGCCGCCTTCAATGGTCAAAATATAGCCCTTGGTGTTCGGGACGTCGGTCGCAAGCTGATCGAGCGCTTCCTTGGCCTGCTTGGTCAGGTTGTCCCTGTTAAAGCCGAAATGTACCGAGGTTTCCGCTACAGGACGATAGTTGTCCAGGTTCACGACCGTGTTGGTCAGCACATCCACGCGCTGGGTGGCGGCATTGGCCACGGTCTGGGCCTGGTCGGCGGTCTGACCGGCTGCGAGCGCCTTTTGATCCACTTCCGTCGCCTTGGCCTGAACCGCCTGGATTCCAGCCTGGGCGCGGGCGTCGACGTCCTTGATGTCCTTGGTGTTCTTCGCGGTCAGGTCGTCCAGCTCATTCGTCTTGTTGATGAGCGGCGTAGTCTCCTGCCGGACGTAGTTCTTGCTGGCGCATCCCACAGAAGCGGCCATGCTGACCGCTAAGAGAAGTGTTAACGAAGTGCGAGTCATATCGTGGAGGGCTCCTTCCTCTCTGTTGCTGCTCAATACGATGCGAATCTTTAAGTCCTGGGGGCCATGAACTTCCGCATCACGCACAGCACTAGTGCACGGGTTATGCCAAGTCCGCACGCCCCAGGCGGTCGGCTGCAACCCATTGTACAGCAATGGCTTGAGAGAATTCTGCAAATAGTTGCTATCATTGAACATCGGGCAAAGGACACACTCGGCAATAGAAAATTTATACGGTCGTGCTTAGCAAAAGCGCTGACGAAGGTTAACCCCCGGGCGGAGTGATGGTTGGAATCGTCTCTCTCTTGTTGCGGCGATATCCACGGAAGTCATTCCCATCGACCGTGATCACCATGTGGCGCGGATAGATTTCGCTCATGCGAATCAGGCAGAGGTCAGCCAAATCCGGTTTGCGATCCTGGTAACGGCGAGCCAGGTCCCGAAGCTGATCCATATTGCGGGTGCATTCGAAGGCCACTTTAAGCATCTCGTCTTGTACCAGAGCCAGAACGTAGGCGCAGGATGAGAGATGAAACGCCGCTTCGGCAAGGACGGCCTCACAGGTCAGAAGCGGTTCCGTAATTCGCTTGGCCACGCTTACTGCCCAGTCATGGTGGCGATCTTCGCGATTTCCGAAGGCCACAATAAAGCCGGCATCCGCAATGCCCTTCATCGTCGCGAGAAGCCCTTCCGGGATGATAAGTCTGCTGGCCCAGTCAAGGCCCCTGCATGGCGCAGGAATCGCTGGTTGCCGCCGTCGGACCTGGCCTCCTCTAGTCGTTGCCGGATCAGGCGTCCCACCGGCATTCCGGTCCGACGGGATGTTTCCTTCAGCCAGGCAAGCAGCTCATCCGTAAGACGGATTGTTATTGTATGACTCACCTGTCAATATTGTAACACACCAGGCTAATCCGACCAAAGGCGCGTCTCAACTAAAATAATAGACGGATGGATCTCCTCCAGAAAATCCGGACTCTCCCTACCGAGCCGGGCGTTTACCTGTACAAGAACGCCGCGGGGGAGATCATTTACGTCGGCAAGGCTAAAAGCCTGCGCAGCCGGGTCGCCTCATATTTTCACGAGGGACGCGGTCAGGACGCCAAGACGGGCACGCTGGTACGGGAAGCTGTCGACGTCGACTACATCGTTGTCGCCAACAACAAAGAGGCACTGGCGCTTGAAAACAACCTCATCAAGCAGAAGAAGCCGCGCTTCAACATTCTGCTCCGCGACGACAAGACCTATCCCTACGTCAAGCTGACGCTGGGCGAGCGTTACCCTCGCGTATACGTGACCCGTCGCCTGCGCAGAGAGGGCAGCGCTTACTACGGCCCGTACTTCCCAGCCAACCTTGCGTATCGAATCGTCGACCTGATTCACCGGCACTTTCTGATTCCGTCCTGCAAGGTCGATTTGACGCGCTTCCATCCGCGGCCGTGTTTGCAGTACTACATCCGGCGCTGCCTCGGACCCTGCGTGGAAGGCCTCACCACGCCGGAAACGTATCAGGAAGGTGTGCGCGATGTGAAGCTGTTCCTCGAGGGCCGCCAGACGGATCTGGTTCGGTCCTTGCGACAGCGTATGCAAGAAGCTGCGACCGAACAGGAATACGAGCGCGCCGCCAAGTATCGCGATTTGATTTCGACGGTCGAACAGTTGCAGGAAAAGCAACGCATGGCAGCGGTGGAAGGAGACGACGCAGACGTCTTCGGCTATCACTACGAAAACGGCATGCTGGCGGTGAACCTGTTTCACATGCGCGGCGGTCGGGTATTGGATCGCAGAGAATTCTTCTGGGAAGAGTTGCCCCACTTCGAATCCGCTGCGGACAATGGCACGGACCAAGTGGGAGCACACTCCGGAGGGATCGGCACAGACCACGTGGGAACGGCCGCCCCCGAAAGCCTGCCCCGAGCGGAGTCGAGGGGTCCGGCCGAGCAAAGCTCGGCAGGCAATCAATCCGGCACCTTCCAGCCAGCTGAATTCTTTTCCGCCTTCTTAAGCCAGCTCTACCTCGGCCAGCCGTACGTCCCGCGGAATGTCTACGTGCCGACAGACTTTGAAGATCGCGAGATGCTGGAAGAACTCCTCTCCGAACAATTAGCGAACACGGGCGCAAGGGCCACACGAGTTCACATTGAGGTGCCTTCGCGAGGAGAAAAGCGCTCGCTGATCGATCTAGCCGGAAATAATGCCAAGCAATCCTACGACCAGCGCTTCCGCGTCATGAAGCCGAACACGCGCGCGATTCAGGATGCGCTGCAAGACGCTCTCACTTTGTCCGAACGCCCGGAGCGCATCGAGTGCTTCGATATCTCCCATATTCAAGGCGCGGAGACGGTAGCGTCCATGGTCGTTTGGGAAGATGGCCGCATGAAGAAGTCCGACTACCGCAAGTTCATCATCAAGACGGTGGCCGGTGTCGACGACTTTGCTTCCATGCGTGAAGTGGTGACGCGGCGCTACAAGCGCCTGCAGGACGAGAAGAAGAAGATGCCTAGCCTGATTCTGATCGACGGCGGGCTCGGGCAATTGCACGCTGCAGCGCAGGCGCTGGAATCGCTCGAAATCATCAACCAACCACTGGCGTCGATCGCCAAGCGTGAAGAGATCATCTACGTCTATGGACAGGAAGACGAACCGGTCGCCCTTGATCACCATTCGCCGGTGCTGCACCTGGTGCAGCTGATCCGCGACGAAGCCCACCGGTTTGCGGTCACTTTCCATCGCAAGCGCCGCCAGATGCGGGATCGCTCCACCGAACTGCTGGAAATTCCGGGCGTAGGCGCCAGCACCACGCGGCGACTGCTGGAGCACTTTGGGAGTGTGCAGGCAGTGAAGCAGGCGGATGCGGCTGCGTTATCGGCGGTGGTCACGCGCAACCAAGCAGACGCGATTCTCACTCACTTTCGGAAGTGAGGGCTGGGCATTGGGCTTGGGCTCTCGGCTCTGAGCTTCTAACCGATGGCCCCTAGCGGGCTAATCCTCGCTGTATCCCCCGCTACTTCTGGCCGGGCTTCGGACTGTCATTCCCCATGTCGAGCACGACCTTCCAGCTGCCATCTTTCTGCTTTTTCCAGATGCTGGTGTATTTTCCGTGCCCTATGGTGGGCTGTCCATCTTTGTCTTTGGAGCGAAACTCGAAGGTGCCGTAGGTGTAGCCCAGATCGCCCGACGCAGAGATGTCCGCGTAAACCGGCGTCCACGTGAGTCGATTGTCTTTGCTATCCAGGAAGCCCATTGTCTTGGCAATATTCTCTTTGCCCTGAATGGCCTCTGCACCGTTGGGGAGTTCGACTGCGTCGTCGGCGTAGTACGACATATATCCTTGAGAACCCCGTGCCGCTGCTGCCTTCATGAACTCGGCCTCAAGCTTCCGCAGGGTTTCGGCCGTTGCTGGCTCCGGATCGGCCGGCAACGAGTGCGCGTTCCTTCCAGCCACGGCCGCCAACACGATGGTCGAGATAATCGCAATAAACCAAACTTTCATAAGGCCTCCCGAGCAAGCAGGCGAAATTCTACCGCATCGTCGGTGGTGATCGAGGGCGCGCGAAAACTCCTGCTAAACTACCTGTCATCAAAAACTGCATCGTGCTACTTCTGCGCAAAGAACGACTCAGCAGGAGAGGATCATGAGTGCTGACGAACTCAACGAACTGCAGGAACATGCCGAACACGCGAAACACGATCCCACGCTAGCGCCGGTCTCGCTGACCATGGCAGTTCTGGCCGTGCTAGTGGCGGTCGTGTCGCTGATGGGGCACCGGGCACACACGGAAGAAGTGATCCTGCAGGCGAAAGCGTCGGATCAGTGGGCGTACTACCAGGCGAAGAATATTCGGGGACACGAGGACAAGCTCTTTGCCAACCTGACCGCGATTGCCACCAGCAGCCAAGCTGAGGCGCTGGCAAAGGTCCGGGAAGAATACTTGCAGGAGTCGGAACGGTACAAAGAGGACCAGAAGGAGATCGAGAGCGAAGCGCGGAAGCTGGAGCAGGAAGTTGGAATCGAGCGGAAGCGTGCCGACCGTTATGATCTGGGCGAGGTATTCCTGGAGATCGCGCTGGTGGTGACTTCCATCACCCTGCTCTCGCGTCGGAGGGTGTTTTGGTATCTGGGGCTGGTGATGGGTGTGCTGGGCCTAGTTGTGGCTGCGACAGGGGCGCTGGTGAAATAGCCGCCAGGGGAAATTGCTGATCATCGTGCGAACATTCTGGGGGATGGAACCGCTCACGGTGTTTGGGCTCTTCGCAGTGAGTGCGATGCTTTTTACCTACACCTTGGAAAAGCGAAGCCCGTGGTTCATTCTAGGTTTTGCGACTTCGTGCTTGATGGGTTCGGCATATGGTTTTCTGCAAGGAGCTTGGCCGTTCGGAATTGTGGAAGCAGTCTGGGCGGGCGTGGCGGCACGTCGTTGGTGGTTGGTTCGATATCCGAAGGAGACTGGAAATTGAACCGCAGAAGACTGCCAATAGCCTGCGGCGGGTCCTTATCCGCAGGTTCTAAGCCTCGAGAAATGCCCCCTTTTCCGAGTCCCGGCATATTCTGGAACACATCCCACCCCGTTTCCCGTCACCCCAAAAGTGACTCCGATCACAGCAGAGAA
>WNFQ01001811.1_pt1 | contig 24321 bp, 20 predicted proteins | sample 5400171 | NCBI WGS metagenome assembly WNFQ01 (sample SAMN13153356, study PRJNA577476) | soil metagenome | isolation source: 20 cm soil under Madrone tree | place: USA:California | collected 2016-06-14
CTCAGGAAAACAGGACTCAGACAGAATGCACAGAATTTAGAGAACCCATTCGGTCCATTTTGTTAATTCTGTCGAAAGAGGACTCAGACAGAATGCACAGAATTTAGAGAACCCATTCGGTCCATTTTGTTAATTCTGTCGAAAGAGGACTCAGACAGAATGCACAGAATTTGCAGAATCTATTCGGTCCATTTTGTTAATTCTGTCGAAAGAGGACTCAGACAGAATGCACAGAATTTGCAGAATCTATTCGGTGCATTTTGTTAATTCTGTCGAAAACGGGGCTTAGACAGAATACACAGAATTTGCAGAATCTATTCGGTCCATTTTGTTAATTCTGTCGAAAACGGGGGCTCAGACAGAATGCACAGAATTACAGAATAGAAGCACAACCGCAGATTACAACGCTTGAACGTTTTTACATTGGCGATATACTCCCGCCGTGTCGGGCCCGGGCGCAGCGAAGGTAAATTTTCGAATCTCGAATTTCGAATGTCGATCTTCGCCCGATTCACGTTTCGATGTCCCATCTCCCCCGCTGACCTCTGATCCGCCAAAGGACGGATTCGCCGTGGCGAACTTCTGTCCGCTGATCCGCCAAAGGACGGATTCGCCGTGGCGAACCTCTGAAGAGCGTCGCCGCTTCAGCGGCTTTACGCTGCCTAAGCTACGTGAGCGCGTTCGCGCTTTTACGTTGATGGAACTCCTCACCGTCATCGTTATCATCTCCATCCTGCTCGTCCTGCTCGCGCCCGCTTTCACCACCAGAAAAAGCGCCGACGATGTTACCAGCGCCGCGAATTCAATTAAAAGTGCGTTGGAAAACGCGCGAACGTACGCCAAAGCCAACAACACTTATGTTTTCGTAGGTCTCGCGGAAGTGAAGGATTCCGTGGATTCTTCAGTGAGTCCGCAGGTTACGACAGGCGGTGGTAGGGTTGCGATTGCGACTGTTGCTTCCAAAGATGGGAGTCGGCATTTTCAATATAAAACGAGCGTTCAAGGCAGCGACTGGACAGCCGGCTACAATAATGGTGCTAATCTCGCTGCTATTACCAAGTTGCAGGTATACGAGAATCTCCATTTTTTAAACCTCAATTTTGCGTCATGGCCGCCGTCGTCTTATCCCAGTTCGAACATGGCCAGGTATCAGCAGCCCAACAACACGTACAATCTGGGCACCGCCACCTCCAGTTCGGTCACGCAGTTTACATGGCCCCTGGGCAAATCATTGAGCGGCGGATATCAATATAAGTTCACGAAAGTAATAAACTTCGATCCCAGCGGTGTTGCCAGAATTGCTACTTCGACCAATTCAGACGAAGTCACCAATCTGATGGAAATCGATTTCCTGCAATCTCATGGATCGGTTACGCCAACGCCTCCACCTGTGGGATGGAATCAGGACGTTGGAAATCAATTCGTCATCCAAATCGACGCGCCAACTGGCGCGGTTCGACTTTACCGGCCATGATCCATCCCAGGCTTCGTGTTCGCGCATTTTCCCTCGTTGAGGTAACTCTTGCGCTCGGTGTGGCTGGCTTTTGCCTGATCGCTCTTTTCGGTTTGCTGCCCATCGGCGTCCAGACAAATCAGAGATCGAGCTCGCAAACCGCCGCGACTGCCATTCTCTCTAATGTGATCGCCGACATGCGCGCGACTCCAAAGGCCAATACTACGTCCTTGCATTACGGTATTGGGCTCTCTGACAATAGCGCGACTACGGTATACTTCGACGGCAACGGCGGATGCTCTACCTTCATTAACGGCAACACTAGGTGCGGCGACCTCTCTACGTGGATTCCCACCCTCCAGGTTCGCTACCGGTTGGCAGTAACGATCCCGCCTAATCCGGCCGGGACCAACGCTGCTACGTTCGCGTATTTGCGACTCACATGGCCCGCCGCTGTTGATCCTGCTTCAGGCACGCCCGGAGGAACGAGCGAAATGTTCGCCGCTTTCACCAGAAACTAGGGCATGAACGACCACGAGACGACAAGCGTGACCGCGCGCTCCCGCGCCCGCCGGCTCGCGAAAACTTTCGGAGTACAAAATCGTAGGCGGACCCGTCACGCCGTAGCCCCGCGACTGCGGGGCGTAGGCGGATTTACGTTGGCCGAAATGCTTGTCTCCATCGGCCTACTGGCGCTGTTGGTGCTTTTCGTCGCCCAACTAGTCAAAAGCGCCGCTACCATAACCACCCTTGGCCACAAGCGCATGGACGCGGACTCACAAGCGCGGCAGCTCTTCGATCGGATGGCGGTGGATTTTAACCAAATGTTGAAACGCAACGATGTCAGTTACTGGGTAAAGACTGTGACCAACATCGAGCCGGGAAACGATCAAATCGCTTTCTTTAGCGCGGTTCCCGGTTCTAACAGTGTGGTCACTAGCAATTGCAGTACCAACCCCACGGGCTGCTGGGCTAGCATAAACAGCCAATTTTCGTTAGTCGCGTACCGGGTAAACAATGATCCCACTTCAGCGTTTTACAATAAGTTCGAGCGCATGGGGAAAGGTCTGGCCCTGAATGGCGGTAATTCTACGGACCCCGGTGGCCGGCCAATGCTATTTCTCGACAGTACAACGTACGCGACGGCTACTTTAACCATCGGTCCGTGTCCGGGCGCTATTTTCCCATGCCCGGGGGGACTGTGGCCAGCAGCAACGAGTGCCACCACCGCCGACTCAGATTACGAACTGGCCGGGCCGCATGTGTTCCGGTTCGAATATTACTACCTGTTGCCAGACGGGACGTTGTCCGCCGGACCGTGGACTGGCGCTGCCTCCGACGACATGATTCCAGTTTCCACAGGAACACCGGCCCTAAAAGATATTTCCGCTATCGTCGTCGCGATCGGGGTGATCGACCCCAAAAGCAGAGCGCTCCTCAACAATCCGCAGATGACAGCGCTGATTGGACTGTTGCCCGATTACTCAGCCACAATGGGTGCTGGTCAACTGCTTAGGACATGGCAAAATGCGCTCAACGGAGCCAGTAGTGTCCCGCGCGCGGCAACTCAAAATGTCCGGCTTTACGAACGCTACTTTTATTTTAAATGATGATTGTACCTGAACGCGACCGGTATTGTAGCCGCGGCGGCCTCCTCGCGAAAGCTTTCGGAGCTATGCGCCGTTCCGAACGCGTCCCACAAGGCTACAGCTACGGGCGTTCACCTAAATCGCTCTCTGAGAAAGGCGCGGCACTGGTTATTGTTCTTGCTTTTGTGGTGCTTCTGACCGGATTGGCTGTTGCCTACCTTTCACGCGCGTCCATGGATCGACAAATGGCTCAGGCCAGTTTCCGTGATGCGGATGCAGACATTCTCGCACGAGGCGCTTTGGAGATAGTGGTCGGAGATTTTAAGCAGGAGGTTGTAAATGGCAGCACCGCGGCTTCGATTCCAGGAGTATATTACTTCCCCTGGGCAAAGGCCAAAGGGTATTCCGTCGATGCCGTCCTGCCGCAGCGCAGCGGTAACCCGGCGTTTGCGCTTCCCGAATATCCAAACGATCTCATTCCAAACCTGATCCGGCGCAGTGTAGCTAACGATCCGATCGTGGCGCCGGGTATTGGCAGTCGTGCCTCGGCAGTGAACTCGACGACGGACGTTTCAGCTAATGGGCGATCTGTTAGTTTGGCCAGGTGGAATAGCCATTACCTGATCCCGAAAGCCAATCTCTCTGATCCGACAGACGACTCCACTCCCACAGGCAGTTTCGTGGCGCCTGACTGGATCATTGTCACTCGGGCCGGGCCGGCAACTTTTGCCGCATGGGATGCCACGCTCCAGGACGCGACCGTCACCAACACAAATTATGCCATTGGCCGCTATGCCTACGCGGTCTACGACGAAGGCGGCTTGCTCGACGTCAATGTTGCCGGGTTCCCGAACCCGGGCACCCCTTCTTCTAGCTGGCCAAAAGACATCGGTAGAAAGGGTGTTCCCGCGTTGGCTGATCTTACCGCGTTGCCTACAACCCCAGGCAGCTTCATGGACACGACAGCGATCAATAAAATCGTGGGATTCAGGAATTATGCTACCATGGGGCTGCCCAGTACAATCTCAAATTTTAGTTTCTCCTTCAACTCAACTCAGGCTCAAAATTTTGTTAACTTCTATACAATGCCGAGCCCGACCCCCGTGCCTCCTGCGCCTACCCAGTACGGTACTAGTCAGGATTTTGGAGCAGTCATACCATATAAAGATCCCAACGCCACACGAACGGATCAGAATTTTATCACGCGCCAGGAACTGATAAAGTTTCGCAGGAGCACCAGCATAGCTAGCGTGAACACACTGCAATATCTTGGCACATTCTCGCGTGAGACGAATGCCGCTACTTGGCGAGCGAACGATACGACCACTACCCAGATCGAGAACACATTAAATAATCCGGGCGTCCATGGCGATGAAGGAAGATTTTGGCTGGGCAACTTCAATTTGCTCGTGCCTGGAACCCCGGGTGGCGGCATTAAGCAACTTTTCGGCTTTAAATGGCAGAATGCGGGGGGCGGCAACCCCGGCAACTGGCGATATAACGGCCCGCAGAGCGCCACTGCGCTAGATCATATTCCTGCCCTTACTGGTCCCAATCGCCACTTTACCGGGCTTTTGAACTATGCGCTTGATAAAGTGTCCACTGATGACTCCGCGAATATCGAGCGGATGCTTGCGATTACTGCATCGCTGATCGATCAATGGGATCCAAACACTTTTACATACACTGACACGGGAATCCTCGCTACAGGCACTTTCACTACAAGAATAGACTGGGCCAATGGGACAATATATGGACTGGAAACAGCCGGTGACCCTAACAAGCCCTCGTGGGCGCCGACTGCACCCACGGCGGGAGGTTATGTTCAACTGGACCGGCCATTTCGCAACGTTGGTGAGTTTGGCTACGTCTTTAAACAGGCCTCCACCCGCGCGGACTCTACTCTCGATTTCGCTACTGTGACGAGCGCGTATGGTGCGGTTTTGGATCTCTTTACTTACAACAACGCACTCTATCGCTCTGGCACAGTTAGCCTGAATACGCGGCAATATCCCGTTCTGGCTGCAATTCTTAAAGCAGCGATAACAAGTGAGTCAAGCTCGGCAGTGGTGGGCACACGGGCGGTCAATACCACCGCCGCTAATACTGATCCAAATAACGCAGCAATTTCAATTGTAAACGCCACCGCGGTAACGCCTGCTCTTAGCCGGGCCGATATTGTCCCGCTCGCTGCGAATAACGTCATTACAGCTCCCTTCGGCCCCGGCGTGGTGAGCGACGAAATCAGGGAGACAATTCCGCGGGCACTCGTCGAGTGTGTTAATACCAGGAGCTGGGGTCTGTTGATCGATCTAGTCGCGCAGACCGGACATTACTCGCGAGACGCGCAAGGCCTCGCAGACTTCGTTGTAGAAGGGGAAAAACGCTACTGGCTCCACATCGTTATCGATCGCTTCAACGGAACGGTACTCGGCCAGCGGCTGGAGGAGGTCGTTGAGTAAAAGGGCAGAGCAGATGGAACAACCAGGGAACCGAGATATTGTAGCGGCAGGCGTGTCGCCTGCGGGTCAGGAATCTATGGCCGCAACAAGACGGAACCCGCCAAGGCGTCATTCGTTCGATAAGAAGCGGCTGTTGAGCGCAGCGGCCGGCCTGTTGATTTTGCTGGCTGCATCGACGGTAGAAGCCTATTCGATTACGAATTGCAATACTACCTGTGCAGACACTCTCACGGTAGGCGTCCCATACAGTCCTGGTTTCCAGATTCTAACAGATCTCACGGGCAGCAAAACTTATGGCGCGGCTCCGCTGCCATTGGGCTTAACCTTCACTTCGACCGGGCTAATTTCCGGGACGCCAGCCGCGCCGGGAGTGTTTACCATTACTCTCACCGCAACCAGCTCCAGTGGAAGCGCAACCCCCGGGACGTTGACGTTGACGATTGTCCCGGAGTACAGGGTCACTGTTGCGTATGATTGGTCTGGACAGGCGAGCACGTCATACCTCGGAGGTGCCACAAAATTCCTAGGAAAAACGGCGTGGGGCCAAATGTTTCAACCATCTGTTTCTGGCACGCTCTATTTTGGAAATAACAGGCCGGCGTATGGCCTGCTGAACAATCTGCAGACGTATGGCGTTTCGTCCATTGACGTCCTCGTGCAAAACGCGCGCCAGCTCGGGGCATGGAGCGGCACCTCGGTCCAAGTCTTGTGCTATGCAGACTGGAGTCCCGAGTTCCCCGCAGGCAGCACGGCCACGCTGATCGCTACCTTGTACGACCCCAAGGGAACGACCCCACCTGTCACACAGACGAAAACGATCTCGCCGGGCTCAAATTACTCGCCGATACCAGGCACGCTTGTGGGCACGATAACCTACACGCGTGTAAGCGGGACAACCGCCTCGATCACCCTTCCGTAAATCCATTCCTCCAGGGACACGTGGTCTAAGCGGCCATCGATCCTGCGAGTGCGGGACGGCACCATCGTCGGCCAGCAGCTCGAAGAAGTCCTCGAGTAATCGCGCCGCGGCGGCTGCGCGACCAGGAGACCACAACACGAGACTACAGGAGTACGGACCTCTGACTGCCGCCTTCCGTCCTCGATCATGCGTGTATATACACGTTCCATTGCACAATTTATTTTCTTCATCGTGACACTTCTTCGCAACCGCAGGGCAGCCGGTCGCAGAACGTTGCCAAGGTCTCCCGCGACGCTGAGCGCAAGCAACAGGCCCTATTCCACTATCGCTGAGGGGAGGCTTCGGCCACGGCGACTCTGCGAATGGCTGCGAGCCCTGAGTTCGGCAGTGATCTGTGCTAGTCTGCGGCTGGGAAAACTGCGATGCGCTACCGGCTTGAGATTAAAGAAGAAGCCCGTCAGCAACTCAGAGTTCTGGCCAAAGAACAGCGTCGCAATGTCGGTCGAAGACTTGATGCCCTGCAAAGCAATCTTGCGGGCGATGTGAAAAAGCTGATGGCCAAAACACACGAATATCGGTTGCGAGTGGGCACTTTGCGGGTGCTTTTCACTCTGGAAAAAGATTTGATCAGCGTGTATGCTGTTAGAGATCGCAAGAAAGCCTATGGGTAATGTCTCCACCCTGAAGAAGCCAACCTTGAAGTCGCTCGCCGCTGAGATGCGTCGGCTTCAGGAGCGCGTCGAAGACATGGAAGACCTCATCGAGCTTCGCAGCGCAATCGAACGCAATGCCGGCAAGCCGGGCGTGCCATGGAAGCAGGTGAAAAAGGAGTTGGATGTCGACTGAACGTCTGCACAGTGACTTCATCCTCGAAGGCGAAAAACGCCACTCGCTCCATGTTCGATTGCTTTGACGGCATTGTTCTTGGCCAGCAGCTCGAAAAAGTCCTCGAGTAATCGCGCCGCGGGCGGCTGCGCGACCAGGAGACCACAACACGACGAGAAGACTGATCCGCCCAAGGACAGCCTGCCCGCCTGTGTGCGGGGATTCGCCGTGGCGAACTACGGACCTCTGATTGACTTGACCCCGCCGTCCTCGATCATGCGTGTATATACACGTTTCGTGAGTGAATGACGAAATCCGAATGACCCGCCTTCGCCCAAGCGCTACGGCGCGGCAGACGAATGTCGAATGAATGACGAAAGACCAACTTCGCTCTTGGTTTTCTTAGCCTTTCGCGCCGGAGCCCGGCGAAGGCGGGTTATCCTCTGTTTATTTCCACGCGATTACGCGGCGCGCTGAACTCGGCGTGATCTAGAACCGGAATTGATTGTACTGCTCGTGTGTTCCGATCCAGAACCATGCTACGGTCTCGCCTTCGCGCAGGCCGAGAGCGCGGTAGTGCTCTCCGATTCGAACGACGCAAATCCCGTTGCGACGCTCTTCGAAATGCAGCGAGGGGTGGTACGGATCGCGCTTCCAGAGCGCGTATTTGTCGCGGGCGAGTTTTTGGACTCACGGCGGCAGCTCTTCGAAGAATTTCCAGAATCGGTTTTGTGTCCTGCCGATCACGGCAGATCATCGAGTCGGCCCGCTCGAATATCCTCACGCACTTCATCCAGGAGGGGTCGCAGTCGGCCATTGTCGGCGAAATCATCGTCGATCTGGCGATCCCAGGCGGCGTTTTCACGTTCTCGAATGAAAGCTGCTAGCTCAGCCAATTCACCAGGTGAGAGTGAGCCGACGGCGTCTTTGATCATGCGTGTATATACACGTTTCATCGGGGCCTCTCGTGATCTGAGCGAGTTAGCGACTGAGCGATTCAGGTATTGCCCTCCTGAGTCTTCAAAGTAAATTCGTCCCCCTGAGTAAAGTCGAGATTTTAGAACAGCTGCCGATGCTTAATTCGGTCGAACTCCGAGAAATCTGCGATCGGATTTGGCAGCTCGAAGAAGAGCAGTTGTTGAGGCGGCCGTGCAAATCCAAGCAACGAAGAAAAAGCGTTGCTCGATAGCGAACTCGAAGATTATTTGCGCGACCGCGAAGCGGGATCGAGCTGGGAAGATGTCAAATCTCGTTTGAAGCAGTAGTCGAAGCGTGAAATGGCGCCTCGTCATTCGACCGTGGGCCGAAACTGATCTGCACGAAGCCCGAAATTGGTACGAAAGTCAGCGAGCGGGGCTTGGTGCGGAGTTCCTAGGTTAATATCCTCTATACACTGAAGCCAGAGGAGGAGGGGGAAGGGAGACGAGCCTACTGGGGCGTTAGCTCACTGAGGAACGAGATCGGCTCTGCGGGCGGTGGCTTTACGACCGGACTCCCCAAGCACGGTGTATAGAGGCTATTAACTAGGTGCCCGGCTTCCCTAGCTACGCTCAAAGTCTCGGTGGCTCCCGCCGTAAAGTTGCTCATAATCCTGCATTTCGCCTCCACCACAGAAATATCCGAAGACAACGGCTCTGGGAGCAGTGGAAACCAGAATGCAGAATTATGAGCCAATGCCTTGCTGAGATTGACGCTACGATTCAGGTTTTGATTCGCGATCCAATCTGCGGCGTGCTCCGACAATTTTTCGGCCAGATCTCGCCCGTCGAGGTTATTCGTCGGCTCCAGCCTTCGCGCAGCTTCGGCTCGACAGGCGACAGAGTCTCGCTCTACCTGGTAACCTTTTGGTCGGCTAACAACGGAGCGATGAGCGCTCGTTCTTCGGGCAAGAGGTGTTTCGCGCCAAGAAGGCGCGCCATTGCCAGTATGGCAGCGCGAACCGCAAGTACGCCGGGAGGTTCGGAGCTGGTTGCTTGTACATGCCGGAATACCGCCAGCGCCTCTTCCTTCTTCCCCAGGCGCAGCCGCGCCAGCCCTAGCGTCGCCCGCGCTGCCCAGTTCCACGGTTCCTGAGCGACAAGAACCTGAGCCAGCCGCTCGGCTGCTTCAGCTGCGCCGTCTGACGCGCCGAGCAGCAATCGTAGATAAGCATCCTCATTCTGTGCCGCGGCGTCGTCTGGCCAACGTTGGACGATTTCCGCCGTTAAAGCCTGCGCTTCGGCTGTACGCCCGGATGCCTCCGCCAGGTGGAGACGTCCGGCGTAAGCTGCGCGTAATTTTGGCGCGACTTTGATCGCTTGGACATAGGCTCTATCGGCGATATCATTTGCGTGGTTCTGCTCAGCGTAAGCAGCCAGGGCGAGTAATTTGTCCGAATCACCGGCGGCAGCTTGCAATGCACGCTGCCATTCATTCGTTACAGCAGTCGTTTCCCCCAGGTGTGACCGGGCGATGGCGAGATACATATGTTGGAGAACCGGGTCAATCGGAAATCGCTGCTTGGCCAATACGTCTATCACCTCGTCCCAGCGCTCGAGCGCGAAAAGGGCATCGATGTATCGCAAATAAAGATCCCGGCGCCCCGTTGCACGATCCAGAGGCAGCACTTGCAAAGTTTTCTGGGCCCGGCCGATGCTGTTAAGCCAAGCGGCCAGCGTAGCGAGAGTTTCATCATCTCCGCTGCCAAAACGCTCGATCGCGTCGGCCACATATTGCTCCACGAGCGTTGGATCGTGCCGGACGCGCAATTGAAGAGCTAGCAGCTTGTGGTAGGGGCGCGCATGGGGATGGTGTTCCAGAGCATCGGCTATTTCGAGGAGCCCCATGGTCGTTGCGGTTTGGGGTGTAGTGGCGCCAGGGCCGAGCGATAAAGACGTATTGCCGGTTAAGGGCGATGACGGAATCGATTGTTGAGGCGCGGGAACGCCGAGCTTAAAAGAGAAGGAAGTATCATTACCAGTTGGCCCCGCCGGAGAGAGCGATTGCTCATTCGCGAGGAATGCGAGCGCATCAAGCGATCCAGCATTTGCAGAATCGCGCGCCAAATCCTCAATGCGTTTCCATGCGGCAACGTAGGGCGGCGATGCGCGTGTGGTGACGGAGAGAACAAGCGTTGCAGCGGAGAGGATTTCGTGAGGTTTGGCGCGGTTATCGGTCATTACGCGCTCGGCATAATTCACCGCGAGAACTGCATCTTGTCGGCGAACGGCGAGTTGGCCAGCGAGCAAAATGTCGATCGTGGCAGGGCCTCCTTTTTGTGCAAGCAGTTGATCAATCTGCGTGGCGGCCACTGCTAATTCGCCGGCAATTAGAGCCGCCCCGGCAAAATCTCGGCGATCTTCGATCGTCAGGCGGTGTTTCTTGTCGACTTTCTTCCACCCCTGCAGCGCTACGGTGCTTAAACCCGTACGGGAGCGCAGCCGGGTGATGGCGCGCCACGCCTCCGGTTCGTTTGGATCTAGCAGAGATGCGTCGCGCAACTTGGCGCTGGCCTCGTTCCATTTTTTTTGATCGATCAACGCGAAAGCCTGGTGTGCCAGCCGACGGGACTGCCAACCCTTTATTGCTTTGCCAACCGGCGGTGCAGCGAAGTACGCTGCCGTAGCGAGTGCTGCGACCACCAGAAGCGCCAGGAAGAAACGACGCCTGAGCCGGCGTCGCCTCAGCCAGCTAGCCGGAGCCGGGCGCATTCCCTCTGCGAGAACCAGTAGCGCATACCTGAACCAGAGTCGGCTTATCCACCTAGGTCGCGACGGGCGCATTCCCTCTGCGAGGACCAGTCGCGCATGCCTGAGCCGGCGTCGCGTCAGCCACTCAGGCCATGATGGTCGCAATCCCTCTGCGAGAACCAGTCGCGCACGCCTGAGCCGGCGTCGCGTCAGCCACTCAGGCCATGATGGTCGCAATACCTCTGCGAGAACCATTCGCGCATACCTGAGCCGGCGTCGCGTCGTCCGCCAGCTAGGCCACGACGGGCGCAATGCCTCTGCGAGCACCGAGAAACGGCGTCTCCAGCGTCTCCGGCGTGGCGCTTTATGCACTCGGGGCAGCACCACCTCGAGATTGTCCTTGGGTGCAACCCGACGTGATGGCGACATATCCGCGACTGACACTCACCCCAACTGCGCGGAGGTCAAGCGCCAGACTGACTAATTCGGACGCGCGCTTCTAGGCGCAGCGGAAACGCAGGGCGCGCATAAGCCACTCGCGTTGGTACCAGCAGAGCACAACCACGCCAAGCAGGCCGCCGATGTAAGTGCTGGGTTCCGGAATAACGGAGTTAACCTTGATATTATCGACAAAAACGTGTCCCGAGGCATTCGTCGCGCCGCTGAAACAGAATTGGAGAAAGAAAGTGGAGTGGCCGTTAACGGTGCCGTCGTTAGGCAAATTGTCATTGATTATGTGAAAACTACCGTCCTGGTTAATGGCGATAGTGTCGAAATTAGTCCAGGTAGTCCCGTTGGTGCCATAAGCGAGATCCAGCGTCGTGAATGCTCCTCCAGGTGCAGTAGTAACCGCCTTGATCGCGAAGCTTAGTGACAGGTCGTGCAGCCCTACGGTGCTAAAAGAACCGATATCGAAACAGTATTGTGTAGCCGCCGCAACGGCGGCTTGGCCCATTACGTCGAGCGCCCCGCCGGCGCCACTCGGGTCTAAAGAAAACTGATTGCTTGTAGTGCCGGCGGCCGAGTCGATTAAAAGCTGCCCCCCCGGAAACGGATGCGCCGCATCATTGGACAGTGTCGTCTGCTGAAGGGGGAAGCCCCCGTACGTGCCAACGGCAATTGAGGTGTAAGGCGGCATGGCCTTGTCGGCTTCAGAATTGAAATTAAAATATACTTGTAGCTCGTCAGCACCATTCGCCACCGGGACGAACGCCGCTGTCAGCGCCAACGCGCCCACCGCTGCAACTAAGAGCGAATATTTCCGTAATCTCATAATGTTGTTTCCTCCTGTGAATTGCTATTGTGCCAACTCTTCGGGCGGCACCGTTTTATCAGTTGTCTTTGGCATGGCAAGATTTTTTTTAAAGTTTCTTTCGCCCTCTTCGGTGCCACGTTTTAGCGACTCGTTTTATCAGTTGCCTTTGGCGTGGCAAGACTTTTTTTAAAAATTTTTGGAGGGATGTTTGACTCGTTAGCCCCCGCTTTTCTCGCTCGAATCAGTTGCCCCTCTATGTCGCTCAACTCTCGTCCGCTCCATTCTGTGAAACGGCGACTTAATGAGATTGGCGTCTGGCCCGGCTTCGCTGCGCTATGGCGCGGCAAGCAATGACGCTCTACAATTCGGCTGATTGGCTGCCCGGCTTTGCGAAAACGACTTCACGAATTAGTTCGCTGAAGCGCGATTCCGCATCGGCTGCCGGGATTTCGTCGGCGCTGACGAACACGACCTCCATCACCTGCTGACCCAAATGTCGCTGCCCTTCGAGGACCCGGCGAATGCGTTCATTACGGGTCAATCTGTGACGAGGAGCCGCCATTTGCGGCAGTTTCGAGTCTATGGCAGAAGCGCTCGGCACGCGATCTTCCGATAAACAGTAGAACGTATGCGCCACTCGCTGCCCCGATTTTTCGGGTCTTCGAACACGAAATTCCAAATGACGAAATGGCAAGGCAAACGAGCTGGCGGTCGGATAGGGGTGCACTCCGGTGTCTGCCACCTGCTTCCAGCCGGCCGCGGGCAAACAGATATCGGGCCGATGCGTGCGCGCGCGAATAACGCTCGAACTTCCCGGGTTCCAACGAAAAGCGAACAACATGCACTGCATGGCAGCACGCTCTTCGACAGAGCTGGAACTCTCTCCGAGCTTTGCAGAGGTCACATCCCACGCGAATGCATGCCCTTCATTGTAACGGAGTACGTCACGCACGTATTCGTCGATTGCGATTTCATGAAAACCGGGCGCATCCTTCGGCCAACGCACACTCCACCCCGGCAGCGGCGCGACATTTCGCTCGTGCGCGCGATACCAGGCTTCGCATCCAATTTCGACAAACGCCAGCCAGCAGAAAACGAGAAGAAAGCAGGAAGTAGGAAGCAAGAAGTAGAAACGTTGGGAAAATAAGGGAAGTTGACCGCTGGTCTCAGACCTCTGCGTTCTGCCCTCTGCTTTTCCTCGGCCGAGCAGGCTGGCAAGGAGCAGCGAACCGGCAAAAACGGCGACAACGATGGAATAGCCCGCGAAATCATGCCAGTGACTGATTTCCCCGAGACTCTTGCTTGCACCGATACAGACCAGAAAAAGTGCGCGCGCGCAATTTCCAATGAAGGCGATGGCCATTGCGCCGGCGACGAGCGCAGCGCGATTCAGGATCGACAATCGCTTCAGTTCGCCGAAGAGCAGACCAATCATGAGCGACGTTTGTAACGAGCGCACACCGCTGCACGCTTCGTTGATCCCTACAACTCCGTTGGAAAGGCGGATTAGATTGCCTTCGACCTGCGTGGGAATTCCAGATAAGGTCGCTGCTTCGCTCGCGATCGCCGCGACAGCACGCATCAAGTCCTGGACAATTGGACCCTCGACCGGCGTGACCCACGGAACGGCAATGGAGGCGAAAAGAATCGGGAATGCGAAATGGCGCAGCCACGGCGTGCCGCCGGTGTACCATATATATAGGAGGGTCAGGGTGGTAACGGCCAAGGCGTGCAGCCAATTGATCAGGCGCCAATCAGGATTTGCGATTTCAAGAAGACGAACCGGCAAAAGTATCAGGAGCGCAGGGACCGCAATCAAGCTGGCGAAGAGCGCCCGGCGATTATTTGCGGCCCGCGTTCTTCGACTTCTGATCTGTGGATCCGGCCGATCCTGCCAGCGCAACCAAAAGAGAAAGAGCGCGAAAAATGGAACGAACCAACCATAACTATATTGCTCGTTGATCGACCACTCGTTGCTCAATTGCCGGAAAAGGATAAACCAAAGCGCGCCGATGGCGGCGACAACCAGCGCGGTGCGAGCAAGAGGGCGGTTGCTTCGCGCGGTTACGGGCTGTGTTTGCGTGAGAACGGAATTCAATCTGCGCGGATTATATCGCAAAAGCCAGCAGGATGAAAGCGCGGCTTACTGTTGTTGAACACATGATACTTCTGGTACGGGCCTAACGAGTTGATAATTTTGTTTTTTGTGATTTCAAATTGGCGCGTAACGCGCTTCTTTAAACGGAGCGCAGTGAACCATTCATCAAAATATCGGCGAACGATCCAGGCCTTTGCCGCCGGCATTTGTCTGCCGCTAATCTTTAGCGGCTGCGGCAAGCCTGGCGATCGTGCGGTATTGGCAAACGTGATTTTTGTCCGGGGCAATGTCGTATTCGACAACGGAAAAGAACGCGCCCGCCAGTCACAATCAGTGACCACCGCGACGAAGCTCTCCGCCGGGGACCGCCTCGAGACATTGCCGGATGCAGCGGCCGCGCTCTCGCTGATTCCCGGGATTTTTATACAAATCGGAGGAGGAACCGAAATCGTAATTGAAGAACTGCGAGTTTCGAAACGAGGCGACGCGATGGTGGATGCGATGAGGTCGCGGCTGGCGACGCTTCGCATAAATCGCGGGGTGATCCGCGCGTTCCTTCCAGACGTTGGATCGGGCCAATGCGAATTGAATGTGCAAACCGATGTTGGAACCGTGGCCGCCCAACGCGGAGCGCTCGTTTCGGTGCGGTTGACGAACGAAACGGTTCGCATCGTGTGCGTGGATGGCGAAGTCCACTGGAGAAGCGCGGCTGGCAGAGGTACGGATGAAATTTCGGAAGGCTATTTTCAGGATTATGGGCCGAACGCCGCTTCGAGCGATAATTTAAAGCCCGAGCCGACACCTGTCTCGGACAACGCGGCAGCGCAAAGCGACGTGGCGGCCGCACTCGAGGTCGCGGCTTCGTTCGAGGAGTTCATTTTGCGCGTTCGCAATGCGCCGGCTCCAAAAAGCAGTCACCCAGTAAAACCCTAACAGCCCGGATCCCCGTAAAAGACCGGTAGGGCCAGGGAGATTCTCCCGGAAAAGCGCCCCAAAAAAATCTCAAAAAAAAAGTTAATTTTAGGGTTGACTTCAATCTCGTGCCTCCCTCAGGATGGTGGGAAGTCGGAAAAATTACCCTGCCTGAATAAATGACTAAGATCTGCCGCAAACAGAGGTCCTAAAAAAATGTTCAATTTGCGCTTGACTCAATACCGCATGCCCCCAAGATGGACGTCGCGACACGAACTGATAACAATAAACCGTAGAAAGATCCTGGTAAAATTATGAGCTCGAAACCAAAAATTACAATAATCACAATTGTAGCGACCGTGGTTCTGGCCATTGTCGCTTCCTCCATACAAGCGGCGCCGTCGAATGAAATCGAGCGCGCCGTCGCTAAATCGGGAGCGCCAAGCGCAAGCCAGGCTTCGCCGGACGTTTTTCTACACGCATTCTCGTCGGCGGTCGTGCGCGCGAGAGGAAACGCCGCGGCTTACGTTGCAGCGGCGATCGCTATGCGGCACGATCTCGCTCCTCAAATCACAGTAGCAGCATTAAGAGCGAACCATACCGGTCGCAACAAAGCGATCGGGCAAGAAGCTTCGTGCGACTGGGTGGATCCAATCGTTCGCACAGCCATTGCAGCGGCTCCATCGCAATCTGCCGCCATTGTGCGAGCAGCGACCGATGCTGAGCCTTACGCGCGGGCGTGTATCCTCGCATGCGCTGGAACGCGCGATCCTTGTAAGGACCTTAGCCTCGCGTACGCCAGGCGGCATGACGGTAAGGAGGTTATTGGTGGCAAAGAGGTATTAAACCCTTGCCCAGAGGTCCCACCGTCGGCCTACCTTCGTCCGCCGGGAATCGATGTCGGAAATGTGAACAGTAGCATCATCGGCACAATCAATCCGGCCAACCTCGGTCAGGGAGGCATTGTATCACCGGAGCAACGTTAAAGATGATTGGCTTCTATCATTAACCGCGATTATGAAGCTCATGAATTTTTACTCGGCTCGCAGGCACCGACGCGCGCTTGCGACTGCATTCATTTTGTTGGGAGGGATCATCGCGGCGCCGCGTATTTTCGCGCAGGACTCCGCTCCGGGCCCGGCTGTGCCGTCCGAAGTTGATCCGCCTCTGCTGGCGGTGGAAAAACCGATACCCGCGCCTGTGGACGATGTTGCCCTGAACGGGCCGCCGGAGACTTATGTACTACCGTCGGCGCCTGCCGCAGGTGGAAAAGAAGTTACCGGCGGGACGACCAGCATTACGTCTGCGCCCAAGCATTTTCAATGGGGCATTCGCCTGACAGTTCGCGGCGTTTACGACGACAACATATTTCTCTCTCATTTCGATCGTCAATCGGATTGGTATGTCGCGATTGAGCCGGCGATCACGATTGGCTACGGTAACATTGTCGAGCGGCAGGGGAGTTACATCCGATTGGACTACGCACCGAGTATTTATGTCTACATCGATCATGACGACTCGACTGCCGCACAGCATCTGATTCGTTTGGAAGGCCAGACTGGCTTCGGCCGGCTGCTCCTGGGCCTGAGCCAGGATGTCCAGCTTCTGAACGGTGGCCATCTGGACAGGTCGGGTCTCGACGCGTCGGCGATCTCGATTGCTGGCTCAATCAACGCCGCCACGAGTGGCACGACTGACGCTCAGCTTTACGAGACCAACTTCAGCGGGACTTACGACCTCAGTGAGAAGACGTTCATCAGCGGCGGGGTTATTTACAGGCGCCAGGATTTCAACACGCTGATCAGTTCCGATGAGTTTAGCGGCAACCTGTTTTTTAACTACAAGTACAGTCCGAGGTTGGCGTTTGGCATTGGCGGTTCGGGCGGCTTTAGAACCGTTGAGGGGGGGCCGGACGAAACGTTCGAGCAGGGGCTTCTGCGAGTTCAATATCAAGCGACGGGCAAAATCTCCCTGAATGCGTCCGCCGGTGCCGAGGTCCGGCAATTCGACAACGCCGCCGGCGACGGCTCGCGCGGCAACCGTGTTTCGGGTGTGTACGAGATCGGAGCGACCTATCAACCGTTTGACGGCACGATGATCACACTCAGAGGCACCAGCCGCGTACTCAGTTCAGCTGTGGTTGCCAACGCGGATTATCTTGCGACCAATGTTCTCCTGGGAGTGCGTCAGCGACTGCTGCAGCGAGTTTATGCAGGATTCACCGCCGGGTACGAACACGCGGATTACTTCAACACTGTTCCAGGGGCGAACGTGTCGCGGAATGACAACTATTATCTGATCGAACCCGCTGTCGATGTTATGGTGACAAGGTGGTGTACCGTGGGCGCCTACTATCTCTATCGAACCAACGACAGTCCGATTGCAAGGTTCGACTACTATGAGAACCAGTTTGGGATGCGGGTTTCGTTTACCTACTAATTTTGGTCCACTGCTCCGCTTGACCCGTTACCCCCGCGTGATCTGCGAAAAGATGAGGTGCCGTTCTGGCAAGTGCAGGTTCTGGCTCGTTTTCCCGCTGCTGGCGACGTTGCCAGTCATTTGTTTTGCGCAGTTCACTCCGCAAATGACTGGACAAATCAACTCGCAAACCTCAACGACATCGAGCGCCCCTGATACAACGACTGCCCCCCCGGCTTCGTCTTCCACCAATTCCGGCAGCGTTTCTTTGGCCGCGGTCAGCGCCCCGGCCGGTTATCAACTCAGCTCCAACGATGCGATCGCGGTTGAAGTTTTTGGGGAAGAAGATCTGAAGACGACGGCGCGGCTCAATTCGGAAGGCAATGTGAGTCTTCCTCTCATTGGTGCGATCCATTTGGGCGGGCTAACCGTGACGCAAGCCACTGCGCGAGTGACCGAAGTTTATGCCCGGGACTATCTGGTCAGTCCCAAGGTAAATGTGACATTGCTCGGGTATGCGAGGCGGCGTTTCACGGTTCTCGGCCAGGTGAATCATCCCGGTAGTTTTGAAATGCCCGAGACGAACCCCGGTGGAATCGATCTTTTGGAAGCGATTGCGATGGCCGGAGGATATACGCGAATCGCGGCGCCGGAGCGCGTCAGTGTGCGCCGTCATGCGGGCAATGGAGAGCAGATGATACGAGTCAACGCAAAGCGCGTAGAGCGCGGTCAGTCCGCAAATTTTAAGGTGCTACCGGACGACAGCATCACGGTTGGGGAAAGTATCTTCTAACTGATGCGGTGGGCTACGCGCCGCTTTTCAATCGCCGAAAAGTGTGCAATACTGCGTGCGCCCGTCGCTTCCTTGGCCCACTGTAATTTGATTTCAAAATGATTAATCAATCTCGTGAGGTAGCTGCTCCTCCAGTCAAACCGCGCGCGCCGCTCGTTCCAGGTCAGATTTTTTCGACCACCACCGGTGCGTCAATCGATCCCAGCGGCGGACGGCGCGGGTTCGATTTTCGGCATTACTGGCATTCGTTGGTTGAAAAGATCTGGGTGGTGGCGCTCTGCGTCGTGGCCGGATTGTTTCTCGGTCTCGGATATCTCGCGAGCACTGCAAAACTTTATCAGGGCCACACCGTCCTGGAGGTGGAGATGGAAGAGCCATCGATGATTGAGAGCTCCCAGACCAGTGCCAGGGGGGCAAGAGATTATTTGAGCAGCGAGCAGGCGCTGCGTACGATCGAACAAAATCTAGACAACCGCACCCTGATGGCGCGAGTCATTCATGTGGAAGGATTGGCCAATGATGGCGGACGGGCGTTCCTGGGCAAAAGCGTAAAGGCTAACGCGAAGACGACGCCCGCTCCGAGTTCGCCTCGGCCTGGTGCAGCATCTTCTTCTGCTGCCTCCGATTCCAACGCTGACTTCGCCGCTCCTGCATTCACACCATTGGAAGAAGCCATGGGCGGGACGCTCGCCAAGATGGTGAAACCGGTGGTCAGAAGAAACTCGCGGCTGATCGATCTTTACGTGACCAATTATGATCCCGTCATCGCACAACGTCTGGCAGAAGCAGTCGGGCGTGAGTATATTCGCAGCGCCATCGAGCGGCGCATGGGTTTCAGTCAGCAATCGCTTCGATATCTCCTCGAGGAAGAAGAACGGCTGAAAAATAATTTGCGAAAAAGCGAGCACGCGGTCGCTGAATACAAAGAAAAAACGCCGGATGCGCTCCAGCTTGGTGGCGGCGCTGCTTCAACGGGGGCGCAACCGGGGGCAGGATCGGGAGCTGGAACCACGCGCGGCGGTCTGGTGGAAGACAAGCTGCAAGAATTGACGAGTAAGCTAACGGCGGCCAAGTCGGACCGGATGCGCTTGGAAGGAGAGCTCAAGCAAGTCGAACAAACCGGGGAAAATGTCGACGGGCTGGTCGCTATCCCCAGTATCGGCACCGCGACTCTGGTTGCGGATCGTCGCAGAGACGTCGTCCAGCTTGAGGCCACGGTGGCGACCCTTTCGCAACGCTACAAGGAGAAACATCCGAAGATGCTTGCGGCTCGCGCGGCGTTGACGGAAGCGCGGGCTGCCCTGAAACGCGCCGTTCTCGCGCAACCGGCAGTGTTGAAGAGCACAATCGAGCAAGCGCATACGACCGAGGCAAATCTGACAGTCGCCGCTCGGGAACAAGAGAAGGCTGCGCTCGCGCTAAACAAGGCCGCAATTGGCTATCAAGAGCTCGCCCGGCAAGCCGAGACGGATCGGGCTCTTTACGAAAGCGTTCTTCGTCAGATTAAAGAAACCAATCTGACAAAGGATGTAAAGACGACCCCGATCAGCATCGTTGAGCATTCGCCCGTCCCACGCTTTCCGGTGAGTCCGAGCGTCCCCAAGTCGATCATTCTTGGCCTTCTGGGCGGGTTGGCGCTTGGTTTGGGTTTTGTTTATGTGGTAGACATCATGGATCGCTCCATTAAGACCGTGGACCAGGCCGAAACGACCCTGGCCCTTCCGGTTCTCTCGGCGGTTCCAGAAATCCGCAAGAAAGGCGCGGGGGACAGCCAGACCCCCACCGATTCGAAAGCACCCGCTGCCAGCGCCAGTTACCGTCTCATGGCGGAGGCCCCGGAAGGTCCGACGGCGGAGGCCTTTCGCAATTTGCGGGCGTCGCTTGCTCTTCTGGGCCCTGAAGCTGAGCGCAAGGTCTTCCTGTTTACGAGCGCGGTTCCGAACGAAGGAAAAAGTTTTTCGAGTGCAAACTACGCACTTGCCCTTGCCCAGCAGGGATATCGCGTTCTTCTGATCGATGGAGACCTGCGCCGGCCAAGTTTGCACAAGATTTTTCTCCCCACCTCGGGACAGGTAGCGGATGAGGACGATTCCAAGGGCGTCGTGGATTGCCTGGTCGGGACAGCGGATTTGAGCTCGGCCGTCCGGAAGGCGGAGACTGGCCGGTTTGAAACTGAGGCCACCGAAAAAGCGACTGCGACCGGAGGAGAACTGTCGGTTTTGACCGGTGGCCGCCGCGCGCCAAACCCGGCGGAACTTCTGAGCGGCCCCGCCTTTGGCCGGTTATTGTCGGAAGCCACTAGCTTATACGATCGCGTTATCATCGACACCGCTCCGGTCCTGGCGGTGAGCGACACACTCCTGATGACGCCGCTCGTTCAAACGGTCTGTGTAGTGGTTTATGCAGGCAAAACCCCGCGCAACGCGGTGCAACGAGCACTCGGGATGCTGACCGGCGCAGGTGGCCGGCCTGCCGGGGTTATTCTTAATCGGATGCCGCGGCGGCGTGGTTCCGGTTACTATTATTATTACGCGACGCACGGCTATGGTGGAAAAGGCGCCTATGGGTCCTATGGAAGCTACGGAGGCTACGGAGGCTACGGGGGCTATGGCTATGGCAGCTACGGTCATCGTCGTCATAGCAAGAATGGTGAGGGCCAGGACGGGGAGAAAACATAGCCACCGGATCGGACTAGTGCCGTTTCACAGGCAGCCGTTCGGTCGCTAAATTCGTCGCGCGGCCAATCAAGGGAAACTCTCCTCAAAGGACAGTTTCTTTTTTCGATAAACTCCCAGCCTTAGGACAAGTCTTCGCCAAAGGTGGCGATCGCCCGGTGACCGGAACTTTCGGCCTGGCCCGTAAGAATTTTGTCGCCGGCCCGCAGCCAGGCGTGGGCGGTGCGCTTTAAAGGTTCGCCATGGCGCAAGCCCAGGTACAATGTGGTGGGCAGATGGCGGCGGCGCAGCATCCACTTGGCCGAGATCGCCTGCGGCAAACAGACAAAACCAAACGGTACGTGTCTGGCGACGGCTTGCACGGCCCAGGAAATCCGGAGGGCCACTTCGCATTCCCTGGGCGTAATCGCTCCGGAAGTTTCTGTCATCTGCCGGCCGAGCCGCGGCGCGATCCAGCGAAAAGGGGCAACTGCCAAAAGTAGCTTCACCCAGCAGAGCCAGGCCAGCGCTTCCAGCAACAACCATCGCTCCGCTCCGCGACGGCGGATGAATTTGCGAAACCCGTCCATCAATAACGTCTACATTAATATCCTGTAAGGAGTAGCGCCACATTACACTGGTTCCGAGGGGACAGGCGACCGCCGGTTCACGGAGGCCGCTACGCTCGTTTCGCCTGGTTAAAAAATACAAAAAAATCAGAAATAATGCTTGCATCGAAAAATCTCTTCCTGATATGGTTCGCAGTTGCTATGAGCAAATTGAATCATAACGAAGAGATTCAGGTCAGAGCAGATTCGACCCAAGCTAGTGACGTTAAAAAGCAGTATTGTGCCCCTGTCCTGACCATCCTGGGCAGTGTGAACGACATCACTCGCGGGTCATCGCTGATTACCACGCCCGACTTAGTGGCTTTATCTGTCTGATACTTCGCAAACACTATGACCAAATTGAATCAGACCAAAGAGAATCAGGTCAGAGCAGATTCGACCCCAGCTAGTGACGGTAAAAAGCAGTATTGTGCCCCTGTCCTGACCATCCTGGGCAGCGTGAATGACATCACTCGCGGGGCTCTCTTGACTGGCAGTGACATCATCGCAGCATCTGTCTGATCGATCCTCTGCGAATTATCATTCCGCGTTCCGGATATGATTCGCAATCGCTGTGGGCAAATCGAGTCAGCGCGGATTCGACCCAAGTTAGTGATGTGATCGACGGCGTGTCAGTTGCTTTAGTTTCTTCTTAAACTTGCGTCCAACCCACAACAGAGGGCGCAGCAAGGCGTAGTACGGGAGCAATAAGCCGGGAACCGTGCTAAAGCGCGGATGAGCGCTCTGAAAGATTTCCTTCATTACCACTCCCTTCCGGTAATCGGTTCCATTAGCCAATCGAAGGCCGTACCTGAGTCTTCTCAATCTCGACCTGCCCGGGCCTGCATATATTGCATGCCCAACAGCGAAGGGCAGCGCCGCTTTAACCAAATCTTTGACGCGCGCATCTTGTTCGCATAAAGCGGCAATGGGAGATGGCATCGGGGTCTCCAATAGACGATCGCAAAGCGCGCTGGCTTGAGCAACCAGACGCTCAACGCCGAAGCGACGCGCTGTAGAAATGATCTGGGGCCAATCGAGCGCGCAGCTCCTTTGAAGAGCGGCGACGTCATAAACCCACGAGAGACACGCCCACGCATGGTGAGCTCCGTGAACACACAAATGGAGAAACGAGTCGGCCTCGCAAAAAGTGGGCAAAGCGAAGTTCCCGAGACACACTATTTCTTTTCGGCCGTAAAGTTCTTCAAAACCCAGAGGCAGCAGCGCAGCATTGGACATGAGTCGCCAGTGCAATTCGATCGCGCTCTGCTGTTGTGAATTGAAGTAGACATAGTGTGGGCAGCGGGCTCTGTAGCGAGAGGTCTGCACCGCGCTCAACGGGCGGCCGGGCACCGCCATCTGATAGCCGAGCTCGGAAAGAAGGCGATCGGCTGTGTCCACCCTGGCTGGCGGCACCAAAAGATCCAAGTCGCCCGCCTGCCTCCAAGCGACATCTCCGTGGGCCTTCCAGGAAAGAACCGGGCCCTTGAACGTCATAAGCTCGACTCCTCCCTTTTCCATTCGAGCGGTGACCCTTCCCAATTCGGAAACCAGGAGCAAGCAACGCTGCTGATTCCGGGCGGCGGCTTCATGAAGAGCCCGGCGGATGTGTGGTGGCACTTGCCTCGATTGGCGCAAAAGCGCCGCGAGCGAAACGGCGACTCTATGCTTTCTGGCCAAAGACAGAAATGCATCCCAGTCAAGCCGCGCGGGGATCGAGCGCTCGACCAAATCGAGATCGCCGGTTAACCGGGCGTGAATGCAGCGGGTCAAAAAAAGGAACTCCACTGGAGCGGCAAGTGTCCGTGAATGAAGTGATGAGAGGGCCCGCTCGCTCGTTGATGACGATGCTGTCACAAACTCAAAGGCGCTCCTTTGGACGACGCCCGTTGGACCGAATCAGCAAACACGGCAAGGTGGCTCAGAGGCCCCGCAAGCGAATAAGGCAAAACATCAGGGGGACGCGCGATCCAATCTTGTCGAACAACACCCGCGAGCAGATCTGGCAATTCCTTTCTCCAGGAGCACTGCGCCGGTTTGAAGTGGCTACCCCAGCCGCCCTTGTTCGCCCGGTAAAGGTTCCGGCCAGGCACATCATTGTGCAACGCGCGTCGAAGCAGCTTTTTCGTGCCGGGAACAACCAGCTCTTCAGGATGGCATCTGAACGCCAGTTCAATAACCTCTCGATTAAAAAAGGGCAAAGCTCGGTGGATTCCCAGTGAGCTGAGGGCTTCCCAGTTCATGGTCGTGAACTCGGCGGCTTCGTGGCGGAGGGCGAAATAATATTTTGGCCGGCGGTCCTGGGTCGCACTCGAAACCTTTTGCTGACGCCATGCTTGATATTCAGCGCAGATCTCGGGAGCGATGAAATCGGGCAGCGAGGCGACGAAAGGGATGCGGCGCGGCTGAACACGCCGAATTAACTTTTGCTTGACCAATCGAAGGAGATCCCGGACCGAGGCTTCGCGTTTTAGCACCTGTCTGCACAACCGGACAGGCGATGCCATCGCGGCCCAATCATCCAACGTGAAACGTGACCCGCAAATCTCATCAGCAAATTCGCCCCCGACGAGAGCCTGGATTTCGGTTTCCTCCAGAATTTTCGGCAGCGCCAGCAAAGCGGGATGCAGTATCGGGAAGATAGCGCCAGACAGATTGGCTGAGGAT
>WNFQ01000590.1_pt1 | contig 24301 bp, 22 predicted proteins | sample 5400171 | NCBI WGS metagenome assembly WNFQ01 (sample SAMN13153356, study PRJNA577476) | soil metagenome | isolation source: 20 cm soil under Madrone tree | place: USA:California | collected 2016-06-14
AGTTCGAACGCATTTTAGCGAAATCCCAGTTCAAAGTGATTATCAAACAGCTCGAATCCACCCTTGCTCCCGACCTCCGTACCCTGGAGCCGCCCAAAGCGCAGGTTTACGTCATCGACGCCCATGCCGCGAAGCCTGCTACTGGCGCGCTCTTGGCCAATCTTCTGGAACGTTTTCCCGAATCGCGCCTCATTGTCGTCGGCGAACAGCACAATGAAGCCAATAGCTTTTCGCTGTTGCGTCTCGGCGTTAAAGGCCTTCTCACCTATGTCGAAGCCCGCGAACAACTGATCCGCGCGCTCCCTCTGGTTGCCACTGGAGGATTCTGGGTTCCGCGGCAGCTTCTCTCCGGATTTGTTGACTCCATCCTCACCGGCCAGGGCCGTCGCCTGAAGACCGATACCGTCACGAATCTCAGCCGCCGCGAACAGGAAGTCCTCGATTCGCTGCTGGAAAATCTTTCTAACAAGGAAATCGCCAGCAAGCTCAACATTGCGGAACGCACCGTGAAGTTTCACGTTTCGAACTTGCTCAACAAGTTTGGCGTACGCCGCCGTGCCGACCTCATTCTTCTTACCTTTCAGCGCCGCTTATCGCAGGTTTAATCTTTTGATGGACTCCCAGGCCGGCGCGCCCTTCGTCTCTGTCGGCCGTGGCGTGGGTTCCGGGAGCTTTGAGCGCTTACGCTTTCGGCTTCCACCAGGTTTGAGGAGAACTTACAGGTGAATATTCTCGTTACCGGCGCCGCGGGTTATATCGGCAGTGTCTGCTCGGAAGTCTTGGTTTCGCGCGGCATGTCCGTCATCGCCTTGGATAGCTTGATGGAGGGTCATCGTGCGGCCGTCCCGCCGGGCGCCGTCTTTTGCCAGGTCGATCTTGCCGATCGTCCTGCGCTTGAAGCCGTCTTCACGAAGCACAAGATTGACGCCGTGATGCACTTCGCCGCCGAAGCCCTAGTCGCCAAATCCGTCAGCGAGCCCAGTATTTTCTATGCCACCAACGTGGCCTGCGGCGTGAATTTGCTCGATGCCGTCACCCGACACGGCGTGAAAAAATTTATTTTCTCCTCCACCGCGGCCACTTACGGCGAACCCGAAATCGTTCCCATTCCCGAAGATCATCGCAAAGCGCCGATCAATCCGTACGGAAAATCCAAACTCGTTTTCGAGGGGATTCTGGCGGATTATAAGTCCTACACCGGACTCGACTACGTGGCCCTGCGCTATTTCAACGCTGCAGGAGCCTCCAAGGAATGCGGCGAGCATCATCGCCTGGAGACTCACATTATCCCCCGCATTCTCGATGCGGCCGGCGGTAGCCTTCCCCACGTCGATGTCTTCGGCACGGACTATCCCACGCCGGACGGAACCTGCGTCCGCGACTATATCCACGTGCTCGATATCGCCGATTCTCACGTCCGCGCGCTTGAGGAAATCGCCAAGGTTTCCGGCGAAGCCTTCAACGTCGGCAACAGCCGAGGCTTCTCTATCTTGGAAGTCATCGATGCCGCGGAGCGCGTCACCGGTCACAAAATCCCTCGCAAACTCGGTCCGCGCCGTCCCGGTGATCCCGCGGTTCTCGTTGCCAGCAAGGAAAAACTCAAGCGTGCCCTTGGATGGGAAGCCTCCCATTCTTCGCTCGAGGAAATCATCGGTTCTGCTTGGATGTGGAAACAGAAATACCCGCGCGGATATGCGGAGAGTTCTAACGCCTCGACTTAATCGCTGAACTTATACCGGATGATGCACCACAATGCCTGGATGCCGTCTTTCCAGGTAATCTTCTTTCCCTCTTCGTAAGTGCGCCCGGCATAAGTTATCGGCACTTCGTAAATCCGCCACTTGTGCTTCGCGATCTTCGCCGTTATCTCCGGTTCAAATCCAAACCGGTCCGACTTGATCTCCACGCCCGCCAGCACTTCTCTGCGGAACACTTTGTAACACGTCTCCATATCCGAAAGTTTTAGGTTCGTGAAGATATCCGAAAGCAGCGTTAGCATCCGGTTCGCGACGTAGTGCCAAAAGTAATGCACGCGCTGCGGCCCGCCGAGAAATCGCGAGCCATAAACTACGTCGGCCCGTCCATCGACGACCGGCTCGAGCAAAACACCGTAATCGCGCGGATCGTATTCCAGGTCCGCGTCCTGCACTAGCACGATCTCTCCAGTTGCTTGCGCAAACCCGCGCCGCAACGCCGCTCCTTTGCCCTGGTTAGGTGCCTGAAAGAAGAACTTCAAATTCCGCAACTCGATCTTGTCGCTTCCATCCTGTGCCGGCGCGAATTCATCTCCATTTGCCTGCCGCGCCGCCATGTTCTCCAGAATCTGCCGCGTTCCGTCCGTCGAGCAATCGTCCACGATGATCACTTCCTTGCGCACTTCGGTGTCCAGCACTCGCCGCAGGATCTCATCAATCGTCGATTTCTCGTTGTAAACGGGAATCACGATCGACACCTTCGGATCGTGCAGCGCGGAGGGGTTGCGTCTTTGATGGGCCATAAATGTTCAAGGATTGTAGCGGCCCAGCCTCCGCGGAGTAAAGGCATCTCCCGCCAGGGATCTGCTGTTGGTTCCCAGCGACCTTTTCCCACTCCTCCAAACCCGCTATCCTTGTGGGGGCGATTCTAGATGCCAAGCTTCTTCATCGAACAATTCGGTTGCCGCGCCACGCAAGCCGATGGTGCCGCCCTCGAGCGCCAGTTACTCGACCGCGGCTGCACCGCTGCCTCTACGGCCTCCGCTGCCGACATCATCGTCGTCAACACCTGCACCGTCACCGCTTCCGCCGACGTCCAGGCCCGCGACGCCATCCGAAAATTTCATGCCGCCAACCCCGCCGTCCGCCTCATCGTCACCGGATGCTACGCCCAGCGTGCTCCAGAAGAACTGGCCGTGCTTGCCGGTGTCTCCTGGGTCGTGGGCAATTCCCACAAGCCCCAAATTCCCCAGCTAATCGATTCGCTCTCTGCTGCCGCCCCCGCCGAAACTGCCAAATCTGCAAACGATTTTTTCCCCGCCGCCCTCGTGGAACCCGCAAGAGATTTCTCCTCCGCTATTGCCGCGGATTCCGACTCCACAGTGCCGTTTTCTTCGGACTCGACCGCTCCGTTCCATTCCTTTGTAGTGGCGCAACTTGTTACGCCCCATCTTGGCAAGATCCTAACGGGCAATATCTTCGAACAAGACGTTCTGCTCTCCGCCCCCGTCCTCGGTGGAGAAGGCCATCACACCCGCCCCACGCTTAAGATCCAGGACGGCTGCGACTCCCGCTGCTCTTACTGCGTTATCCCCTTCGTTCGCGGCAAGAGCCGCAGCCTCCCACCCGATACCGTCACCCAGGAAATCCGGCGACTCAGCGATTCGGGTTACCGCGAAATCGTCCTCAGTGGCATCAACCTCGGCACGTACGGCCGCGATCTGTCCCCTCGCGTCGAATTTGAAGATCTTATCCGCCGCATCCTCAGTGAAACCGCCGTCGAGCGCCTCCGCATCAGCTCCATCGAGCCCCTCGACGTTACCCAGGACCTCGTCGATCTCTTCGCCGGGACCGACCGCATGGCCCAGCACTTCCACATGCCCTTGCAGTCCGCCTCCGACCGCATTCTCGCCGCCATGCACCGCTGGTATCGCGCCGAGCACTACGCCCGCCGCGTCGAACTCATTCATGACCGTCTCCCTCACGCCGCCATCGGCGCCGACGTCATCACCGGCTTCCCCAGCGAATCCGAAGACGACCACGCCGCAACGCTCGCCTTCATCGAACGCCTGCCCTTCACCTATCTCCACGTCTTCTCGTTTTCGAAGCGTCCAGGCACCAAAGCCGCCAATCTTTCGAACGAAGTCCCCGGCGCCACCATCAAGGGCCGAGCCCGCGAACTCCGCGCCCTCAGCGAAAAAAAATCCGCCGCCTTCTGCCATTCCCAAATCGGCCGGACTCTCCGCGTCCTCACCCTCCGCCCCAGTGATTCTGCAGATGGCTCTCAACAGGACACTACCCCCGGGCTCTCCAGCAACTATTTGAAGCTACGTCTGAACGGAATTCATCCCGCAAATAATTGGCTTGATGTCTCGATTTCAGGTGAAATTGGAACACCTCTGGTTGGTGAACCTATTCTTTCCTGCTCTGCGTCTCTGCGTTGAGTTTTTCCTTCTCTTGTCTGCGCTGATTCTGCGTCCTCTGTGTCTCGGCGTTATCTTTGTGTTTCTTTAATGAATCTGTGTCGGTGGAGGAACTATGTGGGTTCAGCCCAGCCTCGAATTTCTTGCGATCAACCAAAGAAAAACTAGAACAGCCCTGGGACATCATGCTGACTGCTTTTTCTCGCTTAGGCTTCGACTGGGGACGGACAAGAACGACGTCAGTCGCAACTACTGGGACAGCCTCTACGCGAACTCGAATTTCATACTTGCCGGCCTCTAAATGATCGAAGGAAAACTTGCCATCGTTATCGGTTTCTTGCACAGCAATTTCCTTGCCCGCTTGTAGGACCGTGACCTTCGCATTTGCGATGCGGTCACCACTGGGAAAGAAAACGACTCCACAAATGCTGTGAACCGGCTTGAGTGGTGGCAGCCGTACGCAAGTGGTCGCGCAGCAAATGGCTGGCGGCAGCAAGAGAAGAAGCGCAGCGAGTAATGAAGCAAAGATGGGACGAACACGTTTCATCAGAACTTTCAACCCTCAAAAATCACCTGCGCCAGCGCCTGACTCTCCGTATGCGTGATGCTGAGCGCCACGCTCTTCACCCCAAGCTGTTGCGCAATTTTCGCCGCCTCCCCTGTTATCGCCAGCGTCGGCCGCCCGCTCGTCTCTCGCACCACTTCCAAGTCCACCCATTTCACCCCGCGCCGCCACCCCGTCCCCAGCGCCTTCATCGCCGCCTCTTTTGCCGCAAACCGCCCCGCATACCGCTCATACTTGTTCTTGAACCGCTCGCAGTACTCGCGCTCCCGAGTCGTATACACGCGCCTCAGAAACACTTCCCCATGCCGCTCGATCGCCCCTTGAATGCGCTCCACCTCAGCGATGTCCACGCCCATTCCCACGATCAATTCCCGCCTCCACTTGGAGTGCGGCAGCTTGCTGCCGCTTTTCCGTCAGCCGCCACGCCAAATCTGGTCCGGCAATGATACTGTGTCTTGCAGTCAACGGATACGCGTGTTCCTCTTCGGTTTATACTTAAAAGACTGTGGCTCCCACGAAAACATTCAAGCCGAGGCGTAAGCTCCGCAAGGTAGGACAGACGTTTCTGTCTGTCCCTTCTCCCCGATCCGACCCAAACTGGATCGAACGCAAATCCGGCAGCATCAGAATCCTCCAGGCGTCCACCCTCGCAAAACTCCCCTGGCTCGTCCACGGTTTCAGCACCAAGCCCGGCGGCGTCTCCAATCAAGACGGCCAAAAAGCCCTCAATCTCGGTTTCACCGAATGGGACACCAAGGAAAACGTCCTCGAAAACCGCCGCCACTTTCAATCCGCCCTCGGCGCTTCCAACCTGCAGCTTATCTTCCTGAAGCAAATCCATTCCGACGTCATCCATCTTTTCGACACTGCACCTGCCAAACCCTGCCAGGGCGATGCCTCCGTGACCAACCGTCCCGGCCTCCTCCTTGGCATCCAAACCGCCGACTGCGTCCCGATTCTCCTCGTGGACCCGAAAAAGCGCGCCGTCGCCGCCATCCACGCTGGCTGGCGAGGCACTCTGGCCCGCATAGTCGTGAAAGCCATCGGCCAAATGCAAATGCAATTCCAATGCAACCCCGCCGACCTGCTCGCCGCCATCGGCCCGTCCATCGGAGGCTGCTGCTACGAAGTCGGCACCGAAGTCGCCACCCAATTCCTCTCCCAATTCGCCGAAGCCCCCCAATGGTTCGACGAATTCCGCACCGGTGACGAGCCCAATCCCATCCAGTGGCTCAACATGATGCCCCCCGGCCACCAGCCCGCGCCCAAGAACGTCCTCCTCGACCTTCGCAAAGCCAACCGCACCCAGCTCTTAGCCGCTGGTGTGCGCGCTCCCAACATCTTCGTCAGCGATCTCTGTACCGCCTGCCACCGCGACCTCCTCTTCAGCTACCGCAAGGAAGGTCCCCAGAGCGGCCGCCTCCTGTCCGTCATCGGCATCCGTTCGCAGGGCTTAAAGGGTTTGACAGGGAAATATCTTTCCTATTGGACATCCCCTTAAAACATGATACACTTCACGCTGTAGATATCTGCATATGGAGTATGGAAGCTTGTTTATTCGAGCGAGGCCGAAGGGCTCCCGCTTTTCTTTTTCTATAAGCCCTCCGGGCACCTACCCATTTGCTGCTGCCAAAACATGTCTTTTGGAATCCGCCATTTACGAAATGCAAATTTCATAAGTCCTTGATTTTGATATTCATGCAAATTGGTGGGGGTAGGTCAGACAGCGAGCCTGATCACCGAGGACTGACCACTGACAATGGAGCACCGTCGATCTGCAGTAGTGCCAACTGGCCGCATGCCGCCATCACATCCCGCCCGCGCGAGTAGCGCACAAACGCCGGAACGCCGCGCTCCACCAGAATTTGCCGGAACTCCTCAATCCGCTCCGGAGACGATTCGCGATAGGGAAGTTCTCCCGGATTCCAGGGAATCAAATTCACTTTCACGCTTTTCAGTGGCGCCAGCAACCGCACCACGCGCCGCGCGTCTTCCTTCGCGTCGTTGATTCCGCCGAGCATCACGTATTCAAACGTCAGATGCTCCCATGTTCGCAGCGGATATTCCTTGCAAGCGCTGATCAGCAAGGGCAGCGGATATTTCTTGTTGATCGGCATTAGCGCGTCGCGCTGCTCGTCGTTCGACGCATTCAACGAAATCGCCAGCTTCGGCCGCACCTTTTCTTGCGCCAGGCGTTCGATTCCCGGCACAATCCCGCTCGTCGAAAGCGTCACATGTTTCGGCGAAGTCCCCAGCCCCGACGGATCGAGTATGATGCGCATCGCCGCCATCACCGGCTCGAAATTGAGCAAGGGCTCCCCCTGGCCCATCAGCACGATATTCGTTTGCGGTGCGAGTTGCCCTTTGTGGCCTTCCAGCGGTAACAAAACTTGCGCGAGAATCTCCCCCGCAGTCAGGTTTCGTATCAGCCCGAGCTGCGCCGTCAGGCAAAAGTGACAATCCACCGCGCAACCTGCCTGCGTGGAAATGCAAATTGTCTGCCTTCCTTCGCTCGGCATGAACACCGCTTCCACCGATGCCGGCCGCGCCAATTTCTCCTCGCCGCCTGGGAGCCCGAACAAATAACGCACCGAACCATCGGCGGAAGCAAATCTTTGCTTCACCTCCGGCAGGGTGACCCGCGCTTCTTTGGCCAACCGCTCGCGCAGGGCCGATGGCAAATTCGTAATTTGCCGCACATCAAATTTTGTTTCCGCGTACAACGCATGATAAATCTGCGCTCCACGAAACGCCGGCTCACCCAGCGCTACGCAGAATTCCCGCAACTCTTCTTTCGATTTCCCCAGCAGTTCCATGCTGTTTTGAGTGTCGCTAATCATCAGTGTCGTATCGCCGCCCGGTTCATCCTACAGATTAACCCTTTTCCCTGTCCCTTTACCTCGTTACCTGATTACTTCGCTCTCGAATAACGCTATAATTCTTTGGCAATCCCCGCTTCCGCAGGATTGCTTTGTCGCTCGTCTTTCTGGCGCGCGTGAATCGGAGGCTCCCTATGACACAAAATATTGCAGCCGAACAACTTACCATTACGGATTGGGTAAAAGGCCTCGCCGCGATGCCCGCGCGCGAATTCACGCTCCAAAATGTTCAAGACTACGTCGTGCGACACGCCGTCCTTCCAGCGACTCTCGAGAAATACTGCTACTTTTCAGCAGGCTGCTACACTCGCAATCTGATTTTCCGGAATGATCTCTTTGAATGCATGACCGTCTGCTGGGAAGTCGGCCAGCACAGCCGCATCCACAACCATCGCGATCAGAATTGCTGGATGTCCGCGCCCATCGGCACGCTCCGCGTTCAGAACTATCGCGTGGGCCGCCGCGACGCCGCTCACGGCACGTGCAAAATTATTCCCACGGATACCTACGATCTTGACGCCGCGCATCCCGCCTATGTGAATCCGATCGAGCCGGTGCACGAGGTTATGAACCTTACGGAATTCAACCAGCGCGCCGTCAGCATCCACATTTATTCCAAGCCCTTCGACAGCTGCGAAGTTTACCTCCGCGATCAGGGCACCTATTCGGACGTCCCGCTCTTCTATACCAGCGAATACGGCAAACTAAACTCGGCCGAAAAACTTTTGTAGCGCCCAACCCGTCGGGGCATTTTTTTAACTGTTTTGTGATATTAAACTCTAATATTGTAAGTTCTTCGGTTTCTCGTTTCCAGCTCAGCTGTGCAACAATATTCAGATGGCCACCGAAACGCGCGACATTCAGAAGCACGTTTTGCCCAACGGCCTCGTGGTGATCACCGAGACCATGTCCCACGTGCGCTCCGTCTCCGTGGGCGTCTGGGTTCGCAACGGTTCCCGCCGCGAAATCCCCGAGGAAAACGGTCTCGCCCACTTTATGGAGCACATGGTCTTCAAGGGCACGGAGCGCCGCTCCGCCGAAGCCATCGCGCGCGAAATGGATTCCGTCGGCGGCATGCTCGATGCCTTCACGTCCAAGGAGCAGATCTGCTTCAATGCCAAAATTCTTGACGAGCATTTGCCCATCGCTTTTGATGTCATCGCCGACCTCGTGCTACGGCCGAAATTCGATTCCGAAGACGTGAAAAAGGAACGGCAGGTTGTCCTCGAAGAAATAAAAATGGATTTGGACAACCCCGAATATCTCCTTCACGAAATTTTCACTCGGGGTTTCTGGCCGCAACATTCCCTGGGCCGCCCGATTCTCGGCACGCCGGAAACGGTGAAAGCCTTCAACCGCGATTCGCTCTTTGCGCGCTTCCGCGATTGGTTCGCGCCCGATCATCTGGTGGTCACCGCCGCGGGCAACGTTACTCACGGGCAGGTGCTCGAATTGGTCCAGCGCGAATTCGGCCACATGAAGGCGACCGGTCCGGCCGATAGCGACGGCGTTCCGCGCACGGAGGCGCCCATCCATCTGGAAGCCAAGCGCGACCTCGAGCAGGTACATTTGTGCCTCGGAGTCCCGTCGGTTCCGCTGGGCCACGAAGACCGCTTTGCTGTCGCCGTACTCAACAATCTCCTTGGCGGCGGCATGTCTTCGCGCCTGTTCCAAAATATTCGCGAAAAGCAAGGCCTTGCCTATGCGGTTTTCAGCGAGCTGACGCCCTATTCCGATGCCGGAATGATGACCGTTTACGCCGGCACGGCCACGGAGACAGTTGGCCAGGTCATCGATTTGACGATTCAGGAATTCCGCGCCTTGAAAGAATCACCAGTCACCGAAGAAGAGCTGCGCCGCTCGAAGAATCACCTCAAGGGTTCGCTGATGCTTTCGCTCGAATCTACCAGCTCGCGCATGTCCAATCTCGCGCGCCAGGAACTCTATTTCGGCCGCTTCTATTCGCTCGACGAAATCCTTGCCGGCATCGAAGCCGTCACCCACGACGAACTCCAGTCCCTTGCCCGACGTTCGTTCCAAGCGGCCCAAATCGCCGTCACCGTTCTCGGCCCCCTGAACGGCTTCACCCTCGACCGCTCCCGCTTGGCCTGCTGAATCGGCGGCCTTTTTAGATGTATATTGAATTTCTGTTGTGCGCTGAGCGTAGGCGTTTCTACGCGATCACTAGCTTGAGTCCATCGGCAATGTTCATTGAGCTGGCGTATTCAATGTGCAGGACGCGCCTAGGAGCCTCTGATTGTGATTTCGATGATGCGTGGACAATCAGAGGTCGCATCGCGAGGAGTCCTCCGCGAGGCACGAGGCAATCTGCTGCCGCAATTCGTGTCGAGAGATCATGGAGTGATTCATCAGTGAGCACGCCTAACGTGTGGGTCCCCGGTAAGACGCGTAAGGGTCCGTTTTCAGCCGTGGAATCATCAAGGTGAACACGCAAAGCCAAGACCTGGCTAAGTGCACTTGCTGGAGCGTGCGCGTAGTTCACGCCTTCCTTCACCGACCAAGGTCCCCAGCCAGGAATTTCGCGCCGCTCTTGCAATGGCAGCGCTGTATCCTGGTGCCAGACCACGAGCCAGTTTGCAGTCGGAGACTTATCGAAGAGCGTCGCCCGAAACGGAAACGCGCTGCTGGCAAGAATTTGCTGCGTGATTTCCAAAAGCCGCGAACCTCGCGCCATCGCCGCAACCGTTGCGAGTTTCATCGCATGGCGCACACCGGCTCGGCTTCGCGGCAAATTCGCCTGGCTCAATACTTCGAGCAGGTCATCAACGTCCTGTTGCGCCAACACGCTGGGAATAATTCCGAATCCCTGTTCCTGAATCGCTCTCGCCCAAATCAACGATTTTTCTTCCTTCGCCGGTCCTGCTACGGAAAGTGAACGTTCTAACCGGACTAGGCTCGCGTGGCGCGGTCGGCGTTGACGGCGGCGCCGATGATGCCCATTTCGTCGGAGGTTGGGACTAGTTCGAAACGGCTGCCTTGTACCGGACTCATCTTGACCATTTCGTGGAGGAGTCTGTCCAGCAAACCGATGTCGATAAACTTTACTTCCGGTCCGGTGACGAAGAACGTGCCCGGGCCTTCCATGTGGATACTGGTAGCGGTGGCAGCGGCGAGAGCGCGGTGACACAAGGTCACGAATTCCTTGCAGCGCGCATCACCCGCACCGGCGTTTTCAAAAACTTCTTCGGGTTCGAGATCCAAAAAACGCAAGCGCATGGAGCGGCGCCCGAGAATGCCTTCCAGATGGCCGCGGCCGCCACAGCCGCAGAAATTTTCCTTTGGATCGAGAGTGACGACAGAATGGCCGCCTTCCCAAATGCCTTCACTGGAAGGAAAGCGGCCGAAACCGATGCCGTTGCCGAGTGTCCACACGCGTATGAGTTTGTTCAGCTTGCCTTGCGTCGCGGCGATTCCTGCGGCCATGACGTCGGCGTCATTGAAAAGGTGAACGTGCGCGCCGGAGAGTCTGCCGCTCAGCGCGGAGGACAGGGCGGCTTGCAAGGAAAAGCCTTTGGCCTGCTGGAAGTTGGGAGAATCCTCGATGACACCATTTCTAATGATGCCAGGGAACCCGATGCCAATTCCGGCAACTTTTTCCCCGTTCGTCACTTTCTCAACTTGCTGGCGAATGCAATCCACGATGCCCTCCGCGGGCATGGATTGCAGCGGGTCGAGCGATTGCCCGCTTTCCGGATAAATGCTGACCGAGCCGAGCACCTTGTGGGATTCCACCAGGCCCACGGCGATATGTTCCATTACGAGTACACCAACTGTCCTGCGCATTGTGCTCCTACTCATTCCATCGAATCGATGATTCCCACAATCGATTCCTCATTCGCAAGCTGCTAGCCTCTCGCTAGCTTGTTGAGCCCGTTGAATGCGGCAGCTTTGTAGCATTCCGCGAGCGTCGGATAATTGAAAACGGTATCGACGAAATACTCCACCGTACCTTTCAAGGCGAACACCGCTTGCCCGATATGCAGCAACTCAGAAGCGCCTTCCCCGATGATGTGCACGCCGAGCAATTCCTTGGTCGTGGGATCAAAGATGAGTTTCAGGCGTCCGGTGGTGTCACCGCGAATCTGTCCGCGAGCAATTTCACGAAAATAGGCCATGCCCACTTCGTACGGGATGCCGTCATCGGTCAACTGCTCCTCAGTTTTTCCGATGAAGGAAATCTCGGGAATGGTATAAATCCCGTAAGGATAATTGGCGCGGTTGGAATTCGTCGGTATGCCGAAAGCCCGGGCCGCGGCGATGCGTCCCTGCTCCATGGAAACCGAGCCGAGGCTGGGAAAGCCAATCACATCGCCGACGGCGAAGATGTGCTGCTGGCTGGTGCGGTAATTTTCGTCCACGGTGATACGTCCGCGCGCGTCGGCTTGCAGGCCGGCGGCGGGGAGATTCAATTCATCCACGTTGCCCTGGCGGCCGACGGCATAGAGCAGAGCCTCGCCGGAAACTTTTTTCTTGCTTTTCAGGTTAGCCACGACGAGGCGGTCCGGAGTTTCTTCGACGCTTTCGACTTCCTCGTTCAGGCGGAGAGTGACGCGGCGGTCGCGCAAGTGATAGCAGAGCGCTTCGACCATCTCGGCGTCGGCAAACTCCAGCAGGCGCGGGCGCTTTTCAATGAGCGTCACGCGCACGCCTAGCGTGGCGAACATGCAGACGTACTCGACGCCGATCACTCCGCCGCCCACGACAATCATGGACTTGGGAATCTCCGGCATGCGCAAGATCTGATCGCTATTGATGACGGTCTTGTCATTGAAAGGCACAAGAGGAGAAACCGCGGGTTTCGTACCCGTGGCGATAACGATGTTATCCGCTTCAAACTCCGTTTGTCCGCGCAAACTCGTCACTTGTATGTGGCGAGGATCCAGAAAGCTAGCGGTTCCCGTGACGACGTCGATGCCGTTGCGGGAAAGCTGCGCGCGAATCACATCGATTTCCGTTTTGATGACGTTTAGAGCGCGGAAGGAGAGATCGGCCATGGTGATCGTCTCCTTCACGCGATAGTTAACTCCGTAAATGCTTTGATATTGGTACCCGGAAAGATGCAGGACCGCTTCGCGGATGGTCTTGCTGGGAATAGTACCGGTGTTGATGGCAGTTCCGCCGATGACTTCCAGCTTTTCGACGAGTGCCGCCCGCTTGCCAAATTTCGCCGCCTGAATTGCAGCCCGCTGGCCGCCGGGTCCGGAACCAACCACGATAAGATCGTACTTTTCCATGGTTTGCCGCGGGAGTATATCACCGTTGCGATCGTGGAGTCCTTGTTGACGCGCGCCGACCGCTCTGCCATCATTTTGAGAATTTGCTTGGGCGCGATTTGGATTTTTGAGTCGAAGAAGTTTCCAAGAGGTGAACGATCGGCTTGCGGGTTTCCATATTGGCGTCAGGCAGCTCGGGCAACATCACATTGCTCGAGACCGAGCGGACCCGCCTCCTCATTGACGCCGGTCTTGGCAAGCGCGAAACACTTGCCCGGCTCGCGGCCGTCGAAAGAACCGTCGAGCACATCGACGGCATCCTCATTACCCACGAACACACCGATCATTGCAACGGCTTGCCGCAAATGCTCGGTCTGTGGAAGGCGCCGCTCTATGTCACGGAGCCTACCATGGACGCGATGAAGCGCATTCTCCCGCAAACGCTTGGCAAGCGGCTCAAGCGCGTCGAAGCGATTCAGCCGGGCCAGCATTTCACTGTCGGAGATATCGAAGTGCACGCTTTCGCGATTCCGCACGACGCTGCCGATCCTATCGGGTTCACGTTCCGTTCGAATGGCGCAAAGATGGCTATCGTCACCGACCTCGGCTACATGCCCGAGCTCGTCAAGGTACATCTACGCGGCGCCGATTGCCTGGTACTGGAGTCCAATCACGATCTCGATATGCTCAAGGTGGGGCCGTATCCCTGGGTGGTAAAGCAGCGCGTGCTGAGCCGCACCGGGCATCTCTCAAATCATGCTGTCAGCGAATATCTTTCCGACCCCGATGGTTTCGACGCGGTGGCGCGCTATCTTGTCCTCGCGCACGTTTCTCAGGAAAACAACAATCCCGATCTCGTCCGCCTCTCCGCCGAAGAAGCGCTGAAGCGCCGCCCTAGCGAGTCCGCCTTCACCGGCGAACTGCTCGTCGCTTCCCAGCACGTTCCCCTCAAGCCCCTGGAGCTATAGGCGCGGAATCCATTTTTTGCTCCACTACTTCTGGGATCTCTTCCGCAAATCGAGAAGTCCTTCGAGCTCGGGTATAACTTCCAGGTCGCGACTGCGTCCAGCGGCCTTTTTTGCGCGGATAAGTCCTTCGAGCGACAGAACCAGACAATCCATTTCGAATATAGCCATGACTTCCGAGTTCTTTTTCACTTCCTCATACCCGCCCAGACCGGCAACTTCACCGAGCAAATCGATCCAGCCCATGTCCGTCATCAGCGTGAAATTCAAACCGCGTTTGATGGTGGCGGCGTCGAAGCGAAAGGGCAGATTTTCTGGGGCGCCTCTGAGTCTTGGGTGATGGGGTGCCATGGTTCGCGCCAGACGTTCCATGTTTCTTGCCGAGCGCGCGTAGCAGAAGTCCAGGTCTTCGGTCAGATGAGCGGAGCCTTGCATCTGCATCGCGGCACCACCGATCAAAACGAACTCGACATTCGCGTCAAACAAGGCGTGAAGCGTCTCTTCGAGTTTCACTTTTTCGACCGGTGCCGCTCGCCGGCAAGACGCAGGGCGCGCAGGGATTTCGCACCGTGGGACAACTTCTTTGCTCTTTCTGTAGGTGTCAGCGAAAGATTTTCGACGAGCAAGGTAAGATCGACGCCGTACTTCTTGGCAGCCGCGAGTTTACTTTTTCGAGGAGGTCGAGCGATCAATTGCAGCGCGCGTTTCCTTTGATCCGGGGTCATGTGCCACCAATCAATCGTCTCACATTCACAAGGGGGTGTTCAATTGCACGTGCTGTGCCACAGATAAATTGCGCCTTGCTCTAAAACTTTGGTAAAGTGCCGCGTCGGCTACCCGCTCAGCTCTGCAGCATTGGAGGTCCGGATGAGCACCCTCGACTTGCGGCCGCTATCCATTGGCGAGATTCTCGACAGAACGTTCAGCTTGTACCGCCGGAATTTCCTTCTATTTATCGGCATCTCGGCGCTTCCTCAGCTCTTGGTTCTAGCGCTACGGCTAGTTCAGGTGGCAATCATGCCTACGAAGACTGCGGTTGTGCCGCCGCCGTCGGCGGAGTTTCAGGCTGTTTCCCCTTTTTTTACTGTCGCAGGTGTGGCCGGCATCATCGTGCTTGCAGTGGTGGGGGTCATCGTCTATTTCATTGCCTATCTATTCGCTCAGGGTGCAACTGTCTACGCCGTCTCAGAACTCTATCTCGGAAGGCCGACAACGATCGGTCAGTCTCTGTCCCGGGTCTGGGGTGAGTTATTGTCTCTCTTCGTGCTCCTTATTTTCTATTTTGTCATTCTCTTGTTTTCGTTCATTCTGCTGTTCTTCCCGGCAATTTACATGGCGTGCCGCTTGTGCGTGTCTGTTCCTGCCGCACTCCTGGAGGATCTCGGTCCGCTTGATTCGCTGAGGCGCAGTTTCGCGCTTACCAAGGACAATGCCGGCCGTGCATTCCTGATCCTTCTTCTTTATGCGGTTATTCTATATGCGGCGATATTCTTATTCGCTATCCCCATCGGAATCGGCGTAGCATCCGCGGCGCACGACCCTGCCACGCTGCGCATGTGGACTGCGCTGATGCAAGTGGGTAACTTCATCGCTGGCGTTTTGGTTACGCCCGTGCTTACCATCGCGGCTTCCATCTTTTACTTTGATCTGCGAGTGCGCAAGGAAGCATTCGATTTGCAGTTGATGATGAATCCGCAGGCAGCGGGAGTGCCGGCGCCCCGCGCAACTGGCCTGATATCGTAAATGTTGCCGGAAAGCGCCGCCGATGTGTTTCTGAGCCAAGAATGCCGATAAGGCTTACTCGAATATTGCTGGTGGTGTTTGTTTTGTCGTTTGTCGCGGTTGTGAACTGCCTCGCGGGAACCGCGCACCAAGATTCTTCCGCGCCTGCGATAGCTGACGGTAATGTATACCCTGATGCGCCGTCTTTCGCTGCCGAACTTCAGCGCATTGGAAACGCGATCAAAGAGGAAAAAGCTACGGCGGCGGAAATGGCTGCGTTGCGCGGGAGCCTGCCTTCGCACTGGGAATTAACCACCGCCAAACGCCGTTATTCAATTTCCGCAGAACCGCTGCGAGTGCTTCTTCTTGATGCTGAAAGTGAAAAAAAAACTGAGACGAGGGCTGCCAAGGCCACGGAAGCGGCGGATTGGGCCTTCGATCTCGCGAACCAGGCGAACGCCTACGCTGGAGCGCAAATCCACAGCGCACCAAGCGCGCGCCCTGCACTTGAGCGCATCCTGAGCCGGCGGGAATTCGGCAGCGTGCATGGCCCGACCAGGTGGGATTTGTTTCAACAGCGTATCAACAGGTGGATTACGGATCTGCTCCTGCGATTTTTCAATCAGGTAGGCCGTTACCCGATGGGAGCCAAGGTATTGTTTTGGTCGATCATCTTTGCAGTGGTTGTGTGGCTGGCCGTGGTGCTCTTCCGCTACTGGACGAGACGCGCGGTTCTGGAAGAATTGCCGACGCCCGATTCCGTGGCCTTCGTTCGAACGTGGCAGGAGTGGATCAGGGTTGCCCGCGAAGCAGCCATGCGTGGAAATTTCCGGGAAGCTGTTCATTCGACGTACTGGGCAGGCATCTCTTACTTGGAAGACAGCGGCGTGGTGCGGAAGGATCGCACGCGCACGCCGCGTGAGTACATGCGCTCGGTTTCCAACGCCACGCAACTCGCGCCTTCGGGCCGGAAAACCCGGGAAGCGCTTTCGGCTCTGACGATGGCTCTTGAGCAATTCTGGTACGGGCGGCGGACAGCCAGCAATCAGGATTTTGCGGACGCGATGCGAAGTGTTGAGGCGCTCGGATGCCAGCTTCAATAGATGCCAGCGATCGCAAACTATTGGTGATAGGCGGAGCGATCCTGCTCTTGCTCACAGCAGGGCTGGCTTTTGTGGGTATAGATCCCCAGGAGCCGGGGATATCGATTCCCTCGACGTACTCTTCAGCTTCGGGAGGCGCGCGCGCAGCCTATTTGCTTCTTCAGGATCTTCACTACAAAGTTTCGCGGTGGGAACGATCGCCTACCGAGCTGCCCAGCGACGCGGATAACGCGGTCTTGATCATCGCGGATCCGCTGGATACACCCACCAGAGAGGAACGAGCGGCTCTCGAGAACTTTGTCGACGATGGTGGCCAGGTGCTTTTCACCGGGGTGCGCATCAAGGCGTTTTTTCCCAAGGCCACCGTCACAAAGGAGATTCCCACGCTTGAATGGAAGACGTTTTCAGCGGATCTCCCGAGCAACTACACGTCCGGCGCTGAGAAGATTGTTCTGCAGTCAGGCGCCACCTGGCAGGCTCCGGTTGCCAGCCAGCAGCCGCTATACGGCGACCCACGTTCTCCCGTTGTCCTCAGCTGGCGAATCGGAGGAGGAAGAGTTCTATGGTGGGCGGCGGCAACGCCGCTGACAAATGCCGGTATCACACGTGAAGGCAATTTGAATCTCTTCATCAATGCGATGAACTCTCCCGTGGCGGCTGATCGCTCTGCGGTCCAAATCTATTGGGATGAATACTTCCACTGGCAGCGAACGTCATTGTGGAGCTACCTGCAAAAGACTCCAGTGGCCTGGGGATTGGCGCAGGTTGCAATCCTGGGAGTAATCGTTGTTCTCACGTTTGGCCGGCGAAGCGGCCCGATCGTGTTTCCGCCGGTTGTGTCGCGTCTTTCTCCGCTTGAATTTGTGGATACGCTCGGAGGGCTCTATGAGCGCGCGGGGGCTGAGCCTGCTGTGGTGGGCTTTGTTTACCAGCGATTCCGTGCGACTCTTTCGAGGCAGCTGCGGCTATCCGCAAACGCGAGCGATACGGAACTCGCTGACGCGGTGCAAGTCCGCCTCGGCTGGAAAGAAAGCGGACTGAAGTCGACCATGGCGCGCGCCCTGGTGGCCAGCCGGTCGCATAAGGTGGCGCCGGAGGAAGCGCTGGGCTTGATCGGGGATCTCGAACGGTACGAAGAGCAGCTCGGCTTGAAAAAGAAAATCGCCAAGGAGAAATCCTGATCGTGGAAAACATCACCCGCCTCGCCGCACATGTGCGCACGGAAATGTCGAAGGTGATTGTTGGCCAGCAGGAGGTGATTGACCAACTTCTCCTGGTACTCGTTTGCGGCGGCCACACGCTGATCGAAGGTGTTCCCGGGCTTGCCAAGACGCTGGCTGTCAAGACGCTGGCGAAAATCTGCGGCCTGGGCTTCCAGCGGGTGCAGTGCACCGCCGACCTGATGCCCGCGGATGTGATGGGGACGAATATTTTCAATATGGCGACCAGCTCGTTTTCGCTCCATCGCGGCCCCATTTTTACGGACTTGCTCCTGGTGGATGAAATTAACCGGACCTCTCCCCGCACGCAGGCGGCGCTTCTGGAGGCGATGGAAGAGCGTCAGGTCACCATTGACGGAACGCGTTACCCGCTTGGCGAAAACTTTACGGTCTTTGCAACGCAAAACCCCATCGAATTCGAAGGCACTTATCCGCTTCCTGAAGCACAACTCGACCGCTTCCTTTTGAAAATCCGGCTTGACTATCCATCCGCTCAGGAAGAGTCCGAAATCCTCGGCCGCTATGAACAGGGATTTGATCCGCGACGGCTGGATCTCGTTTCGATTGTTCCCGTGGATCAGGCTTTGCTGGCGGCGGCGCGCCAGGACATTAGCGCCATACGCATTGAGCCGACCCTGCGGCCCTATATCGTAACGCTGGTGCGGCGCACTCGTGATTGGCCCGCGCTCTCGCTTGGCGCCAGTCCGCGTGCCGCGATCGGTCTTCTTTTCGTTGCGCGAGCCTTGGCGGGCGTGGAAGGCCGCGATTTCCTCATTCCCGACGACATCAAGACGGCCGCCTTGCCTGTTTTGCGCCACCGCGTTCTCTTGAAGCCCGAAGCAGACTTGGAAGGGCTGAATTCCGACAGGGTGATTGCCGAAATTCTATCCACGGTCGAGGTCCCTAAATGATTTACTCGGAACCTCTTAGCCCTTCTGTGGCGACTGCGCGCGCGCGGAAATTGGGAAGGTTTTCCTTTGCATGGGGTCCCCGGTTTTTCGTGGCGCTGCTGCTTGGGTTCGTAGCCCTGGGTCCCGCATGGTGGTTTCGCCAAGCGATCGTGGCCATGTTTTTGTGGGATGGCATTGTTCTTGCCGCGTGGCTTTGGGATTTGCTGCGACTGCCTCGACCGGAACAATTGCAAGTGCGCCGTATTTGGGAAAAACGGCCCTGTCTTGGAGTGCCGGGCAATGTCGTTGTGGAAGTTCGGAACGGCGGGAAAATATCGATTCATGCGCGCATCGTCGATGAGACGCCAACCCAATTGCGCGCCGAGCCGCCCGATTTGGATTTGCGGGTGAAGGCTGGCGCCACCGCCGAAGCGCGCTATGCGGTGATGCCGGCGGAACGAGGGGACACGCGATTAGGCCGCATTTTCCTCCGCTTTCAGTCGCCATTAGGGTTGGCCGAGCGGTGGGCCGTAGCCGAAACTCAGCAAACCGTTCGCGTACTTCCCAATCTCGAACAGGCCAGGCGGCAAACGCTCTATCTTGTTCGCAGCCGCCAGGTGGAGTTGGAAAAGAGACGGCAGCGGCAGCGGGGGATCGGACGAGAGTTTGACAGTTTGCGGGAATATCGCGAGGGCGATGAGCTTCGCGACATTTCCTGGACGGCGACGGCCCGCCGCCGGCACCTGATCACGCGCGTTTTCCAAATGGAACGTAGCCAGAATATTTGGCTAGTACTGGATGCCGGACGGCTCCTGCGGGCGCAGGTTCGCGAGCCGGGCAACGCGCCGCGGTTTTCAAAACTGGACTACGCGGTCAATGCCGCGCTTTCTCTTGCGCAAGTCGCGCTTTATTGCGGCGATCGGGTAGGCTTATTGGCCTACGGCCGCAGGATTCAACAAAATCTGTCCGCGGGCCGCGGCGCGCATCACCTGCGAGCGATTGTAGAATCCCTCGCGCAAGTTCGCGCGGAAGCACTGGAATCGGATCATGGGCGCGCCGTCCGAGCGCTACTGAACGCGCAGAAACGGCGAAGCCTAGTAGTTTGGATTACGGACTTCGCCGAAACCGCGACCATTCCCGAGGTCATCGAATATGCCATGCACTTAACTCCGCGTCACCTGGTCGTCTTCGCGGCCATGGGCCAGCCCGACCTCAAGACCCTGGCGGATACGATTCCCACAGTGACAGCGGAAATGTATCGTCACGGCGCTGCTCTGGAAATTTCGCAGAGACGCGACATTCTCATGCGCGGTCTGCGGCAGCGCGGGGTTCTGGCGCTCGAACTGATGCCGGGCATGCTGGCGAGTTCGCTGGTGACGCAGTACCTGGACGTCAAAGAGCGCAGCCTGCTCTAGTTTACATAACACCAATTCGCACTAGTTGGTTTCCGGTTGCGGCGTGCCCGTCCGAGCCAGATAGGTGGTGAGTGCGGAAAACAAAACGGCGGCAAGGAGAAATTTGAGAGGGGTGGCGATTCCAGAGGGAGACACGAACCCTTCGATAATGCCGGCAATGATGAGCATCGGCACAATGCCGAGCACCAGGCGCGCCGCGCGGCCGCCTGCCAGCGCCAAAGATTCACGCCTGGGAAGCAAACCGGGGAAAAGCATCCCGCGGGCGATTTCCAGCCCGGCTCCACCGGCAATGAAGATGGCCGGAAGTTCAAGCACACCATGCGGAGCGACAAAGCTCCAAAGTTGGAGGGCCATGCCGGCTTGCCAAGTTGCCGCGCCGATCACGCCGATGAGCATGCCGTTGGTCACCATCATCCAGATGGTGCCAATCCCCGCGGTGATCCCCATGGCAAACGTGGCGAAGGATACGGCCAGGTTGTTGGTCATAATGCCGGAAGCAGCGAGGGGCTTGATCGTCACGATGGACTGTGTCCACATTTCTTTTTTCTCGATGGTCTCCATCATTTGTGGCCCTAGCAAGCGGTGCGCGAAGCTGGGATCATGGATCGTCACGGCCCACGTTGCGATCCCCGTCGCAGCGAAAATAAGGAAGGCCAGCAAAGATTGCCGGAATGTTTCCCGGAAAACCTGCGGAAAAGTTTGCGCATAAAAACGTACGATCCCGCTGATTTTTTGCTTGTGACCCATGTAGATGAGATTGTGAGCGCGCCCAAGAAGCTGATTCAGATAGAAGGACAGCTGATTGCTGGTCACATCTTCGCGCACGGTGGCGAGGTCCGAGGCCGTCTGGCGGTACAATAGGCCAAGCTCCTGCAATTCGCGGTGATCAAGGGCTGAAATGCCGCCTTTGTTTGACCGGTCGACAAGCAACTCGAGCCTGGCCCAATAAGTTTTTCGTTTTTCCAGCCAGCGCGTGGAGATCATGACTGACCCATCACAGATTCGAGTTCCAGGCGATTTCAGGGACAAGCTTACCATCGAAACGCCGGAACAGACGGCCCTGGAATTCGAAATTGCCGGGATCGGCAGCCGCTTTCTAGCCCTAGCCTTCGATACTTTGATCCAAATTCTGCTGGGGATCGGCTTATTCGTGATCATGGTGATCGCGGGCGTGGCCTTGCCCGGCTGGGCCAAGACCGGAGTCTGGTTTGTGGCCTTGATAGTGCTCGCCTATTTCGTGCTTTATTTTGGGTACTTCGCCATTTTTGAGATCATTTGGAATGGTCAGACGCCGGGAAAAAAGAAGGAAGGCCTCCGCGTCATCAAGGACTCGGGCCGGCCAATTACACCATCGGAGGCTGTGGGCCGCAACCTGATGCGCATCGTTGACCAACTGCCCGCGTTTTATGCAATTGGAATTGGCAGCGTGCTGCTAAGCCGTCATAACAAACGGCTCGGTGATTTTGTTGCCGGCACGATTGTGGTTCATGAAAAATCGCTGGTGGATGCCAAGCCAGTTTGGCAATCACCCCAGGCCCGGCAAGCGGCGCCCGCAACCACTTACGGATCCGAGCGGCTTACTCCAGAAGAGTTCGCGCTGATTGAAGCGTTCTTAAGCCGGCGGGATTCACTGCCTGCCGACGTACGATTTAGTATGGCGGATCAGATTGCCAAGCAAATTCGTCCCAAACTATCGCTTCCAAGCGGTGAATTATTCTATGCGGAGCAACTTCTTGAGGCGGTCGTTCATGAGCGGCGCTCCAGCGCTGGGTATGTTTGATACGGTCCCTGCCGCTATCTGTTCAGCTTGCTGTTCTGCCAGGCCAGCGCAACGGTCAGCTTCTTATGCGTTACGCGCGCCGATATTTTGCCTTGCAAAGATTAATTGACACATTTCCAGCAGTCTTCTATTCTAGTTTCTTCTTGGTAGAGGTGCGGAAGCCATGAGTAGCCGGCCGGCAATTCCGATCAGCTTCGGAGGCTCGCGCGAAAGGGGCTATGTAGTTGTAGCTGTTGTCCGCCGAAATCGCTGCGGTAGCTGAAACCGCGGTGGTTGGGGAACAGGTCCAAGGCCTGTTCACTGTCATCCGTTCCAACGGATGAAGCGCTATCGAGAGGCAGCAGCCTCGATTTGTATCATCGCGGTTCCTTCCTTTCGCTTCGCTCATCCAGAATTGATTGATTCGCATGGATCTTTTTGAGCTAACGCGCGCACTGGTGGACATCGAGTCGACCACTGGCCAAGAAAAAAATGTGGCGGACTACCTGTTCGAGGATTTGTCCGCTCGCGCGGCTCTGCACAGCGGGCAGATCGAACGCATCCCTGCCGAGCCTGATCGCGACAATATCCTTGCGTGCTGGGGAGAGCCAGTGGTGACACTTTCCACGCACATGGATACCGTTCCACCGTTTTTTGGTTCACACGAAGATGGCGATTTCATCTGGGGCCGCGGTTCCTGCGATGCCAAGGGCATCATCGCCGCGATGATCGCCGCGGCGGAGAGACTTCTGGCCGCGGGCACGCGCAATTTCGGACTGCTCTTCGTTGTCGGCGAAGAACGCAACAGCGCGGGGGCCAGAGCTGCCGCGGCAACGCCGCGCGGCTCGCGATTTCTTATCAATGGCGAGCCCACTGAAAATCGCCTCGCGCTCGGATCGAAGGGAGCGCTGCGCTATGAAGTCACCACGCACGGAAAACTCGCGCACTCCGCCTATCCCGAACTTGGTCATTCCGCAATTCACGCGCTGCTCGAGGTTCTTCAGGACATTCGGCAAATTCCGTTGCCGCACGACGATCTGCTCGGACGAAGTACTTTGAATATCGGGACTATCCGTGGCGGCCGGGCGCCGAACGTTGTCGCGGATCTGGCTGAAGCGGAAATCATGTTCCGGACGGTGGGCGATGCGGCAAAGATTCGCGAAGCCGTCTCCTCCGCCGTTGCTGGCCGCGCCGAGGCGCGTGAGGTGCTGCACACTCCGGCGGTCCAATTGAGTAAATTCGATGGCCTACCTAGCACCATCGTGGCCTTCACTACGGACATTCCGACGTTCGACGGAGCTTGGGGGCAGCCGTTTCTCATCGGACCTGGGAGCATTCACGTGGCGCACACGGCGGAAGAGCACATCTCCAAGAGGGAATTGTCCGATGCAGTGGATATTTACGCGCGCATGGCGACGCAACTCCTGACGACTGGCCGGAGCGGAGCATGAGCACTGGCCTTGCGATTGTCGGTTATGGAAGGATGGGCCGCCTGATCGAGGAACTCGCGCCCGAATATGGCTTCGACGTGCGCGCGAAATTCACGCGCGAAAACAATTTACACGATGCCGGGATCAACCGCGATTCGTTGAGCGGCGTGGATGCCGCGGTGGAGTTCACTACGCCGGATTCCGCGCGGGATAATCTGCGCCGCCTTGCCGCTCTCGGCGTCAATACGGTCTCCGGGACGACAGGCTGGTTCGAGCATCTTCCTGCGGTGCACGAGGCGATCCTCTCGTCCGGCACGGGGCTCGTTTACAGCGCCAATTTTTCCGTGGGCGTCAATGTGTTTCTGCAAACGGTCGCACGAGCAGCGGCCTTTTTTGCGAAGTATCCTGAGTACGAAGCGTGGGGCTGGGAGATTCATCACTCAGCGAAAAAGGATGCCCCTTCCGGCACGCTCAAGAAACTCGCGGAAGAAATCCGCGCTGCGGGCTACGACCGGACTTTAACGCTAGCGGCCAACCGCGCCGGCGCGAATCCCGGAACGCATGAAATTGGTTTCGATTCGGCGGCGGATACCATCACGCTGCGGCATACGTCACGGAGCCGCGAAGGTTTTGCGCGCGGGGCGCTCCGGGCGGCGCGCTGGGCGGTTGGCAAAAGAGGCGTTTACGAGTTTCGCGAGATTCTCGGCGAATTGGGCTGAGAAAAAGGAAGGAGCAGCATCATGTTTACAGGTACGGGCACTGCGCTTGTCACTCCATTTTGCGGCGATGGTTCGCTTGACGAAGCCATGCTGCGGAGGTTGGTCAAGCGGCAAATCGACGCAGGCATCGACTTTCTTGTGCCCTGCGGCACAACAGGCGAGAGCCCCACGCTTACGCACGAAGAACATCTGCGCGTTGTAGAGATCACCGTCGAGGCCGCTAAGGGAAAGGTTCCCGTCCTCGCCGGTGCTGGAGGCTACAGCACCGCCGAAGTGATTGCAC
>WNFQ01000591.1_pt1 | contig 24298 bp, 23 predicted proteins | sample 5400171 | NCBI WGS metagenome assembly WNFQ01 (sample SAMN13153356, study PRJNA577476) | soil metagenome | isolation source: 20 cm soil under Madrone tree | place: USA:California | collected 2016-06-14
GCAGCCATCCATCAGGAGGCGATGCAGAAAATGAAAACCGTGATGGACAGCACGCTAACGCAGATCCGGCCGCTGCTAAATCCAGATCAGCAGAAGAAGCTCGACGACATTCAGAAAGCGCATCAGGACATGATGAACGCGCATAAAGAGCTTCACAACGCGATGCAGGAATAGCGATCCCAATTTTGGGAGCGATGGGAGAACGGCGGCGATCCGGAAACGGTCGCCGTCGTTTGTTTTTCGTGGCGCAAGCAATCCTGTCCGCCAGCGGACGGGCTCGCTGCGGCGAGCCTGCGACCATCGGTGACGGTTTGCCGCGCGGGCGTTGAAGTCGCAGACAGGGATTGTCTGCGCGACGTTTCCATCTCAGCCTTGTTTCTTTCTCAGGGAAAACAAGACGAAGATGATGCCGAGCGCTGCCGCAATCGCCGCGGCGGTGAAGCCGGCGGTCGAAATTTCAGCGCGAGACTGAAAACTTTCTTTGAGTTGCGCAGCAAGCCCGATCAGAAAGAAAAGAAATCCCACGCAGATCAGTATCAAGCCGATCGCTTTTTGGTCATCGGTAGAAATCCTCATTCGCGGTGAGCAATCAAATACAATCCGACACTAAAATTCAAGTGCACTCTTTAAATGGAAGGCGCTAGTGTGGCTGGTGCGCTGGATTAAGCCACTAAGTTTTGCACTGCTGGCTCCGGTAGCCGTTGGTCTTCGGCTCGACGCCCAGATCGATCGCATCACCGGAAAGAATTTCGCCACACGATCGGAGGTTCTTGCGCGCCATGGCATCGTCTGCACCAGCGTGCCAGCGGCAACAGAGGTGGGGATCGACATCCTTAAACGCGGCGGCAGCGCAGTAGACGCGGCAATCGCCGCAAACGCAACCCTTGGCTTAATGGAGCCGGTCTCCAACGGAATCGGCGGCGATCTCTTCGCGATCATTTACAGCGCGAAGGAAAATAAACTGTACGGAATCAATGGGAGCGGACGTTCGCCAGCCGGTCTGAGCTACGATCAGATGAAGGCTGAGCTCGAGAAACTGCATCGTGAGACAATTCCACCAACAGGCATGTTGTCGATCAGCGTGCCGGGGACAGTGGACGCCTGGGCCGAGCTGCACAAAAGATTCGGGAAACTCAAACTGAGTGATGATCTTGCGCCTGCGATTCGATATGCCGAAGAGGGTTTTCCGGTCACGGAATTGATTGCCTATTATTGGGCGTTTGGCCCGCGCCTGTATAAAGGATTGCCAGGCGCGTTCCTCGAAACTTATACGCTCGACGGCAAGGGCCGCACTCCTGCGAAGGGCGATATTTTCAAAAATCCGGATCTCGCGAAAACTTTGCGACTGATCGGTGAAAAAGGTCGCGACGTTTTTTACAAAGGAGAAATCGCCGACAAGATCGACAATTTCATGGGGGCCAATGGCGGCTTCCTGCGAAAAGCAGATTTCGAGAAGCATACATCGACCTGGGTCGACCCGGTCTCGACGAATTATCGTGGCTACGACGTCTTCGAGCTTCCACCAAATGGTCAGGGCATCGCGGCACTGCAAATATTAAACATTCTCGAAGGATTCGATCTGCACGCGATGGGACGCAATTCACCCGAAACGCTGCACACGATGGTCGAAGCGAAGAAAATCGCGTGGGCTGATCGGGCAAAGTTTTATGCTGATCCCGACTTTGCAGAAATTCCTCTGGCCGGTCTTCTTTCGAAAAAATACGCAGCAGAACGTCGCAAACTGATTGACCCGAATCACGCGGCCAAACAGGTCGAGGCTGGCAATTTGATCGGAAGAGAAGCCTCTGGCTTCACTCGGCCGACAGGCCTCCGGCCTATCGAAGGTAAGGAAGCTAGAAGCTTGCTCGCCGAGATGAGCGTGGACGCTCATCTTCCGAAAGGCGACACGATTTACATGTGCACGGCGGATGACGAAGGCAACATGGTGTCGCTGATTCAAAGTAATTATCGCGGGATGGGCAGCGGGATCGTGGTGCCCGGCCTCGGGTTCATGTTTCAGGATCGTGGTGAACTTTTTTCGATGGACCCCACTCACGCGAATGTTTACGCGCCCGGCAAACGCCCGTTTCACACCATCATTCCCGGTTTCGTGATGAAAGATGGAAAACCGTGGGAAGCATTCGGCGTCATGGGCGGCGGCATGCAACCGCAGGGTCACGTCCAAGTGCTCACGAACCAGATCGATTTTGGTTTGAACGTGCAGGAAGCCGGGGACGCATCGCGCTGGCAGCATGAGGGCGACAACGAACCGACCGGAGAAAAGATGACCGGATCAGGTGGCTACGTTGAAGTCGAGAGCGGCATTCCGTACGAGGCGGTGCGCGAACTGCGCAAAAAAGGTCACGACGTCCGTTTTGATGTCGGCGGCTACGGCGGTTATCAAGCTATCAAAGTGGAAATGCATGACGGCCAACGCGTCTATGTCGGCGCCAGCGAATCGCGAAAAGACGGAATGGCAGCGGGATATTAGCTCTGCGAAACGGCGATACGGTGAATGGGAGAATGGGCGAATGGTTGCGCATTCACGTGTTCTTCCGCCCGCCAATGACCCACTTCTCGGGGTGATCGATCATGCGCACGAGCTGGCCGAGAATGTGTTCGTACGCGTCATCGATTGGCTCGAATTCTGCGTTGCTGATATAGCCGTGGCGAAATGCAAACTCGATATGCACTTGCGTTTCGGCGGCCTCGCCTTCGGAATCGCTTAGCTTGGAGATGAAAGCCGCGGTGTAGCGCCGCTTGCGCCACGCCTCCGCAATGTTTGCGCAAACTGAGCGCGACGAACGACGAATTTGATCGATTAGCGCATATCGCTCCTCGTCGGGAAATTTCTTGCTCAACTCGTAAACACGGAGCCCGGCTTCTAGCGCATTTTGATAAACATCCAGATCCCGAAAATGCCTGATCGGTTTCTTCGCTGTCGTCCCGAGTCGCCCCGTCCGATCGTCATTTTGCTTCTCGTCGTCAGTCTTAATGTTTTCTTCTCCGTTTCACCCGTTCGCCGTTTCGCCCATTCACTCTTGATCATTCGTTCGGCGGCTTGAGATCCGCGAGCTTTTCTTCCGCGCGGCTTACGTCGGATGCGTTTGCCGCGCCGAGCTTAAGAAGTTTTTGCTGACGACGCAGGTTCGCTTCCGCGGCTACAAGTTCTGCGCGCTCGCGCTTAGCCGTGGCGGTTTGGGCGGCTTCAGTTAATTGCGCCAGAGTTGCTCGCGCGTTTGCAAGATCGTCTTTCGCGTTTTCACCAGACGCAACGCGCGACTCCAATTCGGCAACTTCTCCTTTGCAAACAGTGACCCGGGCGTTTGCAAGATTGCATTCGCATTGAACAACTCTTAACAACCGCTGTTCCAATTCGACTTTCGAAAGCACACCGATCTTGCAAAGGCGTTCCGCGCCTCCAGCATTTTGTTTTGCTTGCTCGAATCGCTTTTCGAGACGCGCGACATCGGCATCCGGTGCGGGTGTCGCAGAAGGCAGAAAATTTGACAAGTTTTGCTTTAGAATCGGCGGCTCAATGTCAAACGAATCGGGTTCTTCAGATTTGTTGCGCCGTGATTGATCCGCAGCCGCTGCCAGCATGACGGTAGCGAGAAACGCGGCCGGCAAAGCAAACCCGCGGGTCATACCCAGAGTTTATCACAAGATTCTGCGCCAAGGAAAATTCCCGAAATTTTTTCTTTCATCCGGCGGTCGCCCTTTATACAAGAGGGCCCCGGGGGAATTTATCTGTCCGGTTAATCGTCAAATTTTGTTCGGCATCGTTGTTTTGGCATTGATTGTTCCTTCGGCATCGGCCGATCTCTTTCCGAGGTCCGGACCTATTGTGTCGGGGAAGACCGCGCGTCTTCGTTTTGGTCGCGCGGCGGCGCCGAAGAACGCGCCGCTTCAAGTGAAGCGAGCGGTCTGGGCTGCCAATCAGCTTCGCTCGAAGCCGTATCGTTATGGCGGCGGTCACAAATCATTGGATGATCACGGTTACGATTGCTCAGGGACAATTTCATACGTGCTGGCCGCAGCCGGTCTGATCGCCTCACCGATGAGCTCAACCGAGTTTCGCAGCTACGGCGAGCGCGGCCCGGGCAAGTGGATCACGGTCTACGCGCGCGAGGGTCACACGTTCGCTCTGATTGCCGGGCTGCGACTCGACACGACGCCATACGATCGTTACACCGGCAAATGGGCGCCCCGCTGGCAAACCATTTATCGGCCACCGCGCGGTTTCGACGCGAGACACCCGATTGGCTTGTGATTTTCGCTGGCGGTGTAGCGCACACTACAGCCACACGATCTTCAGAGTTGTGTTCGCTGCTTGTTAAGCAATGTTCCGCCCTCTAGGTCAAATGAAACTCTTTCGTAAAATTAGCTTCTTTGGTCTGTTCACCGTGGCATTGCTTGTGCGCGGATCTTCTGGCACCGCTGCGGCTGCGAATGACCCAGTCACCGAGCTGGATGCGTTCATCAGCAGTACCTTAAAAGAATATCAAGTTCCGGGAGCAGCGGTCGCGGCTGTGAAGGACGGCAAAGTGATTTTGCTCAAGGGATACGGCCTGCGCGACGTGACTAAACCCGGCGTCGTGGATGAGAACACGATTTTTCAGCTCGCATCCGTTACTAAAACATTAACCGCCACGGCTGCGGCAACGGTTGTTGACGAAGGCAAGCTCGATTGGGACAAGCCGATCTTTAATTACCTGCCAGAGTTCGTCGGCTACGACCCCTACATGACGCGTTGGCTGACCGAACGCGATTTGCTTGCGCAGCGCACGGGTTGGCCGGCCTACACGGGAGACCAGCTCGACAGTTTTGGCTACGACCGCGCGGAAATATTGCGAAGGCTCCGGTTCTTCAAGCCACGCTACAGTTTGCGCGAGGTGGCGCAGTATTCGAATCCAGGATTTTTTGTAGCGGGCGAAGTTGCGGCGCGTTGCGCTAAGCAGTCGTGGAATGATCTCGTCGAACAGCGCTTGTTCAAGTCTCTGGAGATGTCGCGGTCTGGGACGGTTATCAAGGCTTTGCAAGGCCCCAATGCCACGGCAGCGCACGCGCTCGTTGAAGGCAAAATTGCCGTCGTTGAGCCAACAGAACTCGACATTACGGGCGCGGCGGGCTCCGGCACATCTACGGCGGCCGATATGTCGAAGTTGATGCTGATGTTTTTGAACAAAGGCACGTACAACGGCAAACGCATTTTGAAACCCGAGACCGTCGCGGAAATTTTCAAGCGCAGTATGGTATCGAAGATCGATTTCACCGATCTGCCGCCGATCAGCGATAAGACAGGTTTTTATTATGGACTCGGCGTCGGTAGCTACGATTATGCGGGGCACCAGATCATTGAAAAAGGCGGCGCACTCGCAGGTGTGCGAACGATTATCGTTCTGGTGCCGGACAAGAATGCCGGTATCGTCATTCTCGCGAACCTCAATCTCACCGCGTTTCCCGAAGCGGTGCGCGCGTTTTTTTTGAATCAACTGTTGGGCATAGATCCGGACGCGGATCAGAAACAAATCCTTGCGCTAAACAAGCAATTGAAAAAACTGATGGCGCCGCCGCCGCCGCCAAAGAATCCAGGCGAATTCAACGGCTCGCTGCAATCGCTGGTCGGCGTCTATGAAAACGATTATTACGGCCGCTGCGAAATCCTGCAGGATGGCGGCGGGCTCAAAGTCCAGTGCGGTCCCGCAAAATATCCCGCAACGTTCAAACACTGGAACAACGGCGCTTTCCTGATGCAATTTCCGGGCGCGACCCAAACCCCGACCGTCACAACCTTCATGATCGGTGAAGACGGAAAGGCGGAAAGTTTTGAAAACGAAAGCTTCGGGATTTTCACACGCGTTAAGAAGTAGATCAGATCAGCCCGGCGCATTTTCGACGTAAGACATTTTTCGGGCTGTGATGCTGAATGGGCTGTAGAGTCCGCTGTCCTCAGCGGATTTGCCCTCCAGGAGCTTGAACTTTGAATATTGAGGTTTGCGCGTCTCAGCCATACGTAAAATGAACGTGCAAATCACTCGCTCGGTTCTTGCGGCTGCGACATTATCGATGTTCTTGGCAGCGCCACTTTGCGTTGTTGCGCAGGGAAAATCTCACCCCAGTTCCGAACAAGAAAGAAAGTCCAAAAGCAAACCGCTGCCAAAAGGCGGAGAGGGCGGCCTTTCAACCGCGGCAACCGGTGATTTTTCCGGTCTGGTCGCGATCGGAGATGGGCGCAAGATGTACCTCGAGTGCCGCGGCTCGGGTAGCCCGACGGTGATCCTCGAGTCCGGGTACCGGAATGATGCCGAAATCTGGAGCACTCCACTCGAGGCCGGAATGAGCACTGTGTTTCCGCAGGTTGCCAAGTTTACGCGGGTTTGCGCCTATGATCGCCCGGGCACGTTTCTTGACGCGAATCATTTGAGCCGAAGCACCGCCATCCCCATGCCGCGCACCGCGCGCGACCTCGTTTCCGATCTTCATGCGTTGCTCCACGCGGCGAATGTCCCAGGACCCTATGTCTTCGCCGCGCATTCCTTTGGTGGCATTTTTGCCCGCTTATACGCCAGCACTTATCCGGATGAGGTTGTCGGAATGGTTCTGGTTGATGCGCTGTCCGAAAAGGTGAAGTCCGGTCTAACACCCGAGCAGTGGAAGTTGTACGTGAACTTTGGATTTACCAAGCCGACGCCCGGGCTCGAAAAATATAAAGAGATCGAGACGCTCGACGTAAATGCCAGTTTAGATCAGATCGAAAAAGCCGTTACCGCACAACCGCTCCGCCCGATTGCTCTTTTTGTTCTGACGCAAGGTCAACCGTTCGACCTAACTCCATGGCAGCCCTTGCCCGCTGATTTTCCTGCGGCGCTGAACAGGGCATGGCACAGCGGACAAGACGCGCTGGCGACGCTTGCACCAAATGCCAAACACACAGTCGCCACAAAAAGCGCGCACTATATTCAAATCCAGGAACCGCAACTGGTGATTGACGCAATCAAGCAGGTTGTCGAGGCCGTCCGCAATCCATCGTCGTGGACGACCGCGCTTTAATCGAGGCGTCGGCTGCACTGTCCGAAAAACAAGCGCACCCGCGATTGTCCAAGCTCGAAAACAGACGGGGGGGCAAAGCGACGCGAGGACGCGTACGCACTCCGAAAGCTCCGCAAAACAGAAAAGGCTCTGCCCTCATTTCGCACGAAGTGCTTTGGAGTGCGATGCGTCTTCGCATCGCTTTCGTTCTCTCAACTTCACTGTAGTTTGCGTACTTCGATGGTTGAATATTAGAGCTTGAGGTTTCTTTGGAGGTTGGATGTTGGAATTTGGTGATTCATCTGATTTCGGTTTCACGCCGTCGGAGTTGCGTAAATTGCGCGCTCTGAAAACGCCGGGCGGCATACAGAACTTCCTCGACGACTTGCCTTACAACCTGAGTTACACCGCGCGCTCGCCAAAGAAAGTCCTGCACGATCGTACCGCGTCATGTCTCGAAGGCGGGATTTTCGCGGCGGCCGCACTTCGCATTCTCGGATTCCCGCCATTAATCTTCGATTTAGAAGCGGAACAGGATACCGATCACGTAGTGGCGATTTTTAAAGTGCGCGGACACTGGGGCGCTGTAGCGAAATCGAATTTCACCGGCTGCCGTTATCGCGAGCCGGTGTACCGCAGCTTGCGCGAGCTGGCCATGAGCTATTTCAACATTTACTTCAACCTGCGCGGTGAACGCACCCTCCGGCGCTATTCGCGTCCGGTGAACCTCGCGCGGTTCGATCATCTGCACTGGATGACGACTGAAAAACCGACCTGGTTCATCGCCGAACATCTCTGCGAAATCCCGCACATTTCGTTGCTGACAACGTCGATGAAAAAAGACCTCACCCGTGTTGATCACCGGACTATGCAGGGCGAAATGGTCGGCCACCGGAAAAAGTAGTTCCTTTCGCACGCGTCGCATGTTTCTGGGGAGCACAGGCTGCCAGCCTGTAGTTGTCGGCAGCCCTGCCGACAACATCTTTGGACACGCAACTCTCAAGTGACGCCATTCCCGGTCCTGGCAGGCTGCCGAGACCTGCAGGCTGGCAGCCTGCGCTCCCCAGCACGCCCGTCAGCGGTTACAACGCGTTTTGGAAAAAGGCGTTCTCGAACGTCGGCTGGAACGGGCCGGGGTCGGAGTCGCCGATTCGAAATCGGGGACTGATTTCGAACTGTGTGGCGCAATGGATTTCCAGATCGACTTTGCCGCACTTCGCCAACGAACCGCGCACTGTCTCCAGTGCGAGCTCGGGTGTGTTGCAATCGCGGCTGAGATGGCCGAGCACGACGCGCTCGACTCTTCCCGGCAACAATTGTTCGATCACGTTGGCCGCAGATGTGTTCGACAGATGACCGTGCCGCGATTGAATCCGTTGCTTCACCGGCCACGGCCGATGCGTGTCGTTTTGCAAAAGTTTTTCGTCGTGATTGGTCTCGATCACGAGCGTTTGCACCTGGCGCAAGCGTTCGACGATCAATTTAGTCACGTAACCAAGATCGGTGATGAAACCGAGGCTGCCTGAGCCTGCGTGAAAGACGAACCCCAACGGATCAACAGCATCGTGCGGCACGGGAAACGTTTGAACCGTGATGTCGCAAATCGAAAACTCGGCGCCGGTTTGGAAAATCCGCCAGTTGCGATATCGATCGAACGCGTTGTCGCACCGAATCGTCTCCGCCGTTAAGGCGTTGCAATAAATCGGCACGTCAAATTTGCGGCAGAGAATTTCGAGACCGCAAACGTGATCGCCGTGCTCGTGCGTGAGCAGGACGCCATCGAGTTGCTCCGGCGTCACGCTGCACTGCTCGAGACGCAAGACCAATTGTCGCGCGCTCAGGCCGCCATCGACCAGAAGCTTGCAATGATCGGTCGCGACCAGCGCACTGTTTCCCGCGCTCCCGCTGCCGAGCATCGTCAAGCTGAACACGGGTCTTAAGATAGTCGCGTGATTTGATTTTGCGCAAATGGAAATGCACAAATCAGCGCGATAATTGTGGTTCGATCGCTGTTTCACAGATCAGACCGTTCATTGCGGAATCGCGTTTAGATGAGAAGAATATGATCAGAATGCATATGCGAAATTAAATTGAGGTTTTACTGAGTCGTTGATAATTCGGAGCGTTTTGAAATCAGAAGCAGAATACAGATGAGCCCCGGGTATTAACGACATGCACGACGGATCACAGCTGAGACGGGTCGCAGCGCTGTTAATTGCTGTAATTTGGACTGTCTCACTCGCTGCACACGGACAATCACGATCCCCCACCACAGGCAGCGCGAGCACGTCTGACTTCATGCTTCCGCGCAACGTAGTGGTCTCGCTGAGCGTGGTTAAAGGTTCCTTTTCCGAAATGGCCCAGGAAACTAGCACGGGCCAAAACTTAACCGCGGTCGGCAACCCCAAAGCTACGAGGAGTGTCATCTACACGAACAGCGATGGCTCGAAGAAAATGACGATTACCGTAGATCAGTACGCGAACTCGAGTGACGCGTCGTCGGCCTACCAGGAAGCTATTCAGAAGAGCAAAACTGTTCCGGGTTTCAAACCAATTTCCACACCGGATCTCGGACGGCACGCCTTTATCGGAACCGTGACTCAGGGCGCCGAGACACATATCGGTGTTGGTGCGCTAGATGGCACACTCATCGTGGGAGCAACATTGGTAGGCTACGATCCCACGCCGGGTAACACAGCCAAGCTCATAGCCCTGACCCACGAGGAAGAAGAAAGTGCCAACGCGGTCCTCGCTGCACCAGTGCCGGTCGCGGCAGATGGCCGATCTTCGCTTCTGCCCGCAGCGAAGGACAAGATTGATCCGCTTATCCAATCTCAAGTCACTGAGGGCAAAACGCCGGGAATCGCAGTGGCGATCACGAAAGACGGACAGACGATTTACGAGAAAGCGGATGGCGTGCGCGACATATCCTCAAAGGCTCCGATGCTGATTACAACTCCGCAGGCCATCGGATCGATTACCAAGCAGTTCACTGCGGCTGCTATTCTCCTGCTTCAGCAGGAGAAGAAGCTCTCCATCGATGATAAACTGTCAAAGTTCGTGCCGAAGTACGTGGATGCCGACAAGGTCACTCTGCGTCAGATGCTCAACATGGTAAGCGGAATTTCGGACAACGATCCGGCCATCTACGGAGACCATCTTACGCACCCAATCGCGCGGAAGGAAATGTTTGCGAACCTGAACAAGCTGCCGCTGACGTGGTCGCCGGGAACCCATATGGTTTATACCAACACCAATTACAATCTCCTGGGGTTGGTGATTGAGCGGGCCTCAGGAAAACCATACTTGACCTACTTGCACGAGACGATTTTCGGTCCCCTGGCAATGTCCTCCACTTCGACCGTGGACCAACCACCGCCGGATATGGCAACCGGCTATTATCATGACAAGCTTGGACAACCGTTCTCAACTCGGGCAGAACTGCATCCCGATTTCTCCTTCGGCACCGGCAACCTGGTCTCGACGGCGCAAGACCTGTTGAAATGGGATGCCGGGCTGCTTGGGCGGAAGGTGCTGGATGACGCCTCGCTGCGTACCATGTTCACCGTGCCTGGCGACGGCAAAATCAACACTGTTTTGGAAACGGACAAACGTTTTCCAGTGATGCTGCATGTGAACGATGGAAAACCAACGGTTTATGCCATGGGTTGGATGCTGCCCAATCCGCACACGAAATGGCATGGAGGCCACACATTTTTGTTTGAGTCTGCAAACGCACTGTTTAGCGACGGCTACAGCATCGCAATCATCGGCAACGTTCGCGACGGAGGCGGATTCGAGCCTGAGAACGTCGCCGTTAAGATTCACAACCTGCTAAACCCTGAGTTAAAAATTTCGCCGCTGACAGTTGTGACCAGGCAGCCTTCAGAGCCAGCCGAAATCCCGCAGGTCGAGTAATCACCTGAACCATTACCTGTGAGCATTGATATCCCGCTCTTCTCGACATGAGGCGCAGCGAGAATTACATTTGCGCCGCTTGAAATCACGAGTTCTCGTTTTCATCGCATCGGGCGTCGCGCTGCTTGGAGGCATGAATTGCGCTGCCTCACCAGACATTGCCACAACAGGTAGCGGCACGTTGGATTTCAAGCAATGGGGTCTGCTCGCGACGCAGGATGGTGGCCGCCGGAAGCCGATTGACACATTTGCAAGGGAAACGCTGATTCGAATCACTGGAAAATCGACATACACGGATAACAGCGGCCGCAAATGGCAACCGAACGATTTCGTTTTGTCGGCTCTGCTGGAGACGCACGATTGGAAAAACGAGCCGATGGTGCTGGTCTCATTCGGCAAGCTCAAGGAACAACTCGGGTTCGACAAAACGCAGCGGCGATTTTCGTTCGGGCAATTGGCGGGATCGATCGAATTGCAACGGCTTGCCAACGAGGCGCAGGCGCTCAAGCGCGCAGAGAAACCGCTCGACCGGGTTCAACAGGAAGCGTTGGGCGTTAGCGATCGGCTTACGCTTTTTGCTCGTGTGATAGATGGAAGCGATTTGTTGATCGTCCCAGCGCCGACAAATGAAACGGACCCGTGGGTCGAACCATCGGGTTGGTCGAAATTTTATTCGGAAGCACAATTTGCGCCGGTCCAAACGCAATTGCAGAAAGCCGCCACTGCATATGTCAATGGCGACGGATTTAACTTTAGCCGCGCAGCGAATCAGCTTCGCGACAATTTGCGCGGCTTGAGTCCATCAATTTATCCGCAGGAACGACAACTGCGGCTTGAATCTTTCTATAATCATTTCGAAGCCTTTTACCGTGCGATCTGGTGTTACGGAATTGCGCTCGTGATTCTTATTGCGGCACATCTGCGGAACCGCGGTCGAGCGCTGCAAAGCATCGGCGTCGCAGTTGCGCTTTTGGCTCTCGCGTTCCATGCCTCGGGAATCGTGATGCGCTGCATGATTGCCGGCCGGCCGCCAGTCACGAACATGTATGAATCAATCATATGGGTTTCGTTCGCGGTTTCATTTTTCGGGATGATCTTTTTCACGCGGTACCGGGCACCTGTCTATTTGCTTGCGGCGTTGCCGGTCACGCTTGTCGCATTATTACTGGTGCATCAGATGCCGATCGCCATGCCGTCAAGCATTGAGCCGCTGGTGCCGGTGTTGCGCGATAATTTTTGGCTCACCGTTCATGTGCTTACAATCACGTTGAGCTACGCGGCGTTCGCACTGGCAATGGGTTTCGGGCACATCCTTCTTTGGCGATACGCGCGCAATCCCGCGGAGGCGCGCGGCGATGCGCCGATGCATTTCTGGCTTTATCGCGTGCTTCAGCTCGGGGTGCTCTTGCTTGCCGCAGGCACAATTCTTGGCGGCGTCTGGGCAAATTATTCCTGGGGCAGGTTTTGGGGGTGGGACCCGAAGGAAACCTGGGCGCTGATTGCCCTGCTTTGTTATATCCTGGCGTTGCATGGCCGGCTCGCAGGTTGGTGGACGCAATTCGGTTTGGCGGTCGCTAGCGTTGTTTGTTTTCTCGCTGTGTTAATGGCTTGGTACGGCGTGAACTTTGTTCTGGGAAAAGGTCTGCACAGCTATGGATTCGGCATTGGCGGTGAGACATACGTGGCGACATTCATTGTTCTCGATCTTTTATTCGTCGCGTTCGCGATCTGGCGATATCGCAGCAGCAAATTGGCGGTTCCTGCTGCAGATGAAATAGAAGGCGAGCGCGTCGCCGTATAGCTCAACTCCCGGACAGCCGGCATCACCGATGCCGGCTACAGCGTTTCCGCCGTTAGCGCGTCAATGAATTCGCGAGGCGTCTTGGCTCGGAGCAGCCTTGAGCGGATCGCATCATTCTTCACCAAGCGCACCAGCGTTCCCACGCAGATTAGATAATCATTCAGCAAGCGTTCCGGCACGCCGATCACAAAAAGCAATTGCGCACGCTGTTGATCTGCCCCGATTGGAATCCCGGCGCGACTGCGCCCAATGCCGATGACAATTTCGTCTACCAAATCAGTTCGCGCGTGAGGAAACGCGACACCGTTTTCCACTACACTGGGATGAGCCTGCTCACGGGCGAGAACTTCTTCAAGAAATGTTTCTCCATCGGAGATCTTCCCATTTTGCGCGAGCACCTGAATGATCTCGCACAGTGCGTTCTGCAGTTTTCGTGAACGCAGCCGCAGGATTACCCGCTTTTCATCCAGCAGCTCGGAGAGCGCGATAGCCATGGATACAGAGAATTATTGGATTATGGGGCAAAGCCAGTTATCCAGTTAAGTAACCAGCCGTGGCAACACAAAACACAGCGGTAGCTTCCAGCGAGGAGAGAACAGTCTCCTTTCAACGGAGCATTTACGACCCGGGCTACGTCAACGCCATGTCGCATTTTTATCGCGGCGAGATGGGCCGGATCATGGTGTGGCGGCAGCGGCTGGATGTCACCACAAACTGGGCGATTACCAGCACCACGGCCATTATTACCATCGCATTTTCTACTCGCGAAGTGCCGCACATCATTTTCTTTTTCAATCTGGCCATTGTCTGGGTGTTGCTCTGGATCGAGTCGCGCCGTTACCGTTTTTACGACGCATTCCGCGCGCGTGTCCGGATGCTCGAAGCGCATTTTCTTGTCCCGATGGTGATGGAAAACCGTGAGATGCTTCAGGGGGAATGGAAAAAGCTCGTCTGCGAAGATTTGATTTTGCCCTGCTTCAAGATCAGCAAGCTGGAAGCAGTGGGGCGGCGCTTGAAACGCAATTACGTTTTCATTTTCATTCTGATCCTGATGGCCTGGATAACGAAAGTATTTTTACATGCCAGCGCGCCGATTAACGATGTGGTCTCGTTTTACCATGCGTTGCGGATCGGGCACATCCCGTCCTGGCTCGTGGCGCTGATTTTTGCCGGCACGTTTATCAGTGTGATTGCAATCACGATTTACGTCAGCAAACGATCTTCCGGCGAAATCTCCGAGTTCGGTACGCACCGATCGTTATGGCGGATTTGAAGAGGTGATCAGTGATCGGTGATTAGTGAACAGTAAAGATTGCTGAGCGCATGTCCGATCACCGATCACAGATCACCGATCACTTTGCGCAGCTTTGTGAGATTGTGGCGAAGCTGCGCGCCCCCGGCGGTTGCCCATGGGACCGGGAACAAACCCATGAATCACTGCTGGCTGCTGTAATCGAAGAGGCTTACGAAGTGGCGGAGGCTGCGCGCGCCAGGAATGACGCGCATTTCTGCGAGGAACTGGGCGATCTGCTCCTGCTGGTTGTGATGCACGCGGAGATCGCGAGTGAAGCTGGACGCTTCAACATCGACGAAATTATCCGCGACATCTCGAACAAACTAATCCGGCGGCATCCCCATGTGTTTGGAACCAGCGATGCCCGCGATTCCGGCGCTGTGCTCAAGCAGTGGGAAGCGATTAAGCGCGAAGAGAAAAAGGCCGATTCGCATTATTTCGCCAGTTTGCCTAAAGCGCTTCCAGCGCTTATGCGCGCGCAAAAAGCCCAATCAAAAGCCGCTCGTGTAAATTTCGACTGGACTGAGGTGCGCGATGTGGTCGCGAAAGTGGAAGAAGAGCTGCGCGAAATGAAAGAGGCGATTGCGGCGCCCGATCGCGCGAGAATCGAGGACGAGATTGGCGACATGCTCTTTGCGGTCGTCAATCTGGCGCGGAAATGCAAAATCGACGCGGAAAGCGCGCTGCAGGGCGGAACGGACAAATTTGTGACTCGATTCAATCAACTGGAAGACGAAGTGAAAGCACGTGGGAGGGAACTGGGCGATCTCGGTCTTTCGGAAATGGATGAGATTTGGAACCGTATTAAGAATCAAGAAGCCCGAACGACGAATGCCGAATCAATGACGAAGCCCGAATGACCGCGCTGCTGTCCTCGCGCTATTTCGGTTTTGGTCATTTAGGCCTTCCTTCGCCATTCGTCATTTGTCATTCGTCATTTAGCGTTGATATTTCGCGTCCCAATGAATTTGCTGATCAATTTGGCTCTGGCGCTCTTCGTGCTCGTGTCGCTCGTGATGGTGCTGGTAATCCTGATGCAACGGCCAAAGAGTGAAGGTTTGGGTGCGGCATTTGGCGGCGCGGTTACGGACAATATTTTCGGCGCACAAACCACGAATGTGCTGGTGAAGTTCACCACCTGGCTGGCCGGGATTTTCTTTGCGCTCACATTCGCGTTGTCGGTGCTTTATGCCCACAGAAGCACGGCCGACAGCGCGTTCCGTCGCGAACTGATGAAGACGCAAGCCGCGCCGCAAGATTCGCCGGTGCCTGCGGCAGCAAAGCCCTCGCCCGTCTCATCCTCGGCGACTACACCTGTTCAGAGTTCACCAGGCGCTTCTGCTGCGCCTGATTCCGCCGCAGGCGCATTACCTGCCGGCACCATGACGCCAGCTACTTCCCCAACCTTCACTCCACGGCCAACAGCGAAACCGTAAGGCCGGGGCCTCCTCAGAAAAGCCCGGCTGGCTGGGCAGAGAGTGAAATTCCCGTTGCCGCTTCGCAGGTTTCGCAAGCTAAACATTGTTTGCGAAAATGCGACGCTTCACTTTGATGGCAAAGTTTGGCCGCGCAAAAACGAAAAGGCAAAAAGTCGGAGCGACATCGAAATCACGGTAAAACCATCGGCGCTCGTAATCCTGCAACCGGGACACTGAGCACAAACTGGCGTGACCGCAGGCCGGATCCCGTTATCGCGACGGCTAACCGATTCAAACAGCCGCCATATTTTGGCGTGAAATCACCGGAGAGAAATGTTACAACATTGTGACTAACCAACATCGGCGTTGATGATGAGCTACCAATTAACGAATGGCGAAACGCTCGGCGACAATCTTAGCCGGATTTGCCGTAAACAAATCGAGGCCGCCATTTGTGTTGCCAAAGACGAAGTCAAAACCGACGACACGCCGGTGCACGAAATGCGAAAGCATTTGAAGAAAGCGCGCGCGGCGTTGCGACTGGTGCGCAAGGAGATCGGACGCGGTCTCTTTCGGGAACAAAACCGTTGTCTGCGCGATGTCGGGCGGCTTACTTCGGACATCCGCGATGCCGAAGTGCGTTTGCAGACAGTCAGGCAGCTTCAAGAAGTCACGCAACGCAATGGCCGAGGCGCCTACGAAAAACTCGAGGCAATGCTCATGCTGGAACTGGAAAATTTCATGGCCGCATTCGCGGAGTGGCAAGCACAGGCGGTTCCAATGTTGGAGCAGGCGGCCTCGGCCCTTAATCACTGGACGCTAGACCAATTCAACCGCAAGCAGCTCAGTGGTGCGGTGCAGGCAAGCTACAAACAGGCCAGGCAATCGCTGGCGGAAGCAACAGCGAATCCGAGCGCCGAAAATTTTCATGGGTTCAGAACCAGAGCGAAAACACTTTGGTACCAATTACGCATTCTCCGGCCGGTTAATCCAGTCGTCTTAAAAAGCCTGGCCGACGACCTGCGTTCGCTAGCCGATCTGCTGGGTCGTGCACACGATTTGAGTTTTCTTGGCGCAAGATTGCGGAACGAACATGGTAAATCGCAATGGCAGCGCGAAGGTCACAAGTTGCTTGCCATTATTGAAGTCAGCCAGAGCGATCTGCAGCGTGGCGCGGCGGAGCTGGCTCAACACTTTTTCGCCGAGCGCCCGCGGGATTTCGGCTCTCGCGTTACGAGCTGGCTTCAGGAGTGGGAAAGCAAATCAGCACACTCGCTGGCGGAAGCGCTCGTCACTTAGATTTTCGCGCGAACTTTGGCGGGAAAAGCCAGAGAACTCTTCCTTCTTGAGACTCAGAATCAACATCGAGCAAGGCGACGCCTGCTTTCGAAAGCTTGAGCGAAGCGCCAGTCAATCCTGAAATCACGTTGGTAAAGTCCGGTTCGTGACCGACCAGCATCAAAGCTTTTGAGCGATGTCGCTTGAGTATGGTCCCCAACTCGCTCATTCCAAAGCCGGGCGCGAGCAATTCGTCCTTCCGCAATTTCGGTTTCAAATAATCGGCTGCGATCTCAGCAGTTTGCGCTGCACGTGGTAACGGGCTGGTGACGATCAAATCCGGTCGCACCTTGAGGCGCGCGAGAAATTTTGCCACGTCGCGCACTTCTTTTTTACCAAAATCGGTCAACGGGCGCTCATCATCAGATTTCTTCCAATCCGGCCAATCGGCCTCGCCATGACGAAGGAAATAAAGTTCCATGTGAAGAATGGTTACAAAGTTAAATGAGTTACAAAGTTAAAATGGGAGAGAGATGAGGCTGCTACAATGTAACATTGTAACCTTTTTAACATTTTAACCACTCTACATTATCCGCCACTTCGCTCGGCGCGTTCGCGGATCGGTTTGCCAGAGGCGAACGCCACCGAGGAAAGCATTTCGGTTGTACCCCAACTCAATTCCGTTCGGCAGTCGGTCGAACTTCTTCGCACTCCCGCCGCCAAGAACGACATAATCGGCAATAAGCGATTTCTTTAACAACAACACCGCGCGAAGGACTTCGCGTTTCCATTCTTTTTCACCGAGCTGTTTCATTCCCGATTTGCCAAGGTAATCCTCGATGATATCGCCATTGCCGTAAGGGAGATCGCCGAGCTCCAACGGGAGGACGTTCGTCTCCCAAATCAATGTTGATCCCAGCCCGGTGCCGAGTCCAAGGAATAACATGCGCCCGCCGTGGAAACTGCCGAGGGCCTGCATGGCTGCATCGTTAATGATCCGGATGGGTTTGCCCAGGGACTTCTCAAAATTGAAGCGCGTCCATCCGGGGCCCAGATGTTTGGGTTCGCTCATGATGCGACCGTTGCGGACCGGTGCGGGAAATCCCATCGAGACGGCGTCGAAGCTCCAATGCGTCAGCAGCGGTTTCATCTGAGCCACCATTTCGCGTGGCGTCAGGTCCGGACCGGATTTGAATTTTTGTTTTTCCCAGCGGGAAAACATCAACTTCACGTTCGAGCCGCCCACGTCGATGGCGAGAATTCTTTTCTTCACCCCGTGAGATGACCGTGGGTGCGATTGTGTCCTCGATAGTGCATCGTATCTCACAGGGTGAACGGCTTCTCCGACGTTGGCGCCGCCGCGGCCGACTCCTGGTGCACGACGCTGATCGGAATTAATTTGTCCGCGCGCGGTTTTTTCTTCGATCCGGTGAGCTTTTTTGTGCGCTCGCGCGAGACTTCACGGAATTGCCACTGCGCCTGCCGGCTCGGTTCCGGCCCTTCCGGTTGCAAACGCCGGTACGTGCCGTCCGGCTGCAACTCGCGCGCTTTCACGCGATCGTGCAGAAAAGTTGGAATCACGTCATTGACGATCTGATCGCGCAGCACTGGGGTTTGGACTGGGAATGCCACTTCAATCCGCCGGAAGAAATTGCGCGGCATCCAATCAGCGCTGGAAAGGTAAACCAACGGATCTCCAGCGTTTTCGAAATAAGAGATGCGGCTGTGTTCCAGAAATCGGCCGACGATGCTGATGACGCGAATGTTCTCGCTCAGTCCCGGGATTTTCGGACGCAGACAACAAATTCCGCGCACGATAAGATCGATCGTCACCTCAGCGCATGAAGCCTCATACAGTTTTTCGATCAGCTCTTGATCGACCAATGCATTCAGTTTGGCGACGATGCGCGCCGGTTTGCCCGCGCGGGCGTTATCGCGCTCGCGCTCGATCAACTGGATAAGCCGGCTGTGCATGTCGAACGGGGCGACCATCAATTTTTTCAGACCGGGATAACCGGCAAGACCGGTCAGCGTGTTAAACACGGTCGCCACTTCCTCCGTCAACTGTGGTTCGCTGGTAAGCAGACTGAAGTCTGTGTAAATACGGGCGGTACGGGAGTGATAATTGCCTGTCCCGAGATGGACATAATGCCGGAGTCGATCGGCATCGCGCCTGACGATAAGCAGCGCTTTGCAGTGCGTTTTCAACCCGACCACGCCATAGATGACGTGGGCGCCGGCTTCTTCGAGCCGCCGCGCCCATTGGATATTCATCGCCTCATCGAAGCGGGCGCGCAGTTCCACGATCGCGGTGACTTGTTTTCCTGCCTTTGCCGCATCAATCAGCGCCTCAACGATAGGCGAATCGCCGCTGGTACGATAGAGAGTGATCTTGATCGCCAGCACTTGCGGGTCGGTTGCCGCCTTCTCGATGAATTCGACAACCTGATCAAAGCTGTCGTAAGGATGATGCAACAGCACGTCCTGCCGTCGTAACACTTCAAAAAAATCTACATGCGGCGGCAGGGCCGGATCGCGCGCCGGCTGGAATGGGCGGTCCTTGAGCTTGCCAAATGCATCATTCGTCACGAGCGGCATGAGATGCGTCATGGAAAGCGGGCCGTCGAGTTTGTAAGCGTCTGCCTCTGTCAGCTCAAAGAACCGCAACAGCAATTCGAGAAAATCCTTTGGACAATCGGCTTCAACTTCGAGGCGGACAGCATTGCCGCGGCTCGAGCGCCGCAGTTCCTGTTCAATTGTGCGCAAAAGATTTTCCGCTTCCTCATCGTCGATGTAGAGGTCGCTGTTACGCGTGACTCGAAACGCGTGCACCTCGTCCAAGATCAAACCTGGAAACAATTCGCCGATATGCTGTTTAATGAGTGAGGCGAGATAGATATACTCCCACGGTTCGTCCACGCCTTTGCCCCGAGGCATCAGGATCAGCCGCGGCACCACCCGCGGCACCTGCACGATCGCATGCAGCGGCTCGCCACGACGCCCGGCCTTTGCGCGGACGAGTAAATTGTGACTGCGGTTCAACAGATGCGGGAACGGATGACTGGCGTCCACTGCCAGCGGCGTCAGCATTGGAAAAACTTCCTGTTGAAAATAACGATGCGCCCACGCTGCTCGTTTCGCAGGTAACTCCCCGATTTCGCGGACGTAGATCCCTTTGTTCGCCAGCTCCGGCTGCAACTCGTTCTTCCAAAGTGCACATTGGGTCGCCACCAGTTGGCGCACTGTTTTCTGGATCCGATCGAATACCTCCGTTGGGCTCAACCCGTCAGGACCAACGTCACTCGTCTCGCTCTCGATCTGCTGTTTGATCCCGGCGACCCGGATTTCAAAAAACTCGTCCAAATTCGAGCTGACAATCGTGAGAAACTTGACGCGCTCGATGAGCGGTTGCCTCTCATCTTGCGCTTCTTCGAGAACGCGGCGGTTGAACTCGAGCCAGCTCAGCTCGCGGTTGATGAAATTTTTCGGGTCGCCAAAACGCTCATGCGCAGTTTGTACGACCTCCGGAACGGCAACCGCGCTGTTTTCCTCTTCGGTTCGAGCGGCAGTGGCTTCCGGCATCTTTCAACATCGACAATCAACTGCGCATACGCAACGCCACTCGTTCAGACGGAGGCCGCGACAGTCTGATGCCTGATGTCTTCCGCTGCGGCGGCGTAAACGGCATCCTCGGCAATGTTGGTGGCATGATCGCCCACGCGTTCGAGGCAGCGGCCAATAAAAATCAGGTTCAAGTAACCCCGCAACTGTTCCCGGTCGTTCGCCATGCGCTCGATCAATTTGCGACTGGCTTCATGGTTTAATTCGTCCAGTTTTTCGTCGCGCGTAACGACCGCGCGGCCAAGATCGACATCTTCACGCACGAAAGCATCAATGCTGTCCTTAAACATCGACATGGCTTGCTCATACATCGGCTTGATTAATTCGACTTCGGGCAACGGCGGATGCTGATTCAATTTCCGCGCGCGTCGCGCAATCGTCGTTGCCTGATCCGCCATACGCTCCAGATTCGATGAAAGTTTCATTGCGGCAACGACCCGCCGCAGATCGGAGGCGACGGGCTGAAACCGAAGCAAAATTGCCACGCCATCCTTATCGATCTGTATCTCGAGCTGGTCGATCTCTTCATCGTCGGCGATCGCATTTGCGCAAAGATCGTCATCGCGATCGAACAACCCTTTTATCGCCCGTTCTAAACTGCGCTCGGTCAGGCTGGACATCATCAGCACGTTATTGCGTAGGGAAGCGAGCACTTCGTCGAACGTCCCAAGAATATGTTTTGGTATAACCATGTTGAATATCAACTCCTGCTCCTACTCTTATTCCTACTCCTAGTCACATTCATGTTGGGCGACTCGCTGTAGCCGCGTCCCTGTGGGACGCGCGCGTCGCCCACAGGGCGACGGCTACAACTATCCAAATCGGCCAGTAATATAATCTTCCGTCTGTCGTTCACTTGGATTTGTGAAAATCGTTGTCGTGGGTCCAAACTCGATCAGTCTTCCGAGATAAAAGAAAGCGGTGTAATCGGAGATGCGGCCGGCTTGTTGCATGTTATGCGTCACAGTCACAATTGTGTATTGGGCCTTGAGTTCGTAGATCAATTCTTCAATCTTCGCCGTAGCGATCGGATCGAGCGCGGAGCAGGGTTCATCCATCAAGATCACTTCCGGCTCCACGGCGAGAGCGCGGGCGATGCAAAGCCTCTGCTGTTGGCCGCCAGAAAGGCTCGTGCCCGGTTTGTGCAAATCGTCCTTCACTTCGTCCCAAAGAGCAGCCATGCGCAGCGATCTTTCCAAGCGCTCATTAAGGAATTTCTGGTTGCGCACTCCGTTCAATCGCAAGCCAACGACGACGTTCTCGCCAATCGTCATCGTCGGAAACGGATTCGATTTTTGGAAGACCATGCCAACTCGGCGGCGAACAATTGCCGGATCAACTGTTTTAGAATACAGATCCTCGCCGTGAAGAAGGACCGTTCCTTCGACGCGCGTCTTGGGCACCAGCTCATGCATGCGATTGAGAGAGCGAATAAAAGTTGATTTGCCGCAACCGCTCGGTCCGATGATCGCCGTCACTGCGTTGGAAGCGATGTCCAGCGTCACATTATCGATAGCGCGCTTCTCGCCGTACCAGATCGATAGATTCTTAACCCGAAAAGTTAACGGTGGCGCAGGCTCAACGCTGGGGGGCGGCTGCGCAGGCGGTTCGACGCGCTCCATCACGCTTCGCTCGGGTGTTTCCATAACTAAATTATCCATTCGCGAACGTTCTAGACAACGGACACCGCCCGCCCGCGAGTCAAAAATCTAACCAGTACGTTAACGCAAAAAACGCCCGTGACGAGTACGAGCGCGCCGGCCCAGGCCTGACGATGCCAGTCGTCGTAGGGCGAGATGGCGTAAGTAAAAATCTGCAGCGGAAGCGCCGCAATCGGCTGGCTTAAGCTGTGGTTCCAAAAGCGGTTCCCGAAAGCGGTGAAAAGGAGCGGTGCGGTCTCGCCACCGATCCGTGCTAACGCAAGCAAAATGCCGGTGATGATTCCCTTGGACGCAGTCTTCATTACAATATGCACAATTGTTTTCCACCGGCTGACACCGAGCGCGAGTGCAGCCTCACGATATCCGTTTGGCACAAGCAGAATCACTTCCTCAGTCGTGCGCAGAATGAGTGGAATCATGATCAAGCCCAGTGCCAGGCCGCCAGCATAAGCGGAGAAGCCTTTGAACCGCAACACGACGAGTCCATATACGACCACGCCCCATGTGATCGATGGTACGCCATTAAGTACGTCGGCCAGGAACCGAAGGACGGAATTGATGCGCGCCGAGCCGTACTCCGCGAGGTAAACTCCACCTAAAACGCCGACCGGAATGCCTATCGCGCCAGCGAGGGCGAGCAATTCCAGCGAGCCGACAATTGCATTCGCCATTCCCCCGCCGGCCTCTCCGACCGGCTTCGGCAGATGTGTGAAAAAATCCCAGTTCACTGAGCTCGCGCCGTTGACGAGAAGATAAAAAAAGACCAAACCGAGCGGCGCGATTACCAGCACCGCAGAAACAAAGGTCCCCGTAGAAGCCAGCGCATTCTTAATCTTGCGCCAGTGATGATTGTCTGTGCGGCCGGAATCCTTTGTCATTGCACCGCGCGTGTTGCTGACGTGCTTGTCGTCATCGTTTTGAGAAGAACTTGCGCAATCAGATTCACTACAATAGTGACGCCGAACAGCACCAGCCCGATTTCGAATAATGCCCCAAGATAGATGTCGGTGGTCGCTTCGGTGAACTCATTGGCGATCACGCTGGCAAGCGTGTAACCGGGCTTAAACAGTGACGCGGCAATCTGCGGGGTGTTGCCGATGACCATCGTGACCGCCATCGTTTCGCCAAGCGCGCGCCCGAGACCGAGAATAACCGCGCCGAACAATCCTTTTCTCGCGTAGCTCAGAACCGCAATTCGGGTCACCTCCCACCGGGTCGCACCCAGAGCGTAGGCAGCCTCGCGTTGCAAGTCCGGAACGCTGCGCAAAATTTCGCGTGAGACCGACGTGATAATTGGCAAAATCATGATGGCTATGATAATTCCGCCGGCCAGCATGCTGGTACCGTAGATCGGCCCGCTGAAGAATGGCGTCCAGCCGAACAGCCGTTTCAGTGATGGAAACGGATAATCTCGCAACCATGGGACCATGACAAAGATGCCCCATAATCCGAGGATTACGCTTGGAATCGCCGCCAGCATTTCAATCAAGGAAACCAGCGGCTGGCGAATCCAGAGTGGAGCGAGCTCGGTCAAATAAACCGCAGTCGCAATGCTCAATGGCACTGCGATGAGCAAGGCAATCAATGACGAGACCAGCGTTCCGTAAATAAACGGCAGCGCGCCGAATTGCTCCGCAACCGGGTCCCAGGTGGATGTAACGAGGAAATGGAGTCCAAATTTTTGGATCGCCAGTGACGATCCCCGCCAGAGCTGCCAGCCAGTCAGGACGACGAGCACGACCACCGTCAGCGCCATCGCCAGGGTGAGCCACTGGAACGCCTTGTCCCCAAAGCGCGATGGTGGCGCCATCGTGCGCGCTACCAATCGCGGATCATCTGGTGTCCCGAAGGCTTTCGGGGCTGGCGGTATGGCGATCTCCATGCCCGCGAGTTACATCTTGATCTCGCCGATCCGTGTCAGGACGCGCTGCTGCACGCTCTCAGGCAGGGGCGCATATTGGAGATCCTTGGCCATTTTTTCGCCATCCGTCAGCGACCATTTCAGAAATTCCACCAGTTTCTTTCCTTTAGCCGCGTCCTTCTGTTGCTGGTAAACCAACAACCAGGTCGCGCCGGCGATCGGATATGCGTCCTTGCCCGGCGCGTTCGTCATCGAAAAACGGAAGTCATCCGGAATATCTGCCGTCGCCAGCGCAGCGGTGATCGATTCAAGCGTCGGTTTCATAAATCCGCCAGCTGCGTTCTTGACCTCGGCATACGGCATCTTGTTTTGAGTCGCATAGATCAACTCGACGTAGCCGAGCGCTCCAGGCGT
>WNFQ01001903.1_pt1 | contig 24283 bp, 26 predicted proteins | sample 5400171 | NCBI WGS metagenome assembly WNFQ01 (sample SAMN13153356, study PRJNA577476) | soil metagenome | isolation source: 20 cm soil under Madrone tree | place: USA:California | collected 2016-06-14
CCCGTGTGCTGGATGAGCGTGAGCGCGCGCTGGTCACAATAGGCGAGGCCCGCGGCGATGCCGATGCATTCGTCCTCCTTGCAGACGCGGATGAGCGTGAAGGAAGCGTCGCGCGCAATGGGCCGCAGCAGTCCGCCGCTCGTGACGATGTCGGGCACCGAGAGGATGAACTTTATCCCGCTCGCCTTGATCGCCGCGATGATGGACGAGCCTTTGAGCTCGCCTGTGTCACCTTCCGCTCCCACCAGATCCGCATCCATCGCCTGCCCCATGTGCGGCTACGATGACCAGTGCCACATCGTCCCCTCCCCCGCTTGCGGGGGAGGGACAGGGAGGGGGCACGCAATGTGAAAGAGCATTTTCAACCACCCTCTCCCCAACCCTCCCCCGCAAGCGGGGGAGGGAGTAGATCGAGCTCGCGGGCCGCGAGGTAGCCAGTCCTGTCTAAACGGAACGCGGTCCACACGGAATTGCGCCGTGGCCGGCAATGGCAGCGCTCGCAGCCATTGCGGCTCGGTCCAGCGACGAAGAGGGTGACAGATTTTGATACAATTCGTGGATCAACCACAGGGCGGACTACTGCATTGACTACGCATTGCAGAGGAGGTATAGATTCGCATCCTTGCTCAGTTGGGGCGTGTTCTCGAGCCACACCTGAATGCGGAGCGAGGAGTGGCGTCCTGTGGCGACGGCTCTGGAACCGTCGTCTCGGGAGGTGACGGAAAGCCGACTGCCGGGCACTACGACCCGGGCGCGAGGAGCTCGCTGTGACTGATCCGGCGCAAATGCCGGTGACGGAAGCGCGGCACCGGAGCCAAAATCGCCACGGTGAGAGCGCCGAGAGGCGGGCGTCCCGCGTTATGGGACGCAAGGCGCCTCGGTAGGTGCCTGGCCTGCCGCGTTACGTGCAGGCCCAACGGATGCCTCGCAAGCATCCGTACGTCTCTCGGCGCTCCGCCACCCCTTAGATCGGGGGTCGCGAAGCCAAAGTTTCAAACCCCGGGCGCAAAAGCGCGCCGCGGGAACGAGAACGGCTGTGCGCAATGGGGAACGAGAAAGGCCGTGTGAAATGGGAACGAAAGCGCGGTGTGGAATAATGAAAGCGCGGTGTGGAATGGAGAACGACAAAGGCTGCGTGAAATGGGCAACGAAGGGCTGCGTGAGGAGCTAGACATTCAGCCGAACTGTGATCAGCGCGCGCAGCAAGCGCGGTCTGCTCCCTCCCCCGCTTGCGGGGGAGGGGTGGGGAGAGGGTGTTTGAAAATGGTCTTTCATATTGCATGCCCCCTCCCTATCCCTCCCCCGCAAGCGGGAGAGGGAACCGACCGAGCGCGTGGCTGGGAAAACGCACAACAAGGGCGCGGGCCGCCATCCTTGACTTCGCAAACCCCCATCCATAGCTTCCGCCCGCTCTCGCCAAGAGCTGCAACCAAGATTAGCCGACCGGCCCGCGAGGCCGGAGGCCACCGCCCGACAGCGCGATGCGCCCTCGGGCGCCACAGGTGTTTGTTACGATGTTCGACTCACTCTCCGAACGGCTCGGCGGCATCCTCGATCGCCTGACGCGGCGCGGCGCGCTCACCGAGGCCGACGTCGACGCGGCGCTGCGCGAGGTGCGCCGCGCGCTGCTCGAAGCCGACGTCGCGCTCGATGTGGCGCGCGCCTTCAGCGACAAGGTCAAGAGCCAGGCCGTCGGGATCGAGGTCATCAAATCGGTGACGCCCGGGCAAATGGTCGTGAAGATCGTGCACGACCAGCTGATCGACACGCTGGGCGAAAAGGGCGAGCCGATCGATCTCAATGCGCCGTCGCCGGTGGCGATCATGATGGTCGGCCTGCAAGGCTCGGGCAAAACCACCACCACCGCAAAGCTCGCCAAAAAACTTACCGAGCAGGCGCGGCGCAAGGTGCTCATGGCCTCGCTCGACGTGCGCCGTCCCGCGGCCATGGAGCAGCTCGCCGTGCTGGGGCGGCAGGTCAATGTCGAGACGCTGCCGGTCGTGGCCGGCCAGCCGCCGGCGCAGATTGCGCAGCGCGCGCTGCAGGCGGGAAAGCTCGGCGGCTACGACGTCGTCATCCTCGACACCGCCGGCCGCACCACGCTCGATGAAGCGATGATGGCGGAAGCCGCCGACGTCAAGCGCGCCGGCAATCCGCACGAGGTGCTGCTCGTCGCCGACGCGCTCACGGGTCAGGACGCCGTCAACCTCGCGCGCGCCTTCGACGATCGCGTGGGCTTGACCGGAATCGTGCTCACGCGCGTCGACGGCGACGGCCGCGGCGGCGCCGCGCTCTCCATGCGCGCGGTGACCGGCAAGCCGATAAAACTCATCGGCACCGGCGAGAAGATGGATGCGCTCGAGGATTTCCATCCGGCGCGCATTGCCGACCGCATCCTCGGTATGGGCGACATCATCACGCTGGTCGAGAAGGCGGCGGCGACGATCGATGCGGAGAAGGCGGCGCGCGTCGCCGAGAAGATGCGCAAAGGCGCATTCGATCTCGCCGATCTGCGCGAGCAGCTCATGCAGATGCAGCAGATGGGCGGCATGAGCGGCCTGATGGGCATGCTGCCCGGGATCGCGAAGATGAAAAATCAGCTCGCCGGCGCCAATCTCGACGAGCGCGTGCTCAAGCGCCAGGTGGCGATCATCGATTCGATGACGCCGCGGGAGCGCAGAACTCCCGACGTCCTCAAGGCGAGCCGCAAGAAGCGCATTGCCGCGGGCTCCGGCACCCGGGTCGAGGACGTCAACCGCATGCTCAAAATGCACCGCGGCATGGCCGACCTGATGAAGGCGATGGGTTCTGGCAAGCGCGGCCCGATGGCGGGGCTTGCCAACATGCTCGGTCTTGGCGCCATGCCGAGCGCGGCCGACGTGCAAAAGCTGGCGCAAAAAATGCCGGGCGGGCTGCCAGGCTTGCCGACTGGCGCGCCGGGCGCGCCGGGCGCACCCGGGCTTCCAGCGAACATGCCGGGCCTGCCACCGAACATGCCGGGGCTGCCGCCGGAAGTGCCGGGCGGGCCGCTGCTTCCCGGCCTCGGCGGCAAGCCGCGCGCGGTCGGCCCATTTCCCGGCTTGGAGAAGAAGAAGTGAATATCTCAACTCATCAATCGACACTCGGCCGTAGGGTGGGCAAAGGCGCGCGCTTGCGCGCCGTGCCCACGCGTCCGCCGCGAAGCAGCCGATGGGTGAACGCGTGGGCACGGCGCTATAGCGTTGCGTTGGCGCCGCCTGCGATCAGCGCGAGCACGAACGATCCGCGCGAGCAGCGAACGCGGTCTGCTCCCTCCCCCGTTTACGGGGGAGGGGTGGGGAGGGGGCGAGCAGGCGCGAGTCCCGTTTGCGTGCCCTCTCCCTATCCCTCCCCCGCAAGCGGGGGAGGGAACACACCCTCGATGCTCGGCGCCGCGCCTTTGCCCGCCCTACAAATCTTGCGCGCTAAACAATCAAGGAAAGGAAACAGATGTCCCTAAAGATTCGTCTCGCCCGCGCCGGCACCAACAAGCGGCCGTTCTATCACATCGTGATCGCGGACAGCCGCGCGCCGCGCGACGGCCGCTTCATCGAGCGGCTCGGTTATTTCGACCCGCTGTTGCCCAAGGACAAGAGCGAGCGGCTCAAGCTCGATCTCGACAAGGTCAAGGCATGGCTCGCCAAGGGCGCGCTGCCGACCGACCGGGTGCTGCGCTTTCTCGACCAAGCGGGCGTGATGACCCGCGCGAAGCGCAGCAATCCCATGCGCGCGATCCCGCGCAAGCAGCGCAAGGCGCAAGCCGAGGAAGCCGCCAAGGCCGCGGAAGCCGCCAAGGCTGCGGCGGTCAAGGCCGCGGCGGACAAGGCCGCGGCTGCCGCCGGCGGCGCGGGCGCCAGCTGAGGCGCGGCGCGGATAAGGTGCCGTGGCGGAGCGCATCTGCGTGGCCCAGATCGGCGGCGCGCATGGCCTGCGCGGCGAGGTGAAGCTCAAATCGTTCACCGGCGATCCAATGGCGGTCGCCGACTACGCCCCGCTGACGAGCGAAGACGGCGCAAGCTTCGAGATCGAGGCGCTGCGCCCGGCCAAGGGTCATCTCGTCGCGCGCTTTCGCGGGATTGAGGATCGCACGAGCGCCGAGCGGCTCGCCAATGTGCGGCTGTTCGTGCCGCGCGAGCGCTTGCCGCCGCTTGCGGCCGACGAGTTCTACCACGCCGACCTGATCGGGCTATCCGCGGTCAAGGCGGACGGCACCGAGATCGGCACGGTGGTGGCGGTGCACGATTTCGGCGCCGGCGATATCCTCGAGCTTGCGCCGCGCGGGAGCGCAACACGCGGGAGCGGAACGCGCGGGAGCGGAACAAGCATCATGGTGCCGTTCACTGCCGCGTTCGTGCCCAGCGTCGATATTTCGCGCGGCCGCATCGTCGTGGTGCCGCCGGAAGACGTAACGGAGACTTCCAGTGCTACCGAATAGCCCCACGCGCATATCAGTGCGAATAAAGATTATTGGCGTGATGGGAATCAGCGAGGCAGCGAACTCGGTCCGCTCCCTCCCCCGCTTGCGGGGGAGGGTTGGGGAGAGGGTGATTCAAATGCTCTATCCTGTCGCCTGCCCCCTCCCTGTCCCTCCCCCGCAAGCGGGGGAGGGGACGATGTGGCTTCACCGTGCCTAGTTCGAGCCGCATGTGGCGCGCGACCGTTCTCACCCTCTTCCCCGAAATGTTTCCGGGGCCGCTCGGCTTGAGTCTCGCGGGCAAGGCGCTCGCGGCCAAACGCTGGAGCCTCGAGGCCGTCGATATCCGCGCGCATGCGAGCGACAAGCATCGCTCGGTCGACGACACGCCCGCCGGCGGCGGGCCCGGCATGGTGATGCGCGCGGACGTGCTCGCCCGTGCCGTGGACGCGGCGCTCGCCGCGGGCGATGCGCGAGCGCGCCTGCTCATGAGCCCGCGCGGGGCTCCACTCACGCAGGGGCGCGTGGCGGCGCTCGCGCAGGGGCCCGGCGCCGTCATCCTCTGCGGCCGCTTCGAAGGCATCGACGAGCGGCTGATCGAAGGCCGCGCATTCGAGGAAATTTCGATCGGCGATTACGTGCTCTCGGGTGGAGAGATCGCAGCCCTGGTCCTGCTCGATGCGTGCGTTCGCCTCCTCCCCGGCGTCATGGGCAAGGAGGCCTCGGGCGCGGAGGAAAGCTTCAGCCACGGCCTGCTCGAATATCCGCAGTATACGCGCCCGCAGCTCTGGGAGGGGCGCTCCATCCCCGCCGTCCTCACCGGCGGCGACCACGCCAAGGTCGAGGCTTGGCGGCGCGGTGAAGCCGAGCGGCTCACGCGCGAGCGCCGGCCGGACCTCTGGGCGGCGCATCTGGCCGGGCGCGGCAAACGCGAAAAGTCCGCCCCGCGGCGGCGCAAGAAGCCGCGTCGGGATGGGTGACAAAACGGCCGCCGTGTCGTAGAAGCTCGCCCATTCGCACAACGAAGGAATGCGCGCTTTATGCGATTAGCGCTGCCGCAGGAGAATTCCCATGAATTTGATTCAAGAGCTCGAGAAAGAGCAGGTTGCAAAACTCTCCGCGGGCAAGGACATCCCGGACTTTGCGCCGGGCGACACGGTGCTCGTCAACGTCAAGGTGGTCGAGGGCGAGCGCACGCGCATACAGGGCTATGAGGGCGTCTGCATCGCGCGCTCGGGCGGCGGGCTCAATGAGAGTTTCACGGTCCGCAAAATCTCCTACGGCGAGGGCGTGGAGCGCGTCTTTCCGCTCTATTCGCCGATGATCGACTCGATCAAGGTTGTGCGCCGCGGCAAGGTGCGCCGCGCCAAGCTCTACTATCTGCGCGGCCTGCGCGGCAAAGCCGCACGCATCGGCGAGAAGCAGGATCATCGCGGCGCCGAGGAGGCGGTGGAGGAGACGAAAAAGGCCGCGGAGTGATGTCGGGTATTGTCGCGGCCTGCAGACTTTGCGTCCGCGCTATCGCGGATCGATCTTCGGCTCGGCAAGGATGGGTTTACTCGAGTTCCACCGTGGCAAAATCAGCCGGCAGGATGACTTCGAGCACCTCGCAATCGTCGGAGTAGTCGAGCACCACGTGCTCGATGCGCGGCGGTTGGATCCACGCGCTTCCCGCCCGCATCACCATCGCGCCCTCGCCGTCGAACTCGGTCTTGATCCAGCCTTTGAGCACGTAGACCATCTGGAAATCGACGTCATGATAGTGGCGCTTCGAGACTTCTTCCGGCCGGCAGGGTGGGACAAACCGGATCACGTGCGCGCGTACCATCCCGTTGGTGGCTTTGACGATGCCGAGATCGCGGTATTTGGCGTAGCGGCGCAATCCGCTCTCGAAATCGTCCTCCCGGTGATGGCTCACAACGAAGCGCTGCGGCGGGGAGGCCTTGGCGCGCATGCGCGTTGCGTTTCGCGTCTTGCGCCCAGCCGGACGTTTGGTCGCACTGCGCCGCGGCGCTCGACGCGCTGAAGTCTTCGCCTTGGCTCTGGCCATGAGGTCCTCCGGTGTCGAGCTATGCTAGCCCTTTTGCGGCGGAACAACGAACCCTTTTCCTCGCCGCGGCGAGAGGCTAAAGGACACCCTATATAGCCTTTACCAACGGCGGTTTCGGAGCAAGGCATGCCGCGCACGCTCTACGATAAGATCTGGGAAGACCATTTGGTGGATGAGCAGCCGGACGGCACCTGCCTCATCTACGTCGATCGCCATCTCGTGCACGAGGTCACGAGTCCACAGGCGTTCGAAGGGCTGCGGCTCTCCGGGCGCAAGGTGCACGCGCCGGAGAAGACGCTGTGCGTGGTCGACCACAATGTCCCGACCACCGACCGCAAGGCGCCCAATCCCGATCCCGAGAGCGCGGCGCAGATCGCCTATCTCGCGGAAAACGCCAAGCTGTTCGGCCTTGAATATTTCAACGAGTTCGACAGGCGGCAGGGCATCGTCCACATCATCGGCCCCGAGCAGGGCTTCACGCTGCCTGGCACCACCCTCGTTTGCGGCGACAGCCACACCGCGACCCACGGCGCCTTCGGCGCGCTCGCCTATGGCATCGGCACCTCGGAAGTCGAGCATGTGCTGGCGACGCAGACGCTGATCCTGACCAAATCGAAGAACATGCGCGCCGTGGTCGACGGCAAGCTGCCCCAAGGGGTCAGCGCCAAGGACATCATCCTCGCCATCATCGGCGAGATCGGCACCGCCGGCGCCACTGGACACGCGATCGAATATGCCGGCGAGGCGATCCGTTCGCTCTCCATGGAAGGCCGCATGACCGTGTGCAACATGTCGGTCGAGGCCGGCGCGAGGGCGGGCTTCATCGCGTCAGACGAGAAGGCATTCGCCTATCTCAAGGATCGGCCGCGCTCGCCGAAGGGCAAGCTCTGGGACGAGGCTCTGCGCTATTGGGAAACGCTGCGCTCGGACGAGGGCGCGCATTTCGACCGTGAGATCAGGCTCGATGCGGCCAAGCTCCCGCCGCTCGTCACCTGGGGGACGAGCCCCGAGCAGGTCGTCTCAGTGATCGGCCGCGTGCCGCGGCCGCAGGACATCGCCGACGAGAACAAGCGCCGCGCCGCGGTGACCTCGCTCGACTATATGGGCCTCAAAGGGGGCGAGAAGATCACCGACATCGCGCTCGACCGGGTTTTCATCGGCTCCTGCACCAATGCGCGCATCGAGGATTTGCGCGTGGTCGCGCGCGTTGTCGATGGAAAGACGGTCAAGCCGAGCGTCAAGGCGATGATCGTGCCGGGCTCCGGCTTAGTAAAGGAGCAGGCCGAGGCGGAAGGGCTCGACAAGATCTTCCTCAAAGCCGGCTTCGAATGGCGCGAACCGGGCTGCTCCATGTGTCTCGCCATGAATCCCGACAAGCTCGCTCCCGGCGAGCGCTGCGCCTCGACGTCGAACCGCAATTTCGAGGGCCGTCAAGGCTACAAAGGCCGCACCCACCTTGTGTCGCCCGCAATGGCCGCAGCCGCCGCGATCGCCGGCCATTTCGTGGACGTGCGGGAGTGGAACTGAGCGCGCGTTACGGCCCGAGGTCGCGACCCGGCTCCCACCAGCAGCGCATCCTCGGCACGATGACGGCCCCGCTCGGGCGATTTTCCGCCGCGAGCCAGGAGGCACATTGGCGCACGTGGCCGGGGCCCGGAGCCTCGTAGGTGTAAGGGACCGGATAGGTCGTGGGATAGGTCCGGTAGGGATAAGCCGGGGTCACCCGGATCCGCGTGCGGGCACGCGCGGGCCGCTGCTTCGACTGCGCCGAGAGCTCCGGGCTCCGCGGCGTTTCGGACGGAAACTGGGCAAAGGATGCAGGCGCCAATACCAGTGCGGCCGCGCCGGCGAGGATGATAACCGCTGCTATCCGACTCACGTTTTGCCCTCGCCCGTCGATGGGGCCTACGCTCGCCCATAGCGGCGCGCCCGTCAACGCCCGCACGCCGCTCATGCGACGGACGGCACTTACTTGGCCGGCCCTGCGCGCTCGCCTAAAGATTTGAGCCATGGCCGATCCGAAATTTTCCGATCCGATCGCTTGGCGCGTCGTGAAGGCTCCCTCGCTCGAGGAAATCGAAGCGCTCGCCGAGACGGCGTTTCGGCGGCTGCCGGAGAAATTCCGGGCGCTATGCGAGGGTCTCGTGATCCGGGTCGAGGATTTCCCGACCGAGGAGGTGCTGGACGAGATGGACGCAGAGTCCGAATTCGATCTGCTCGGGCTGTTTCAGGGCGTCGGCCTGCCGTTTCGCTCGGAAAGCGCGCCCGGACAGATGCCCAATATGGTGTGGCTCTATCGCCGGCCGATCCTCGACTACTGGTCCGAACACGACGAGGCGCTGGGCGCAATCATCACGCATGTGCTGGTGCACGAGATCGGCCATCATTTCGGCCTCTCCGACGACGACATGGCGGCAATCGAGGCGAGCGCGAGTTAACGGCGGGAGCCGCGCATTCAGGGTGCGAGAGTCCCTTGACAAAACGCCGCCGGCATCATGAAACAGAAGAGTTCAATACGACTGAGCCAACGTACATGGAAAAATTCACCAGGTTGGAAGGCGTCGCGGCGCCGCTGCGCATGATCAATGTCGACACCGACATGATCATTCCCAAGCAATACCTCAAGACGATCAAGCGTACCGGACTGGCCAAGGGCCTGTTCGCGGAGAAGCGCTATCGCGATGACGGCAGCGAGAATCCGGACTTCGTCCTCAACAAGCCCGCCTATCGCAAGGCCAAGATTTTGGTCGCGGACGACAATTTCGGTTGCGGCTCCTCGCGCGAGCACGCGCCGTGGGCGCTGATGGACTTCGGCATCCGGTGCGTGATCTCGACCTCGTTCGGCGACATCTTCTACAACAATTGTTTCAAGAACGGCGTGCTACCAATCAAGGTCAAGCCGCAGGATTTGGAAAAGCTGTTCGACGACGCCGAGCGCGGCGCCAACGCGACGCTCTCGATTGATCTCGAGAAGCAGGAGATCAGGGGCCCGGACGGCGGCGTGGTCAAGTTCGAGATCGATCCGCACCGCAAGCATTGCCTGCTTGAAGGGCTCGACGACATCGGGCTGACCAAGGTCAAGCAGGAGAAGATCGAGGGCTTCGAGCAGCGCTCGAAGGCCGTGCGGCCTTGGGTGTAATACAGCGACGAGCAGATTGGCTCGCACCTATTCCCGTCGTCCCCGCTTGCGCGGGAATGACAGTTGTGTGAGCAGAGCGATTTAGTCGCCTTGCCTCACGCGGCCTCGACGTGGGCAACCTCATAGAGGCACGGCTCTGCTTCCTTAACCAACTCGCCGAAGCGCGGCCATTTCTTGCGGAATTCGGCTGAGTGGTGGGCGGCCTCGAGCTTCTTACGATCCTTCCACTGGACATAGTTGACGAGGTGGCTGCCGTCCTCGCTGCGGTGCAGGGAGACGGATATGAAACCGGGCTGGGTCGCCATGAAGCGGGCGCGCTCGGCCATCAGCTTGAGCACCTCGGATTGGTTGTTCGGGGGCACCTTGACGGTCGTGATTTGGGTCACGACGTCGCTGTTTTCGCGGATTTCGGGCATGTGCGTTCTCCTGCCTGTGCGGGAGACAACGCGCGTGCGGGGATGAAGTTTCCGGCTTGCTATACGCGCTCGGCCTCGCGGCTGCGCGCCTCGATCGCATGCGCGATCGCGACCGTGCGTCGTGCCATGTCGGCGTGGAGCCGCTCGACCATGCGGCCCTCCAGCTGCACGACGCCCTTGTCCCTGTTCTCCGGCAGGTCGAATGCAGCGATGATCTTCTTTGCTTGCGCGATCTCTTCCGCGCTCGGCGAGAACGCCGCGTTGCACGGGCCGATCTGGTTGGGATGGATGAGGGTCTTGCCGTCGAAACCCATCGCTCGCGCCTCATTGCACTCGCGCGCGAAGCCCTCGGCGTTGGCGAGGTCGTTATAGACGCCGTCGAGGATGTCGAGGCCAAAGGCGCGCGCTGCCGCCACGCAGTTCATCAGCCACGGAAACATCGCCGCGCGTCCCGGCGTGATCGCCGCACGCGTCTCTTTGGCGAGATCGTTGGTGCCCATGACGAAAGCCGAGAGCCTCGTTTCCACATCCGCCGCGGCGGCCGCGATGTCGCGCGCGTTGAGCATGGCGAGCGGAGTTTCCATCATCGCCCAGACGCGGATTTTCTGGTCGGCGCTGATGTCGACGAGGCGCTCGGCCACGTCTTCGAGGTGGCGGGGGTTGGACACCTTGGGCACCAGCACCGCGTCGGGCTTGGCCTTGGCGACGGCGTTGAGATCGTCCAGCCACCATTGCGTGTCGAGACCGTTGATGCGCACCACGACTTCGCGGGTGCCGAAGGCGCGGGCGGAAACTGCGTCCGACACCTGCGCGCGGGCAGTGGCCTTGCCGTCGGGCGCGACCGAATCCTCGAGGTCGAGGATGACGGCATCGACCGGCAAGGTGCGCGCCTTCTCGATAGCGCGGGCATTGGAGCCCGGCATGTAGAGCACGCTCCGGCGCGGACGGATGGTCATGTTGCGGTCTCCAGGTGCCTGGTACTTTTCAAAGCTAGCTGCAACGCAGGACACGTGCCAGACTGTTGCTGATAGGAGAAGTCAGCGATGTGGGCCGCAGGTGCGGATGGTTGTCGCGCAGGATGGCTTGCTGTCTTCCGCTGTCTTGACGGGCAGGAACCCAGGGCGCGAATTTTCGACTCGCTGGATCACGTCTTCTCGGCACCCGAACAACCGAAAATCGTGGCCGTGGATATTCCGATTGGCCTTCCCAAAATCTCTGGACGCGGTGGCCGGGCAGCTGACATCGCGTGCCGCAAGATCCTCGGTCGCGATCGGCAATCGAGCATCTTTCCGCCGCCAAGCAGGGCAGCGCTTGCAGCGATGTCGTTCTTGCAGGCATGCGAGATCGAGCAGGTAAATTCTGCGCCGCCGAAAAAGATAAACCAGCAAACGTTCAACATCTTGGGCAAGATTCGCGAAGCGGATGCCATCGCCCTCCAGTTCAAGGGCATGATCTTCGAATGTCATCCGGAGGTGAGCTTTTGCGTAATGAACGGTGGTCTCGCCATGAAGCTTCCCAAGAAGGTCTCGCGTCGAAAAAATCCTGACGGCATTGACGAAAGCGGGTTGAAAGAACGACGTCAGTTGCTGTCGCGGAACGGATACAGCGAGGCGCTCCTGTCGACCCGCCTCGGCTTGGCCAAAGAATGCGGTCCAGACGATCTATTGGACGCCTGCGCTGCGGCATGGACCGCAGCTCGCATCTGCAAAGGTCAAGCCGTTCGCTTTCCATCGACTGCTGATCCCGACGAGCGCGGGATCGATATGGCAATTTGGGCCTGAATATGCCCGGCGGCCCCGGTTACGCCGCCTTGCGCTTGGCTTCGATCAGCTTGCGCTTGATGAGGCATTCGGCGATCTGAATCGCATTGAGCGCCGCGCCCTTGCGCAGATTGTCCGAGACGCACCACAGCGCAAGACCGTTCTCTACCGTCGGGTCCTCGCGGATGCGGCTGACATAGGTCGCGTCTTCGCCCGCCGCCTCGTAGGGCGTGACGTAGCCACCCGCCTCGCGCTTGTCGATGACGATCACGCCCGGCGCGTCGCGGAGAACGTCTCGCGCCTCTTCCGCCGTGATCGGCTTCTCGAACTCGATATTCACCGCCTCCGAATGGCCGACGAAGACCGGCACACGCACGCAAGTGGCGACGACCTTGATCTTGGGGTCCAGGATCTTTTTCGTCTCGGCCACCATCTTCCACTCTTCCTTGGTGAACCCGTCATCCATGAAGACGTCGATATGGGGGATCACGTTGAAGGCCATGCGCTTGGGAAACTTCTTCGGCGTGATGTCGTCGAGCGTGTAGACCGACTTGGTCTGCGCGAATAGTTCGTCCATCGCCTCCTTGCCGGCACCTGAGACCGATTGATAGGTCGCTACCACCCCCCGTGTGATCTTGGCCTTATCGTGCAACGGCTTGAGCACGACCACGAGCTGCGCGGTCGAGCAGTTCGGGTTGGCGATGATGCCCTTCTTGCGGAAGCCAGCGACCGCGTCGGCGTTGACCTCGGGCACGATCAGCGGGACGTCGGGGTCGTAGCGCCAGCACGAGGAATTGTCGATCACGACGGTACCGGCCGCTGCGATCTTCGGCGACCATTCCTTCGATATCGCGGCGCCCGCCGACATCAAGCAAATGTCGACATCGGAGAAATCGTGATGCTCGAGCGCCTTGGCCTTGAGCGTCTTGTCGCCGAAGCTGACCTCGCTGCCCTGACTGCGGCGCGAGGCGAGCGCGATAACCTCATCGGCCGGAAATGACCGTTCGGCGAGGATGGAAAGCATTTCGCGGCCCACATTACCGGTAGCCCCGACGACCGCGACCCTGTAACCCATTGTCAACTCCGAAAATTCGTTACCGCCCCGGCGCAGGGCCGCAGCGGCAAGGCTTCTAGGCGAGAATATGGGCGCTGACAACGCCGATTCGATGGCGCTGGCGGTGGGAGCGACGGCGGGCCTTAGCTACCGTAGTTGTGCTTCAGGTAATCCGCGATGACCTTGGCATCGGCATCGCTGATCGGAGCCCCGAATGCCTTGATCATCTTGGTCACTTCGGCGTCCCATAACGCCGCATTGGGAAATGGTGAGTTCATCACGATGTAATCCAGGCTGTGGCAGCCTGAGCAGTTGGCTTCGACCGTATCGAGACCGGGCGCCTTTTTCAGTTCTACGGGTTTCTCCTGGGCAGCCGCCACAAATGGGATGGCGCAAGCGGCCATGACGATGATCAAAGCGCGCATCGCGACCTCCCTCAAGCCAGGTTGAACGTGACGCTGTGCACGACGTTGTGGTTATAGCCGGACGGATTGTGGATCAGTTCGCTCGTCTGCGTCTGGCCGATCTTGTTGGTGGCACGCGCCGTCACCGTTTGCTTGCCGCGTACTTTGGGCGAGAGCGTGTAGCTGAAGGTGCGGAACGCGAAGCGGCCGAGATCCTCGCCTAGATTCGCGGCGGCCCACGTCCTGCCGCGGTCGCTCGACACCTCGACCGTGCTAATGCCGTAACCGCCGTCCCAGGCGATGCCGCCGATGGTAATCGGTCCCATCCTCACATTTGCGCCGTCTATGGGAGTGGTGATCAACGAGTTCACCACGATCTCGGTGAGGGGCGTGTTGGTCGCCGTTTCCTGGGAGGTAAATCGCGCGACCAGCGGAAACCTGCCGAGCGGGATCCGATAGGCGGGGTTCATCCAGTAGCCGGCGTCCGGCTTGGTCACTGCTTTGATCGATGTGAGATGCTTCATCCAATAAGTGCCGGTCCAACCCGGCAGGATCAGACGCGCGGGAAAGCCGTGGAGGTGCGGCAGCGGTGCGCCGTTCATTTCATAGGCGATGAGTGTCGTCTCCTCGATCGCCTTCCATGTCGGGATGCTCTTGATGAAATCGGGGGTCTTGTCGATGACACCGGAATCGGCACCGTCGAAGACGATTTCGATCGCCTCTTTCTTCAGCCCGACCTTGTCGAGAAGGTCTTTGAGCCGCGCGCCTTTCCAGCGCGCACAGCCCATGGCCCCGTAGCCCCATTCGACGCCCGGAACGTGCGGCTGGAATAATCCCCGCCGATTGCCCGAACACAGGTTGACCGCGACCAGTTCGGCTGCCGGGAAGCGCTTGAGATCGTCGAGCGTGAACGCGGCCTCGCCGTTGGCGCCTTCGCCGCCGACACTGATTTTCCAGGTTCTGACATCGACTTCCGGAATATTGGACAGGTGATAGCGGACGAAAAAGGCATCGGTCGGGGTGATGGCAGTGCGGAAATACTCGATCGGGGTCTCGTAGTTGGGAGGCCGATAGCTGAGCTTGATCAGGGGCTTCTTGCCCGGCAGCGCATCGAGAATCGCGTTGTTGCGCGTCCCCTGCGGCAGAGCGGCCGGCAAATCGATCGCGGCGGCCGCCGTGCGCGAGTTGAGCGCGAGGCCCGAGCCGCCGAGCGCCAAGCCGGCGCCCGCGGTGATGAGATGCCGGCGTGTCAGCATGGCGTCCTCCCCCTGCTCTTGTTGTTGTAAGCGGCTGGATTACCGCAATAATTGTGTGCCGCGGCGGATCCTACGCGACTTCCCCGGCGCATCGATAGAGGGATTTTTGACACACCCGGCGACGGAATGGGTGAGCCCCGCTCCAGCCGCTGTTACGGAAGTCGAAACAAAGCTAAAGCTAGTGTAGCCTTTCGACGGAATCGGACGAGGGCGCCATGGACGTCAAAATGCGTGCGGCTGGGCTGTGCCTAGCAATCCTCGCGCTGGCGGCGATTGCCGTGCCGCCCGTCGAGGCAGCGCCCAAGAAAAAACCAGTTGTTTACACCACGCGGCCCGATCCTCCGATCAATCGTCCGCGCGCGCGCGTCACGGTTGCGCCGCGTTCATTCCTCGATGCCGGGACCGAAGTTCTGCCGGGGGACCGCAAATTTACCGATTACGCTTTCCCTGTCGGCACATATTCGACGCCTTTGAGCGTGGTGCAAAACACGGGCGGTAATCCGTTCGGGTGGTAACTCGGCGCGCTCGCCGCCGCCTGCATTGGTCGCCGTCGGAGAGTCACTCCGCTGTGATGTTTGCCGCACGGGCGGTCTCGGTCCAGTTCTTGAGATCGGCCGCAATCGTGCGCTGAAACTCAGCTGGCGTGCCGCCTGCCGGTGAGAGGCCCTGTTGGGCGAGTTTGCCGATCACATCGGGATTCCCTAGCGCGCGGTTGAGCTCCGCATTGATGCGCTCGATGACGTTCTTTGGTGTGCCGGCGGTGGTCAGCAATCCGATCCACTGGATCGACTCGAATCCGGGGAAACCTTGTTCCGCGACCGTTGGCAGATCGGGCAATTGCGCATCGCGGCTGAGGCTTCCGCTCGCGATCGCGCGCGCGGCGCCGGAGCGGATCTGCGGCAGCGAAATCAGCGTCGAGATTGCGGTGAATTGCGTATCCCCCGCGACCACGGCCATCATGGCGGGCGCGCCGCCGCGATAAGGGATGTGCTGGAGTTTGATGCCCGCCTTTTGGCTGAATAGCTCGACCAAGAGATGGGTTTGCGTGGCCGCGCCCGGCGAGGCGTAATTGAGCTGGCCGGGCTTGGCCTTGGCGAGCGCCACGAATTGCGTGAGCGAGTTGGCCGGCACCTTTGGATTGACGAGGAACAACAGCGGATTCTTCGCCACCATGCCAATCGGCGCGAGGTCGCGCTCCGGATTGTAGGGCAGCTTCGGGTGGGTCGCCGGGACAACGGCGAAACTCGAGGCTACCATCAGCAACGTGTGTCCGTCCGGTGTTGCCTTTGCGGTGGCATCCGTTCCGACGATGCCGCTCGCGGCCGGCCGATTGTCGACAATGAACGGCTGGCCCAGCGATCTCTCGAGATAAGGGGCGATCAGCCGCGCCACCACGTCGTTGAGACCGCCCGCGGCAAAGGGAACGATCAGGCGAACCGGGCGTTCGGGATAGGTTTCGGCATAAGCACTGGTGCCGAGCGCGATCGCAAGCAAGGTGGCAATACCGAACTTGGCTCGACACCCCTCATGCATTGTCCGATTCCCGGCCACTCTCATCGACGAGCTTCAACGCGCAAAGCCGGATCGCGAGCCGCCGGCATCAGGCAGCAAGCTTTTTCATCTCGCCGACGATGGCGTCGCCCATTTGCGATGTGGTCACGACGGTGGCGCCCTCCGATTTGATGTCGGCGGTGCGCAGGCCTTGCGCGAGGGCGGCGGAGATCGCCGCGTCGATTTGGTCGGCCTCCTTGGCCCTATTGAGCGAGTAGCGCAGCGCCATGCCGAAGGAGGCGAGCATCGCGATCGGGTTGGCGACGCCCTTGCCGGCGATGTCGGGCGCGGATCCGTGCACGGGCTCGTACATCGCCTTGCGTTTTTTCGTTTTGGCGTCGAGTTCGCCGAGCGACGCTGACGGCAGCATGCCCAGCGAGCCCGTGAGCATGGCGGCGATGTCGGACAGCATGTCCCCAAACAGATTATCGGTCACGATGACATCGAACTGCTTGGGCCAGCGCACGAGCTGCATGCCGCCGGCGTCAGCCAGCTGGTGCTCGAGCGTGATGTCCTTGAACTCGCGGGCGTGCAGTTCCTTGACCACCTCGTGCCAGAGCACTCCGGTCTTCATCACGTTGCGCTTCTCCATCGAGGTGACCTTGCTGCGGCGCTTGCGCGCGAGCTCGAAAGCCACCCGCGCGATGCGCTCGATCTCATACGTGTCGTAGACTTGGGTGTCGATCGCGCGCTTTTGGCCGTTGCCGAGATCCGTGATGGTCTTGGGCTCGCCGAAATAGACCCCGCCGGTCAACTCACGCAGGATGATGATGTCGAGTCCATCCACCACCTCGCGTTTGAGGCTCGAGGATTCCGCCAGCGCGGGATAGCAGATGGCGGGGCGAATATTTGCGAACAATCCGAGCTCCTTGCGCAGGCGCAGAAGGCCCGCCTCCGGCCGCACGTCGTACGGCACGTTATCCCATTGCGGTCCCCCGACGGCACCGAAGATCACCGCGTCGGCCGCGTGCGCCTTGCGCATCGTCGCCTCGGTGATCGCAACCTTATGCGCGTCGAAGCAGGAGCCGCCTACCAGGTCTTCTTCGATCTCGAACTCACCCAAGCCGCGCGCGTTCATGAAGACGATGAGCTTTTTCACCTCGGCCATCACCTCGGGGCCGATGCCGTCGCCGGGGAGGAGAAGGAGCTTCGCCATCGCGGGCTGCCTCGCTTGAATACATCTCTATGCCAATTGCTAAAGCCACTGGCACGGCTTGGCAAGACGAGGGCCGATTTGGCAAGGTGAGTTCGCCCGAGAGCAAAGCGCATGTCATCTGAGCGTCCAAAGGTCGTCATCGTGGGTGCAGGCTTCGGCGGGCTTGCAGCAGCGAAGGCGCTCGCCCGTGTTGCCGTCGACGTGATCGTCCTCGATCGCCAAAACCACCATTGCTTTCAGCCGCTGCTCTATCAGGTAGCGACCGCTGCGCTGTCGCCGGCGGAGATCGCTTGGCCGATCCGCCACATGTTGCGGACGCAACGCAACGCAACGGTGTTGATGGCAGAGGTCACCGGCGTCGATCTCGCCGGGCGGCTGGTCCAGACCGCTGCCGGCCCGATTTCCTACGACTACCTCGTGATCGCGACCGGAGCGACGCATTCTTATTTCGGCCACGACGAGTGGGCCGAGTTTGCGCCGGGACTCAAGCGGATCGAGGACGCGACCCGCATCCGCCGAAGGATTCTGCTGGCATTCGAGCAGGCCGAGCTCGCCGACACGGAAGCCGAGCGGCAGCGTTTGCTCACCTTTGTCATCGTCGGCGGGGGAGCGACCGGCGTGGAAATGGCTGGCGCCATCGCGGAGGTTGCGCGGGAGACATTGGCCAACGATTTTCGCAGGATCGATCCGCGCAGCTCGCGCATCATTTTGCTCGAGGCCGGCCCGCGCCTCCTGCCCACGCTGCCCGAGGATCTTTCGCGATATGCCGCGCGCGCCCTCATCCGCATGGGCGCCGACGTGAGGACCTCCACACGCGTGACCGGTTGCGATCGGCGTGGCGTCGCGCTGGACCACGGCCGCATCGACGCCGGCGCCGTCATTTGGGCTGCGGGGGTTGTGGCCTCGCCCGCCGCCATCTGGCTCGAAGCCGAGCGCGATCAGGCCGACCGCGTGCGGGTCCTGCCCGATCTCTCGGTCGCACAGCATCCCGAGGTGTTCGTGATCGGCGACGTCGCAGCAGTCCAAGATGCAGAAGGGCAAGCGGTTCCGGGTGTGGCGCCGGCGGCCAAGCAAATGGGCCGCTATGTCGGCAGGCTGATTGCCGCGCGACTGGCGGGGAAATCCTTGCCTGCCTTTCGTTATCGCAACCTGGGCGAGCTCGCGACCATCGGGCGACGCGCGGCCGTCGTGAAGTTCGGCCGTCTGCGCCTCAAGGGGTTCATCGGCTGGCTATTCTGGAGCTTGGCTCACATCTATTTCCTGATCGGCGTCAAGAATCGTTTCATCGTGGCGTTCACGTGGCTGTGGGACTACGTCACGTTTCAGCGCGGCGCACGGCTCATCACCGAGGTTCCCCCGCAGGGCAGACCGTAATTTCCGCGCGATCAAAGACCGCTGAACCAGTTATATCCCTGGTCCTCCCAATAGCCGCCGAGATATTTGTCGGTGACCGCAATCTCCATCACGTGCTTCGGATTCTTGAAGCCGAGCTTGGTCGGCATGCGCACCTTCATGGGAAAGCCGTACTTGCGCGGCAGGATTTCGCCGTCGAACCTGAACGTCATCTGCGTCTGCGGATGCAATGCGGTCGCCATGTCGATCGAGGTGGAATAGCCTTCGGCGCAGCGGAACCAGACGTATTTGGCGCGCGTATCGGCGCCGACGCGCCTCAGGAACTCGCGCAGCGGCGTGCCGCTCCATTTGCCGATCGCGCTCCAACCTTCCACGCACACCAGTCGCGTGATTTGGGTCTCCTGCGGCAGCGCATAGAGCTCCTCAAGCGTCCAGGATTTCGTATTATCGACCATGCCGCCGATTTCGAGCGTGTAATCTTGCCCGTCCACCTCTGGCGCTTCGTCCTCGGAATAATAGGCGTTGAATGGAAACGGGCGTGTCACCGCGCTGTCGGGATATGTCGGGGCGAGCTTATCGGGATTGAACAACCATGCCTGCGCGCGGTCATTGAAATAGGAAACCTTCATCAGCACGCGTTCCGCCGACGCGCCGTCGATAATGTCGCAGCCGGTCAGAAAGGCGAGCGCGCCGAGACTGGCGCCGCCGCGCAGGAACAGGCGCCGCGTCGGATCGGGCATGAGTTTCGCCGCATCCCTAACGAGAAGGCGGGCATCGACGCCAGGTGGGTTCTTTCGAATGCGTGACATACTCGGATCCGGTACTTTGTCTTGGCTATCGGCCGATGATCATGGCGCGCAGCGATTTCGGGATGAGAAAGCTCATGATGACGTGAATGACGAGAAAGGCGACGATTGCAGCCATGGCGAAGAAGTGCACGTAGCGTGCCGCCGTATAACCGCCGAACAGAGCGGCGAGTTCCTGCAATTGCACCGGCTTCCAGATGGCGAGACCCGACAGCACGATCACGACGCCGACTAGGATGACGCCGAGGTAAAGCAGCTTCTGTACGGCGTTATAGATTGAGAGATCATCGTAAGAGAGTTTGCGGGCGAGCGCGGCTTTGGCGTCGGCCAAGACGTCGCTCGGGCGGATCGGAACGAGCATGCGCCGGAAACGGCCGGTAGCGACGCCGAGTACCACATAGATGACGCCGTTCATCGCCAGAACCCACATGGCAGCGAAGTGCCAAAGCAGCGCGCCCGCAAGCCAGCCTCCGAGCGTGATCGCCGGAGGGAAGGCAAACGGGAACAGCGGTGAGGCGTTGTAGATCTGCCAACCCGAGCCGATCATGACTGCCATGGCCACAGCATTGACCCAATGCGTCAAACGCACCCAGAAGGGATGGATGAGGGTCCGCGCCGGCTCGGCAGGAGTGAGCGCCTGATCATGGGGGACTTCGATCGCCATGGCCTTTCTTTTGCAGTTGAGCGGTCTATAGCAAATTCCTATCGGCTCGTCGTTTCACGTTCCCGTGCCGCGGCGGGGTTGCAAACGACGCGGATAACGCGCGCGGGACGTGCACAGTTCGAACTTCCCGGGCAAAGGATGTGGAGAGGACTATGTCGAAGACGGGTGCGGGCAATTTCTTCGAAGACTTCCGCATCGGCGAAGTGATCAGGCACGCCACGCCGCGCACCATCACGGTGGGAGACGTGGCGCTCTATAATGGCCTCTTTGGTCCGCGCTTTGCGGTCCAGTCCTCCGACGTGTTTGCGCGTGCGATCGGCTATCCATGCTCGCCGGTCGATGATCTGCTCGTCTTTCACGTCGTGTTCGGCAAGACCGTACCGGACATTTCGCTCAACGCGGTCGCCAATCTCGGCTATGCCGCCTGCCGCGTGCTTTCACCGGTTTATCCTGGCGACACGCTGAGCGCCGAGTCCGAGGTGATTGGGCTCAAGGAAAATTCGAGCCGCAAGACAGGTATCGTGTTCGTGCGCTCGACCGGTTGCAAGCCGGACGGCACAAAAGTGCTCGAGTACGTGCGCTGGGTCATGGTGCGAAAGCGCGATGAGGCAGCCCCGGCCGGCGGCGATCATGTGCCGCGCTTGCCGGAAGCGGTGCTGGCGAGCACGCTCGGCGATGCCTGCCCCCGCATCGATGTCGCCTCCTACGACTTCACGCTCGCGGGCAGTCCCTATCGCTTCGGTGATTACCAGGTCGGCGAGAAGATCGACCACGTCGATGGCGTCACCGTCGAAGAGGCGGAGCACCAGATCGCAACCCGTCTCTATCAGAACACGGCGCGCATCCATTTCGACCAGTTTTCGGCAGCGCAAGGGAGGTTCGGCCGCCGCCTGATTTACGGCGGGCACGTGATCTCGCTCGCCCGCGCGCTCTCCTTCAACGGGCTTGCCAATGCTTTTCACATTGCTGCCATCAACGGCGGCAGGCACGTATCGCCGCTGTTTGCCGGCTCGACCGTGTTCGCCTGGTCCGAAGTCCTGAGCAGGGCCGAGGTGCCGGGTCGGGACGAAGTCGGCGCGCTGCGGCTGCGCACCGTCGCAACCAAGGACCGCCCTTGCGCCGACTTCCCGCTCAAAGCGGGCGAGGAGGACGATCCCGCGGTGCTGCTCGATCTCGATTATTGGGTGCTGATGCCTCGGTAGCGTGTTGCTCCGACGAAAATGACCCCATTAACGGACATGTGCCCGATCTATTTGGCGACCAACCATCTGGGTTGCCAGAGGAGCAGGCCCCGCTGCCACAATCTGCACTCCCGTCATTGGGGCGCAGCGGCCGATTCCTAGCCGCTCATTCAGCGAAGCTTGCTGGAAATCCGGGCGGTCAAGTCATCAATTCTGGAGAGGAATGTCCGCAGGATCGGGGACGTGTTCGCCTTGTGATACCCGACGACTAAATCGATGGTCGGCGCCTCACCTTTCAGGGGACGGCTGATGACAGACCACTTCAAGAAATGCTCTGCAGAGGCCGGCAGCAGAGCCACACCGCGCGTCGACGCGACCAGAGAAACGGCCATCGCGAAATTATCGATCTCAAGATGCGGCACGATCTCTAGTCCAGATCGCTTGAGATAATCGCCGACAACGCCACGCAGCACGCGCGGCACGTTTGATATCCCTATAAATTTTTCCCCGACAAGATCGTGCGGATCGATGGCCTTGTGCTCGGCGAGCGGATGATCGCTTGGCAGGATCACGACGATCGGTTCCTTTGCCACCAATTTGTATGCGAGATCGGGCTTCTGCTGTTCTACGCGGAGGAAGGCAATATCAAGCTTTCCGCGCTGCAGGTCGTCTGCGAGCGTTGTCGAATGGTCGCTCGAAACTCTGATTTCGATGTTGAGCAGTTCGTCGTGAAGGATGCTCGTGGCACGAGGCAGCCAGTCGACCTCCTGCCCGGTTTGGAAGCCCATGGCGAAAGTCGGTTTGACAGGTTGCGCGGCTCGCCGCACTGACTCCGCGGCCGCTTCCGCCTGAGTAACCGCCAGCCGTGCATAGTCGAGGAAGGCGCGGCCGGCGGCCGTCAGTTCAATGCCGTGCACGCTGCGGCTCATAAGCTGAACACCGACCTCATATTCGAGATCTCGGATTTGACGACTGAGGGAAGGCTGCGCCGTGTGCAGCCTCTTCTTGGCCGCGACCGTCAGGCTGCCCTCCTCTGCGACCGCGATGAAATAGCGAAGGTGCCGTAACTCCATGGTGCTTGCCATATCTCCAAGGCATGGCGCTCAGCTTACAAAGTCTTTTTCTTAGGCGCTAGCGGCTCCCACTTATGCCCAGTGAGCAAGCCGAAGAGAAACCTATGGCACCTATTAGGTCTCCGGCCTGGCTAGGCGCGAGCCCTGCAAAACCGAATGAAGGAAGGTCCCCATGAAGGCGATTTGGCGCGGTCAGGTGATCGCAGAGAGCAATCGGACCTTGGAGGTCGGCGGCTACCGATATTTTCCGCGGGAAACGGTGCGCATGGATCTATTGCGGGCGGCACCCAAGACGCAAAGCGATCTGGTTTGCCCGAACGGCGTGCAGTTTTACGACGTGGCGGACGGTGCTGCGCAAAGCAGGCGCGCCGCCTGGTCCTACGAGGCGCCGCGTGCCGGGATGCAGCAGGTCGATCACTGGGTCGCCTTCTGGGAGGACGTCGAGATCAAGTGATCGCGATCCCTGAAAAATTCGGCCGCCAGGGCCGAACCAATTAGGAGGATTAGGAATGAGCAACCCCGTTGTGTTGATCACAGGCGCGCTGACTGGCATCGGCCGCGCGACCGCTATCGCCTTCGCAAAGGAAGGCGCAAGGGTCGTCGCGTCCGGCCGCCGGGAAGCTGAAGGCAAGGCACTGGAAGCCGAGCTCCGCAGCCTCGGTGCCGAGGCGGCTTTCATCCGCGCCGACGTGCGCCGCGAGGACGACGTGACCAGCCTGATCGATCAGACCGTCGCACGCGACGCCGCCGTCAACGCCGCGGGCACCGAAGGTCGGCCTGGACCGGTGACTGAGCAAACCGGCGAAAGCTACGCGGCCACCTTCGACACCAACGTGCTCGGTACGCTGCTCAGCATGAAGCACGAGTTGCGCGTGATGCGGGCGCAGGGTCGCGGCAGCATCATCAACATATCCTCGACCTACGGGCACGAAGGGGCAGCCGGCGCCTCGGTCTATGCTGCGAGCAAGCATGCCGTGGAAGGCCTGACGAAGTCCGCCGCGCTCGAAGGGGCCGGCTCCGGTGTGCGCGTCAATGCGGTGGCGCCTGGTCCTACGGACACTGGCATGCTGACCCGCTTTACGGGCACGCCGGAGAAGAAGGCGGCTCTGGTAACGACTGTTCCGATGGCTCGGCTCGGCCTCTCCGAGGAGCTTGCGAACGCGATCGTATTCATCGCGTCGGACGAAGCTTCATTCATCACCGGTCATGTCCTCAATGTCGATGGCGGCAAGTCCCACTGATCCTATCCGGGCGTGGAGGTTTGTTCCGCGCCCGGTTAAGGGGCGATCTTCCCGAGGCACCCTTCTTCCGGACGCCGCCCGCTTTCGACCGCTTCGCATGTCGGCTTGAGCGCCACCGCCGGAGGAATCTCAATGACCCAGCCCAGTCACCAGACCGCGCCGACACAGTTCGTAGAGGCTAACGGAATCCGCTTCGCCTATCGCCGCTTCGGCAAGGCCGGCGGCGTGCCTATCGTCTTCAACCTGCACTACATGGGCACCATGGATTACTGGGACCCGGCGGTGACGGATGGCTTGGCTCGCGACCGTGAGGTGATCTTGTTCAACAACGCAGGCGTTTCCAGCAGCTCCGGCGAGGTCCCGACCACGTTCGAACAGATGGGCGCCAACGCGATCGCCTTCAGCCGAGCACTTGGTTTGAACAAGATCGATGTGCTCGGCTTCTCGATCGGCGGCATGGTCGCGCAGGAAATCACGCTGCAGGCGCCGAATCTCGTCCGCAAGCTGATCCTAGTGGGTACGGGCCCGCGTGGCGGCCAGGGAATGGCGTCGCTGACCCAGGTAGCACAGCGGATCTTCGGCGCCGCCTATGATCCGCCCGAGCATCTCTGGCTCGCAGTCCTCTTCAGTCCGTTCGAGGCGGGCCAGGCGGCGGGAAAGAAGTTCCTGAAGCGCAAGCATCTTCGTCAGGAGGGACGCGATCCCGAGGTGAACGACAAGGTTTCGCCCGCGCAGATTGAAGCGATG
>WNFQ01002849.1_pt1 | contig 24274 bp, 20 predicted proteins | sample 5400171 | NCBI WGS metagenome assembly WNFQ01 (sample SAMN13153356, study PRJNA577476) | soil metagenome | isolation source: 20 cm soil under Madrone tree | place: USA:California | collected 2016-06-14
ACAGTACCAGTGTGGGCTGTCGTTAAGCACCCCAAGATTCTTTAATATCTGGTCCATCCTGCGTGGTACGGCCACGCTCCGAGTCCGAACTCTTGCTTAATGATTCTTGGAAAGAGTTAAGGCTAATCAGGTGTTCCACCACTATGTTTGCCTCTAAGCAATGACCCTCATCCGATAAAGAAAAGAAAATGCTGTGAGAAAACGAGCAGGATGGCCCAACTACTGAGACAATCGTAAAATCCCTAATGAAACGTTCATTCACCCGCATTTGACTGACCTGGGGTATGTTTGGTAAAGACTCAGACCTATAGAGTTTGGAGCAGTGCAGGCCACATTCTCCCCCCACATTGGGGCGTGGGTCGAACTGGCGTCACGATTGATGATAAGCCTTTCTCTCTCTCAGGCTGCTGAGTCATCTCCGGCTGGTGATGAGTGGGCCCCAAAAATCCCCAACTGAACCAGGAAGACGTATGCCTTCGCAGAAAGAGAGCTTGGGCTCTCTTTAAGCTGGTTGGCAGCACCTAATGATAAAAGTATCTCCGTAGCTACGGTCCGGTCCTATGGACGCCCTGAAGTGCCTACCTCCCAATGAAGGACGAAGAGGGCAAGTTAACTTTGCGAGAAGAGCCAGATGATCTTAGGTTTCTCTGATACATTGGCAGTTTTGAATGTATATCGTGGCCAGGGCATTCCGTTAGTAGGGCCACACCATCACCGCAATGTAAGAAAGCTACCACCGCGAGAATGGTTTCAAGTAATACGGCAGATAAAACGCATTACTGCCACGATGCGAACAACTTGAAGGCGGAGCGCTGCAAATGATCTGCGAAAAAGGTAATAGTGTATCATAGAACTAAATGTTTACAGTGCTAATATGGGAGTTATTTGCTGGCAGGCTGATGTACTTTGCTAGCCTATACATTAGAAGTGAATTCGCCAGGTGTATGCCGTGCAGACATTGTTCTGAGAAAATGACGTGGATTAGACTGCTGGGGTTGAAGGAAAAACTAACAAGTGCGGACGTACAAATGGGGAAAGCGCGGACGTGACCACTGAGAGTTCCACCACTATGGACGGCAAGTGGGATCATAGCGCGGAACGTTGTCAACTTGTCATGGTAGAGAGATGTACCAGCTGCATAATGGGCGTGAGCAAACTTTCTAGGAAAATAGGATTTGAACGTTGCATGGATTCCCCCTACTAGTACAGTACTAGTACCCTTCCAAGTCAGTGCCAGCTTGACTTGACTCGGAAGCAGTGCTACAGAAGAATTGAAAAGGCAGGACCGACGTCAGCATAGCAATCAGCTGCTTAATAACTCAACGAGTCACAGTGCATTATGGTCCGGGCCCCTAGCCTCTTTAACTGGAGCTGATTGATTGGTACATCCAGTATCGACTCCACGGGTGAGGCCAGTGGAATGTCCGGTGGATTCTGCTGTATAGTCGAAGGTCAGAAATAGGAAATTCGCACATGACTGATGACTGGATGATACCCCAAACGCTTTGCATTATTTGAAAACCCTGTGAATCCTTCTACCTGCTTGTACTGGGAATCGAGCTCTAGGGTGAGGGCGCAGACATCCACCACTCCGGAAAATAATCTTTATTCCACCCAAAGGTCCAAGACATGCACTCTTAAGCGAGGATAAACAAGGACGGCAATCATTTGAGATGGTGCCACAGTGACTCGGATGAGCAGAACTTCTAGTTCACAAACGCGTGAGCGTGTTACAGGATAGAACGACTCAGGGTTGAAAGGTTGAAGCCTTGGGGCATCTCGTATAAGGTCAACGAGGACGTCATGGAAAGAATAGAACGACAGTTGGACGTGCTATGCTCCGGGCCAATAGCCTAAGTACAACACATCGAATGTTGTTTCTTCAAGTCGGGGCTTCCGAGTCGACTGGATCAGAGGGTTATGATGTCGTTATCCCGTTTACTGGTAGGCTACCCTTCCAGCGACCACAGGATGAGAAGAAATATATCATGATCAGGAGGGCGACTCAGAGCCTCAACGGCCTCAACCAGGAGCTACGAGTCCGGAGAAAGGAGAACATACTTTTTCTAGAATGTTCTCCTTGAATCACCTCTCTTTGCGTGAATCCTCGATGCAGCTGTGCCACTCGAGGCTGTCACGGTGGGGAGAAATTTCCCCGTGAAGATGTCATGTGGTTTGGCCTCCGCGCTGAAGGGAAATCGGCGCGTAACGATGATGCTCGAGAGCGCAGACGATAACACTTGCAAAACACAAGGGGGATAGGATTCGATTGGGAGGAGAAAGCCCAAAGACGGGGCTTAAGTACATGAGGGGCAGGCAACAGGACACAAAGTAGATGATGCATGACACAATCGATAACACAACGCGATCACGACACAAAACCACTGCGACTGCACTGTGGGCACGTGCAAGTGGATTCGGCCGCGGGACACGTGCAACATTAATTGCATGACTCGGAATTGCACAGCCTGCGTACTGCGTACTAGTACTGAGTGGCTTTTAATTCCGTAAATCAAATCAAGGCCAAGTTCAAGTCAGTTTGAACCTGAATGTCACAGTGGATGACTGCCACCTTCTTGGGCACCTCCTCCGGCGGTGGACCCACAGAGTCTCGCAATTGCTCCTCCCTTGTTCTTGACGTTGTTGGGGATGGTTCCTTATGGAGTATACTCTTTCACTTCAGTTTGCGCAGGAATTGTGGTTGACCGACAAAATATCACGACACACAGTGATAGATGGCGCAGAAGGCACTTTGCGACAGTTCTCTCTTCAACCCTCAAAGAACGCAGGAAGGACTCTCAAAGTATCTCAAGTAAGAAAGATATTCATAACTCATATGCACCGTGAGTCTCTTCCCAAATTTACGCCGTCCATCTCTTTCCACCTGATACCCTACCCATAATAGCGGACCACGTCATGGGTCTTCCCACCCTTTTACGCACCATCCTGGGCTTCCCTCATCCCGAAAATATCTCGCCGCGCGGTACTCCTGTAGGTGTACTTGTCCATGATCTGACGAGGGACCTTGCACCGACGAAACCTCGTTCATATAACGTAGCCGAAAGTCCACTTATACGGGCCCGCAGGCCTTCGCTCCTTCGTTCGCACCACGCTTTCCATGACACGCACACGAACGGCAGATCGATATGCGGTTCATGAGCTCCTCACCCCAACAGACATACGTACACCTTGCGAAGACGAAGCTCTCCATGATCACGAAGAACCTGGGCGAGACCTGCTTTGTGACGAAGACGGATACTGGCGGAACTTTGCAGAAGGACGTAGTTTCAGGGGTGCCGTAAACGTGTGTGCTGGACCACTCGTCCACCGAGGTCCGTGTCTCCCATCCTGACCATTACACTGTTCGACTTGACGTTCGACCCGTTCGACGGCTGGCTCATAGATCCTTGCATTGGCTTTATCATTCACGAACCGGCATCGCTCCCTGCTCCTCGCAAGTTGGTCATCCTTGGGGACACATCGTCCGCCGCCGGGCTCACCCCACTTGTTTCTTCTACGCCAGGACGTCTAATGCTTCTGGTACACGAAGCAACGGATGCACACATGCCAGAGGACATAGATCCGCGCTTAGCAGCCCGCGGTCCGCTCGCAGTCATAGCAGCTAAAGCAAAGGAACGAGGACATTCAACCCCTCCCGAGGCCGGTGCATGTGCTGGCAAATGGGATGCCAGACAACTGATCCTAAACCACCTCGGCGCGAGGTGAGCCTATCTCGCCCATCTCCTGCTTTCACCAGCTGCGACAATCCATTATTCATTATTGGTATCCTTGACGGTGTTCCCCTTCCCTCCCAAAAACTACCATTTCCCTGAGATGCAGGTTCCCCGCACCGTCCCCACGTTCGAACTTTTCCAAAAGGGTTGCCATAATTCAAGAGATTGAGCGACAGGCCAGTGAAGCATGGCGAGCTACTCCCTGCGAGCTTCCTGTGGAATTTGGAGCAGCGGCGGGGACAATGGCGAAGGTGGCAGATAAAAATGAATGCAAAGCCTTGGCAGCATACGACTTTTTGACTGTGCAAATTCCGATCCAATCTACTGCCGATAATAATAGCAGTAACTACCAAGGTGGTGGGGCAGGGAGTCAAGCTTCCTGGGCCAGCAGACAACCGTCGCGTAGTGATGCGCCAAAGTGGAAGAGAGGACCTCATTCCGGTGGCACCCGCTGAATGAATGGCCGTTTTCTGCTGCGCCAAAAATGCCCCACACGGTACAGTACGTTAAACACTGTTTTTTTTTTTAGAATTTGGATCCTTTACCTCGGGTTTCCGGGACCCATGTTCTCCAGACCTTTTCAGGAACGACATTGAATCGCATTTACCATTGTTCATATGAAACTTTTCGTATAGTTGACAAACATCTCAGAGTTCCTCTTGAACACAGTCATCCAGTTCTCGGTGTACTAGTACTGAATATGATGATCTGCCACCACATGTACAGAAACGTGAGAACGAACATCCCTCCTCTTGCACCGCGACTTCGATCACCACTACAGCACGTTGTAGGGGCCTTGTGGAGGGTTTCCTCTCTGCGGAGGTCAGCTAGTGGCGCTTGCCTCGATCTAGAATCAGAGACGGCCCCGCCGCACACGCGTCTTCCAGTCTGAGGCATGGAAACGTCCGTCGTACAAGGGTTCACACATTTACAGTACACCCGTTACGCAAGACAATAGTTCTAAATGAAATGAGAGGTTGAGTTCGTGGAATATATGATACTCTGTTAGATTTGATTCGAAAAATCAACATATAACAATTTATATAACGTAATGGAAGGAAAATAAAAGCACTTCCTCCCCCTAGTGAATCGAACTTCGACAAAAGGCGAATGACAAACGCGACTGCAACACACAGGGTTACGAACATACACATACTGTACTGGGTTCTCCGTCAATTTACGCTAAACTGACCGTGAATCAATTTTTTAGACCTCACTACACCACACTGCACATATTGCTATCGGCCCTTCAGGCAGCTTGAGGGCTTTCTTGGGAACAAGATTAGCAAGTCAAAGATATCCAAAGTGAACTTGGCATTTTACTGAGGTGTAAGAGGTTCAAGCGCCGGCCACCTGTTTCGCAGGCGAAGTTGAACTACGCCTAGCCAAGCCAGATCTTCTCCGCTGCAGCGTGAAGACACCGCGAAGCCCCTCCTGCACACGCGCCATACCATCAAGCGTCATTTGGACAAAACGTCCAAGCTCTTCCTCTTCTTCGTCTTCCCCCACGGTGATGTCTGCACCCGGGAGGCTACTATAAACACCACCGCCACTATTGTCCGCCGCCGTCACGGAGGACGAAGGTCCGCCGTCGTCCGCTCCTGTACCTCCTGCTAGACCCGCGAAGGACGTGGTTGGAGCCGCACTGTTGAGCAGATTCTCGACAGCCACATCATCCCTGTCATCGGGTGCGTCCAACTCATCGTCTTTGTCTTTTCCCCGTTCGCTTGGCTCAGACTCTGAGTCTGAGTTCAAACGGGAGTCGACAGAAGAGAGCGGGCTACTGGAGCCACTCTCCGATGTGGCTGTGCCTGCACAAATATGAGCACGCTACTCCACACTCCTTTTACAAGGAAGAGTAAAACTACGAACTGAATCGCGCACGAGAGAGGATTCTGACCCTATTGCCTTTTCTCTGTGCCCCAGCTTTTGCTCTTGTCGATGTCCGCGACTTTTGAGCAACCTTCCGCGACCTTACGACGACCGGTGACGCTCGAGTGTCCTCCGCTTCTTCGGTCTCCGACTCAGACTCAGACTCAGACTCAGTATCACTCTTCGCCAAAGGGTGCCGTCTCGACATGTTGCTATGTGAGCACCATTGTTTCCTGAAGCGACACCTGCCACATCGTTGACCAGGTAAGCCAGAGCAGGGTGTCTTATCCCTAGCGCAGCTAGAACAAGGCGTGGGCATCTTCAACTGCTCTCCGGCAATGTACAGGGACCAGCCTCTTTGGGTCGCCCCGGCCTTAGCGTATGGTCCGGACCGGACGAGGGGGGAAGGCTCTGATGGTGATGGGGGTTGGTCGATCGGCGGAACCTTTGTTCTTTTCGTTGGTGGGGCAGACGCCGATTCTGTTGCATTGTTGGAAGGGCGAGGACGTTTCCGAATAGAGAGGGGAGCAGATATTGTAGTGCGCGTGTCTTTCTTAGCGGGAATTTGACGTCTCTCCGTAGTGGCTGCTGCGCGCTCCTTGCTCAGTCTGCGAGCACCAAGAGAGCCGCGGTTCCCTGACACCTCGAGCCACTTGGCGACTGTATCCGCGGGGCCCATTCTGGCTATGTGGGCATGCTGGTGTTGAATAATAGATATAGCCTTGATGTTCGCCCATGTAATCTCGCGACCGTTGAAGACGAGATAAAATCTACGTTGTGCGTGCTCCGAGTTGAGGAAGGGATGTGTGCGCACCAAAGTGCGGTCGGATAGTACGGTGGAGGCGTTACCCACCCAAGGGGACCAATCCATTCCGTCGCGAGCATAGCAGGCATAGACACGAGCCTTGCGGTGACCTATTGGGAGCTGAATCCAGACGTCACCGGGTCGGGCAACGTCCGGATCGGGCTGCTCTGGGGATTGAAATTCAAGCCAGCCAATGGTGTATCGGGGACCGCGGTTTCGGGGAGGTGATTGAGGGGTCTGGAAAGGAAAAGTTGGGGGAATGGATGGTATTGAGCTGATGCGGATGATGGCTGGGTAGAGCTGAGCACGCTCGGGCTCTGTAATGTAATGCATTTCTGGGAGCTGACGAGGGGCCATGGCGTAAGTTAGAATTTGATGCAGTGAAAAATTTCTGCCGTGAGGGGGTGAGCGATGAACGAGGGGGAAAGAGAACACACGGCTGACTCGATTGTAGATCTGTCACATTTGTGCCTTATTTACTCCACCTTGGTTCTACTTGTTCCCCCAAAACACAAAAAAATAAGAAAAGGGATATAATCTGTGACATCGCGATGGTCAAAATCACATATCAAACTTCTGCTTCTGCCAAATTCCCCCAAATTATAAACGGGCAACAATATCTCGCGCCGCCTAGCACTTGCCTATTACTTACTGTACTTGTTCCCCACCGCCATTTCTCTTCTGAACCGCACGCCTACGTTTTTGTATCGCAAATACGCCCCGAAGACCATCCTGCACCTGTGCCATACCATTCAGCGTTATCTCCATGAACCGTACAATCTCCTCATCCACAGACGTTCGAGGGGAACCCCCATCAACCATTTGCAGTGACGGCGGCGGTGGATAAATAGACGTCCGTCCTCGAAGTGGTGCCGACCGCGGAGAAGCGGCCCCATTCTGCTGACAGCCCGTTCGCGGATCCACATCATCACCCTCTAGAGACCCCCCAGACTCTACACCTGTGACTGGTACGAACCTGGGGGGGCTGGGCAATCCTCCTCCTGCTGCAGCGCCGTCTGCGGCACGTATGCACACTTCCTGGCTGCAGTCTGGAGCAGGATTACCAGTGGTATCCGAGAACGGGCCGTCGTCAGTGTGCACTGTGGGAGAGTTCCATCGTTCCGTGGAACCGTTATGGTGACGTTCCTCGGCAGGGTCACTTGCACAGCTATTAACTGACGCGATATTTGATCCTTCAAAACCTTCCTCACCACTTTGCGGGAGGGCTCCATTTCTTGCACCACCTTGACAATCTAGGGGTTTAACAGTCGTTGTTGGGACAACACTGACATCTGTGACCTTACACACAGATGCAATGGGAGCATCCACGCGAGCATCTTCATGCGTACTATCCTGTGTGCTATCATCGTGTCTGGTGAAAGTGTGATCAGGTGTCGCATCCTGGGAGATGACGAGAGTAGCGGTAGACTCGTGAGAGGCAACTATTGTGGACGCCTCGGTATCCACTTGTGCATCCCCGAAGCAGACTGTCTCGCCGACGTTCTCCTCCTCCTCGCCTTCACGATCCATGAGTTCCTCCACAACATTGTCATCTTCATCCTGAGACTCGGCTAGAGAGTCATTCGAAGCTCTTCTTGATCGTGTTTGGGGAAGGGGGGCTGGAGCATTCCACGGCACCGTTTCTTCTATCCGGTCAACATGTACGACATGAGCGGAAAGAAGAGTAGTACATACCACCTGACGTTTCAAGGACATCACCAGGCATCATTTTTTCACTTTCCGGTCGCCTCTCGTCCTTCTTGGCACCAAACGCCGCCGGAGCGCCCTTCGCTAAAGTAGACCTCGACACAGTAACCGCAAATCTTGCCCCAAGTGGGGGATCCGATTTGGACCTTGACGGTCGAGGCTGTGCATTATGCGAACAGGGCTTTCGAATCGCACGACAACGCCCACACCGCTGGCCCTCGAGACCGGAGCAAATGGCCCCGGCCCGTTTACATTTGTCGCAAGGAAAGGGCATGAAGAGTTCCGCCTCCTGATATGTTTGTATATATCAGCGCCATTCACAAAGCAAAACAGAGAGGGAAAACGTGCCCCGACATAGAGTGACCATCCACGCTGTATCGCACCAGCCTTGGCGTATTTCCCACGCACGCCAGGGGCTGCATCCACGGCTCCGACAGGTGCTCGACGTCCGTCTGAAACGAGAGCTGATACCGAGCTGGCTGCAGAAGTCGCCGATGGACCTACAGATGAAGAAGTAGGGGCAGAAGTCGAAGTCGAAGAGGCCGAGGGACCCGCTGAGGTTGGCTGAGCGCATGTAGAGGGAATAACCCGCTTGCGCGGACGCTCGCCATATCGTGGGGGTGAAAGCGTCGGTGTGAAGCTGACATGAGGATACATTGTGGGTGGTGGTCTACCCTCGGTTTGTGGGGGCTGCAGTTGGGGTACTGGTGATGGGGGGGTGGGAGGGGGATCGTCCGAAGGTGAGCTTTCATCGGCAGGTGAGGGAGGGAGAGCAAAGGTGGCAGGACGAAGAACAAAATTTGAGGAAGGAGGTGTCCTTGGTGAGTCCATTGGTTCGTCGGATGCATCAGATGAAGGAGGGGTAGACGGTCGAGGGACAGAGGATCGCGTGACGGTCCAATGCGGGACGGTTGGCCAAGAAACGAACAAATAAGGATAAGATTTCGTTTCAGGCTCCGGGGCGAGCGCAGGACGCCAATCTTGGGCTACTATTCCGGGACTCGACGTCTCGTACTCCGGTTTCCTCCTCTTTATGCTTGGCAGTTCAGGAGTTGACTCGTTAGAGATGCGTTTCCTATCCTTCTTTTTAACCTGAATGCCCGATGGGGTGAGAGTCTTACACTCCGCCCATGCCGCAATCGCTTCGGACGGAGGGAGAAATGGGATGCCGTCTAGGCTGTGTTGAGCGATGAGCCGTTTCATCCAATCCCCAGGTAATCTTCCCAGGCGCCACTGGCCGGCGATTACAACGAGGCGCGTGCCATTGACCCAAGTGAAGTCACTACCGGTGAACGTGAGGTAGAATTGCGCGTCGCGCTCTGTGGTGCCACCCCACATGGAGGGTGAGGCGAGGGGATGGACGCCAACGGGAGGATCGTTGGTGTGGACGCGCTCGTCGCCCTCCCACTCAGCCCACTGATGACCCTCCACATTATAGCATACGAAGAGGCGACAGACAGAGGCAGAAAAAGCGTTTACGTCTGGGGAACGGGCCGTCGGATCAAAATTGAGCGGGATCTGGATCCAGACATCGCCCGGACGCGCAACTTCAGGGTCTGGCGGCTCGGGAGAGTGGAACTCGAGCCACCCCAACTCGAGCTTCTTGGAGTTCTTGGGAGAGGACCTGGCGCGGTACGGACAGCGCTCTGGAAGCGAAGCGAGCACGGTGGTGCGCTTTGTGGCTGAATGGCGGTGGAGACGGTCTCGTTCGGACATATAATGGAAATAGGGAAGGTCCGAAGGAGAATCTCCCACGGGGGAGATGATTTTACGCCGCTTGAGCTGTGAGGTTTGTGTATAAAGGGACGGCATTCGGAAGTGTAAGATGAGTCAATTGAAATCAAAGGCAGATGTAAAGGCACACCATCTGCAGTGAAAATCACCCACACACGCCACTTGAACAGCACGTGGGTTTGATAGCTTTGTGGAGGTGCGCGCTGCTCAGCTGGAGAGAGAGAAAGAAATAGAGGACGCGTTGAGGACTTTTGAGGGATGCTGTGCTGTGCGCCTTGTCGGTGACATCTTTCTCACGGTACCAGGAAAGGGGGACAGTCTAAACGGTACATTCTACCAGATGGCTCGACAACCCAGGAAACCTCAATTATGGTACCAGTGAGGAAGTGACCCCCTTCATTCATCTACATCTCGTCAAGGTATCTTTACACCCAAGGTGACTTGCCGTGTCTAACGAGTGTACTCGGGTGCTGTGGGACTTGTACGCGACTAATACGACGAGAGACTGCACAGTGCCCCATGACTCATTTCAGGTTTGATGAAGGACGGCGAGCAACTAGATTTATATCTGTCTCGGTTGGATGCCCGTCTGTAGCGGTGGCAGTTGACCCGGATATACCCTATCCCACGGTTCGCGCGATGGAGTCCAGGTTGGCGCATGCCATCGTGACTAGGTGGCAGCTCGAGGTGGTGTAGTGGAATTAAATAGAGCGAGGCGGCGTTGTGGCACGCGCATCTGTGACCCGAGCGCGTTGGAGAGAATAACGTAAAATAAACGAAATGAGGCGTCGTCGTCGTCACCTTTGTCTCTCTCCCACACTATCATATGGCAGCTACCCCTGCAGGTACGCGTCCGTTTCCACTCTCCTTGTCCTCCTCATTCACCTTGCCTCCTTCCACAGCGCCATCAGAAAGTTGGGACGACGACTTTGTTTTTCAGCGACCGAAGGACCTCTCCAATCCCCAATCCGATGACCCCCGCTGCTCACCGTCAACTTCCCAAGACTGGCACCCCGACTTCCAACTCTCACATCATCCTTCAATGTCCCCCCTTTCTCAGCTCGACGGCCAGCTGCCAACCGTGCGACTACTAGAGTGGGCCGAACCCGGCCCCTCTACCCCCCCAAGACATGCCGTCGCCCATACAGAAAACTGGGACGACGACTTTGAAGACAAGACAAATTCGCCCGCTCGCCAACCGCCCTCTCGATCGCACCACAAATCGCCGAGGCTCCCAGATATTCCCGAACCGGAGAACTGGGACGACGACCTAGATGCGCACAAGTTCGTATCCCCACGAAAAGACAATGCCTGGGACTCGTCTGATGACGATGACGGCATCGACGAGGAGGATAAGACTGTCACCGCGCGTCCTCGCAGAGGCCCCGTCGGCAAACACACACCTCCGCCCCCCGTCCCCCCGCTCCCACTTCCGCTCGAATCCGTGGGAGAGACGTTTCCGGGCTCCCCCACCTTGTCCGTTTTCTCCATTCCTCCCTCCGGTCGCGAGTCCGTCAACACGTATTCCTCACTTGCACATCTCCCGTTGCGCGGCGGGAACGCGTCCGCCCTCGCTATGTTACCCCCGAGCCCCCCTACCCAAAAAGGGCGCCGGCGCTTACGAAAGAAATCGCGTCCACCTGACAACAATGTCTTTGAGTTGCTTGACAGGCGACAAGATATTGCTTCCTTATCCTCGCCACCTCAACCGTCCTCCCCAAACGAGGGACCTGTCGATCTTCCTTCTTCTGAAGCCTCTAATAATTCTTCCAGATCCTCCATCCTGTCACGTCTGGGGTCTGTCAAAAAGTGGGGAGTACGTAAGCGATTTACTAGCCCTGGCCCTGGCGACGCTCCTGAGAGCGAACAGGCCGAGAGGGATGCGACACCCCGTGCCGCTGCGTCTCGAGCTCGATCACCATCACGCACTCCGAGTTGGTTTTTTCGGTCTTCGGTGGGCACGCCTGATTCGACGCCAGGTCCCACCAAGAAGGGAAAACTTCCTGGCTCCATCCTAGGAGAACGTTCGCGTGACTCTGGATCCGCTTCGACTCCAGACGGATCACCTCCTTCGTCCCCGCGTCGTCCACGCCGCCCAAAGTCGATGCAAGTCAATGCACCATCCACACCATCACGCGCCCCGCGCCATGCCTCGTACGGTGCGCGGTCAATTTCTCGTTCTACCTCTCATACCAGCACAGAAGATATCACCTACGAAACCCAAGGCGGTAGCAAAGTAAGGGAGAAGGAGAAAGAGGGTCATCGCGGGTTTATGAGTGGCGTGCGTCGCATATCCCTCGTATCTGGCAAAAAGCACAAGCGCACAAAGAGTACCGCGACCGCTCCGGATGGTACCGATGCACCACAATCGCCGTCGTCAATCCCGCAAACTCCACCACCAGCGTTGCCTATGGTCATGGTTCCCAGCATCTCGTCCCAGTTACTACCGCCCATCGAACTTCAACCCCCGTCGCCGCCTCGAGAGCAAGAACCGGATGAGCCTCGGCGATCGATGGCATCTGAACGTTCTATCATTTCCGCATCAGGTTCACTTGCTGCTGGAGTTGAATCGCTGCTTTTGCAGCCCTCGGCGGACTCAAGGTCGATGTCGTCGCCACTGACCATCGCTCTAAGACCGTCCCTTTCTAAGACTCCCGGCTCTCCCCAGGCGGCCTCACTTGGGCGCGCTACGCAACCCCCTCCCGTTGGTGTGGTAACGGGCATCGTACCAAGGAGGAATTCGCTAGGCGATTTGAAAATACCGGCGAGGATTAGCCAGGCACAGGTTGGATTGAAGAGAGACTTGGGCATGGTCCGGGAGTTTGCGGCCGAGGTTGAGAGTAAGTTTAGGAATCGTCCTACTTGATGATAACAGGCCACAGAAACTTATTGTCTACAGGTCTCAAAGAGCTCCAAAGCGTCTATCAGTTTCTCGCTGTGGAAGCCCAAACTACTCTCCTCGAGCGTAGCCGGCATCATCCAACCCGTGCCACATCTCCAACGTTCTTCAATCTACCTCGTCCCCGTTCCCGAGCACGGTCAAACACCAGCCCGAATCCTTCCATCGAGCCCACCGGCCCTCAAAAGCAATTTGCGGCGGCGTTCTTCCATCTGGACCATAAGTACAAGGTCTCCTGGGAATGCGCTGAGCTCCTCATCGAGCTCGGCGGTGGCTCACCGGCGCCTACATCACAGCCGAACTCGTCTTTATCGCCCTCTGCGCAGCAGTCTATGCAATATGGTGACTCTATTAGCGGTCGAAAAAGTCGCGAGCGCGCCATAACCTTAGCAGGAGATGAAGCTACACCGCCCTTTTCCATGGCGTTCTCCGGACCCTCGGTGACTTCCCCGCCAGCGGAGTGGCGAGCGTCTACGGGTCGTAATGACTTGAGCCAGAGACAATTATGGCTCCTCCGCGATATGCTCAACAAGTCTGATTCGTCCCCGACCATGCTTGCCAACTTGCAGATTCCCGAGGAAGGAACAGCGGTTAACAGGAACTGGCGCTGGGGCGAAGCAACGAGTAGCACCATCACGCTACCGTCTGAGGAGTCTGGCCGCAATTCATCCTCTGCGAAGAAGCGACGTTACAGTCGCATAGGAATGAGTGGTTTGCGCGATATGCTCCGATCCCTCACGCGTGGACAACAGCCAACCTCTTACCCGCCTGTACCATTCCGCCCACCTTCATCCGCCTCAACGAGTGCATCGTCCATTTGTGATGACCAGTCTGTCGGACACAGTCACAGTCAAGGTCAAGGCCATCCCGTGATCAGCAGCAGCACGGGCCGAGACCCCGAGGATACTCCACCCCCCGTAGCCCGCGCGAGTTCGCCCTTCGGCACCAGCCCTTCGCTCACCCATAAATCACCCCGACGACCATCGATAGCGTCGATCTTCCGCTTCGCTCAGAAAGCGAAACCTACTTCACCCGCGAGGTGCGATTCGAAGCCCCGCATCCTTCACTCGTATAGCAGTGGATCCGACCTCGGAGGTAGCAGTAGTCGCAGTCGCAATGGTGGTTGGACTGTGGATGGGAATGGTGATGAAGAGGAAGAGGATGGGGACTGGGATCATATCGACTCGGCGAAGGATTTGGATTTGGACGTTGCTTCTGCAAGTGCCTTGGGATTAAGGGACGTGAATGGTTCTACGATTGCGACCGTGCGTGGGCGTAGATCTAAACAGCGCCAGCACCAGCAACATCCATACCAACCTGAGAAGGGCACTATTTCGAATGCTTCTCAGTCGTCATCGTCACTGTGGACCGAATCTCCATCAACCGGGTCGCGTTCTCAAGTGTCTCTTGCGGCCACAGCCACGATGACAGTGACAAGGTCTCCGCCTGTTGCTACACCACCGCTACCACAAACCTGTACCGTGACGCCATCGACGTACCTACGTCCGACGCGTCTATCGAATGTCGAAGAGATGGCCGAAGCCCAACTCGACAATGATCAAGTACATACACATGAGCAGACCACCCGAGCAAAGAGCAAGGATAAAGGGAAGGGCAAGAGCCCCCGGCGCACATCCTCTCGACGCGGAAGGTTGACCGGTTCCGTACGCTCGGCACCTCCTCCGACTCCAGCTCCGGCTCCGCTACCACTGCAAGATGGCGATGGGAGTCTTGGTTTGTCTTTGACACCCGAGACGATCAGGCCTTTGCTTGAGAACGCGCGGGAGGTACATGTGAGGTGTACGGAGTGTGTCGATGAGCTTCGCGCTTTACTTGCCGCTCGCCCGTCGTGATTTTTATCAGATTTGCTGGTCCTTTTTCTTGGCTTTTTTTCCCATTTTGATCAAATCATGCGTTGTGTTATCGTTATCTTCATTCTGTAGTACGCTCTCGCACCACCGCATCGCTATTTACACAAGCAGGACTTCTTTTTCTTTTCTGAAAACTTTCTTGCATATCTTGTGCATTTACACAAGCACAATGACACTGTCAAATACTCATACTGTATCCCACATTTCTACCAATTTCAGGCCAAATTGCTGTCTATCTGTGCTTGTCCCTTGCGGAGCACGTACTACTGGCAGTACATTACCGTGATGGGGCGGTGATAATGTAGTTCCTATTGACAGTTTTCTGGGAGACCCAGCAATACGGTGGCATAAAGTGTGTATTAGATGCCATACACGTTGTGCGCACTCGTTTTCCCGAGCTCTAGCACGCGATCGACATCCCATCCTTCACCTGCAACAGCCGCCACAACTTCCGCTGTCCAAGGTATCATGGCAGTGTGACACAACGGAAGCCGTCCCTTGACCGTCGGCAACGAGCCGTAGATATTCGCCGGGACCATGAACGGTGCGTCCGTTTCAAGGATGATGCGCGGCGGGGACGATTGAGGGGCCGCGGCGAACATCTGGCGGACAAGGTGAGACGTGTTTTCGTTGGATGAGAACGTTATCACTCCTTTGAAAAAAAGAAAGTAGAACATTAATCCTTTATAATAATCCCGGCATCACTCGTATATGGAGAACATACCGGTGATACCAATGTACAGGTTGGGGAAGTGATCCAATAAGCGCTGTCCGAATTCTGGAGAGTCGGTGAAACAATGAATGTGTATCTGTGGGGTCCGTGAGTGCAATATTTACGAGGGCGAGGCCCATACGGTACCACGGAAAGGATCACTACTGCACCTTGTGGTCCTTGGGAACTTCGGCCTTGAGTATGCTCTCCGTATCCTCGTCCGCCTCTCGAGTGTGCACCGTAATCGGCTTTCCCAGTCGCACGGCATGCCGGAGCTGTCGCGTGAATACCTCTCTTTGAACGTCCCGCGGAGAATTGTCGTAGTGGTAATCGAGACCGATCTCGCCCCATCCTACGTTGCGGGGATGTGTCATGGATTCAAGACTGTCGTTGTCATTAGCCACACGTGTGTACAACAAACTACGCATGTGGCGACGCGGCGCGAGGGGAGAGGGGGAAACGCGTACATGTCTTTCTCGACCTGGTTGGTATAAGACTTGGCTTCATGTCTGCGGTCATAGTACACCATCAGAGCGCACTCGGCATAGGCCTGCAGACGCTTACGGATGGACACCTGCGATCATACGAGCAATTAATATAACAAACTCGTCTGCAGCCACCGCGTTGACACGCACCCATAACGAACCAATATTCTAATCCACGCCACTTGTCCTCCCTGTCCTGTACGGCGATGGCTGAATCCGCTATCTCTTTCCACACACTTTGTACCGGTGCTTCGCACCACACATCAACCAAGGCGGTCACTTTCTTCCCTCGGTACAAGCCATTCACAAAGTCGTATAGATTCTCGCATTTCCCTTCCTTGTATTTTTGCTTGTACGCGACAAACGTGGACATTAGGTGCGTGTGAGTATCTACGATTGGCGCGGTGAAGTGCCGAGGGTGGTCGGGAAGAACCAAGCTGTCCTCGGAGGGTCCCTTCTTATTGTTCTTTCCCATTCTGTGAGTATGACAGTAGTTCTTCGCGTATGATGAGTATGAAGGAAATCGAACGAGCGGGGCAAGTCGAAGGAGCATCCGAGGCACCGCTTTATCTTCGAGTTATCTTATCGCAGCAAACCATACGTGTCACTTCCGTGACAAACGCGCTGTCACGTGTTATGTCACGCGTTTCAGTCTCCGCGCGGCGCGTGCGATGTGGAATGAATTCAAGTTCACCCCCCACATACTGTACATCCTCAAGACATGCTGGAAGCGAAGCTGAATGAGGCAGTGACACTCAAGCGCCTTTTAGACGGTATGGAGGCCTTTAGTCTTAGCCGGGCCAACTTGTGACGATGCCGACTGGCACCCAGCGATCAAAGAACTCGTGCAGGATGCCAACTTTGAGTGCAACGAGAGTGGTATCGTGAGTAGATCCTGTCTCTTTCATTCGCGGAACAGAAAGATGTAATACATTGTCTCGCACAGAACTTGCAAGCTATGGATAACTCCCATGTCGCTCTCGTCTCCGTCAAATTGCGCGCCGACGGCTTTGCGCTCTACCGCTGCGACCGTCCAATCCCACTTGGTGTCAACCTTGGCTCACTTACTAAGGTCCTCAAATGTGCGAAGGATGATGACAGGTGTACGCTCAAGGCAAGTGATGATGCCGACGTCCTCAACCTTCTATACGAAGCACAACGTGCGTTTACCTTGCAATTCTCTGGACAACATCCTTCCCCTACTGATGTCTTGTCTTGTCACAGGCGGTGATCGCGTTGCCGAGTATGACATGAAGCTAATGGATATCGACGCCGACACGCTCGGCATCCCCGACACTGACTACGATGCGCGTGTCACCATGGCATCCACCGAGTTCACTCGCATTGTCCGTGACCTTTCTTCTCTAGGTGAATCTGTACGTGTCGAGGTGTCCAAGGAAGGAATTCGCTTCGCGAGTGATGGAGAAGCCGCTCAAGGGAACATTCTCTTGAAGCAAACCGACGATGCACGTGAACGATACGAGAATTATGGGAAAGATGATGATGGTGATGACGTGGTCGAGGTTAAGGAGGAAGAAGTTGAGAAGCCAAAGAAACCAAAGAAAGAAAAAGAGGTAAAGAAGGAGGAAGGTGCAGGGGGCGAGGATGAGGAGATGGCTAGCGGCGAGGATGAGGCAGAGTTTCAGGCCAAGTCGGAAGACGAGGAAGACGAACTGAGTGACGGCGAGAAAAAGAAGCGCAAGCGCCCCGCTGCGTCATCGTCCGTACGTTTTTTACTCTTCGTATCTGTGAGCGTTTTATCATCGATTGCACAGGACTCAAAAGCAAAAAAGAAAGCCAAGAAGGTAGATGACTCGGGCGAAGGTGGTAAAGGCGGGGTGCACATTGAAGTGACGCAGCACGTTTGCCTGACATTTTCGCTCAAGTATCTTGTCAACTTCTCCAAGAGTGCATCACTCTCAGACACTGTCCAGCTTATGCTCAAAAATGATGTGCCTCTCCTGGTGCGTATCTCTTTTAGTCCAAGGGGCATTCCACTGATTCCATCGCCATGCTGATGATTCTTCCAGGTGTCGTACACATTCGGACAGGGCCATATTCGATACTATCTAGCACCTAAGATTGGCGACGACTGAGCTTTGGATGTTGGGTGTGCCTGGTCACCGGACATCCTCGTTGCATACCTTTCTCAGGGTTATCTTAAGCTTAAACATTGCTGTCGTTTTTAGCCACACGTTGTATCTCATTATTTGCTTTACACGCTCACACAACGATAGGCTACCTACTTTCAGCACTCAGTCGTCGATGAATGGAAGAAATCGCGACAATCACCCAACGTTGTCCAAAGCTCGGATACATGATCTATGAATTCTGCTCTACTACGGGTGCATCCTCGAGCCTCAGGGCTCGTCGAACAGTCATGTCACGCAGTCGAAGGAATACGTGGGCTTGATTACACTTGGGATCACTGGCAGATTGCCCTCGAACGCATGACTGGCAACTTTACAGAAATTTTGTCATAACGCTCAGGCCAGTCGGCGAACATGAAAATTTGAGTTCAAAGATGGTGACAGTTCGAAGTAACCCCAAAGTCCCCGGTGTGCTCATCCACCCTATAAATCTAACTATTGCAGCGCATATTCCCTGTGACTCCTTAGACGGTTTTAGGCCCCAAACAAGCAACACGATTTTTTTTCCCATTACCGCGCGGTACTTTTTGCATTCGGCTATTCGGCTATTGGAAATTTAACGGCACGGTACTCCGAATAGCCGAATGTAAGCTGCTGATGGGAAAAAAATCGTGTTGCTTGTTTGAGGCCTTGGTATTCTTGTTTCAGCTCTCTATCATACAGTAGCCATCTGTCTTGTACAACTACCAGCATGTAGCATTCTGTTACCATGACGTGTCTTGATCGCAACCAGGCTTGAAGGACAACTAGTCCGTAGTCTCATTCTGCAGTGAAAAGACACAGCCACTGGTATTGGGTTCCGAGTCCACGTTAGTAGGCTCCGAGTACCGTACCCGGTGAGTAGACTTTACTTATGCAGACGCAGATTGGTCTTGGTAAAAACATGGACGGCCTCCCAGTTAAATTATTAATCGTACCTTGTGCGTAGCAATTTGGTCGATATTCGAAGGCCCCGCAATAGCAACCGTAGAGGATCCATTGTCACTGCTTCACAAGCTTCACTGCATGGTGCACGTCAAACCACACTCGTCGTATCCCGGAAAACTTACGAGGACCGCACAATGGTTACTACGTACTACAGTACTGCAACAAAATCGAGAATCGGACACCTAGTCCTGTGCAATAGTCGAATTGCTCCCACAATTTCAGTTCTAATGTACACGGCTTCAAGTTCCAGAAATCGTTCACGGTATTTCTGATAATTCTGCTACGATGCTAAATAATTTAGTAAAACAGTCCATCAGGGCCCTGGTGCATAAATAGATTCTTTGGACTGACCTCGCAAATAGTCCGTCATAATGTTAGGCGCAGCCTGTAGTATCCAAGAAGAACATGTGCAGTACCAAGCCACACCTGGAAAAGTCGCATAAGACAATAAGCCAGAATGGTTGGTGCGCATGTGGTAACTTACATTATACCAATGAAAAGAAACTTTATCGGCACGCGAATCTGTCCGAGAGACGAACCTAGTTCCCACAACCAGGGAAAGAACACCCACGACGGCTGCTGAGACGTCATCCAGGTGCAATTTCCTAGAAATTCCCCAAGACCATGCAATCAGAAGGAAAGCAGTGACGGCCCGAGACGACGCAGGGTAAGCAATGGGGAGAGTGACACGTCCGGCAGCAATGTCTCCCTGCATGTCTTTGTAATCCTGCACGTGAATTGTCGTTAGAATAATTCCTGCGCTCAGCGAAACAGAAATCCATGTCGTGCCATCGGCTTCGCTCTCATTTTGGCCTATTCACGCACATGAGTTAGACCATCGAGAAGCATCCCTCAGTCGATCCGAAAACAAGAAGGGACGAACAGGTAACGAGTGTTGCACCTGCCTCTGCAAGAGCATATCCAATCGCGTTCAGCAAATTGCGGACCGTCCAGTGACCCCTCGCTCCACCGCATTCATTGTAAGCCAGCATGAACAGCGCAACTCCAAAACTAGTGAGTAGCGTCCTTGGACCGTATGCCGCGGACAACAGAAGACACAAAGGAATCATCATCCAGCGTAGCGTGCGTGCTTGCTGGACAGTCATCCGCCCGGTTAGAAGAGGGCGATCGGGGTGATTCAGGTGGTCTTCTGCGATCGCGCCTGGAAGCGTCTGATTTGCGAGTCCAAGCTGCAGAGTATGGATCCACAACCAAAGTACGGTGTGAGGGAGACGAGAGACACAGCATGATGGGGCGACGGCTGCAGCAAAAAGTGTCTGATGCGGTAAAATAGGGCCGTGTTACGGTGTTAGCCTGATATAAAAGAGACGATAGGTATCACTCATCACTCACGACTGGGGGAATGAGGGCCTTGGAGTCCGATTTAGTAAAGAGGAAAAGGGTGTACAGGTGAAATGACAACGAGGTAGCAGCCATCCAAGCAACGAAATGAGGGGGACGACGAACTGTCACGGTAGAGGGGAAATTTGGGGGGATGGTACATGGACTAAAGTAGTGCAGCCTTATCAGCTAGAACCCCCTAAAAAAAAGAATTCCCGCAGTCCTGGGCCACAACGTGAGAGCCGACGATCAGGGACCTCAGCTTATTGTAAAACAAAGGAGGCGTGCTGGGTCGCTCGGTAATACCGTGGTAACACATGGTGACGAAGTTACACGTACTGACTGGTAGGGGTGAGCACCGTCCTGTACATGGTATATGGCCGTATACTCACGGTATCAGACAGTAACGGATGTCCAATCCCGTACAGTATCCGTATAGTGGTTCCAAGAAACCTCAACGGCATTACGGCTGTTGATGGGATTATTTACGGGTGCAATTTGCGCCCGTATAGCCGACACGGTGTTCAGGATCAAGATGATCTCAGTCGGCGATCTGGAACCACTGATTATTTTCGGCATCGACATGCAGTGGTCCCTGGGAATGGGGCAGGCATCATTATGGCAATATCCAAAACTATGGCACAAAAAACTGAACACAAGGGTTATTTGTCCCCAAATATAGATACCAAAGTTGAAGTTGAACATTGAGTATTGAGTGTTGTTTGTGTCATTGTGCCTCTCTGCCTCTGCAAATGGCACCTCACCTTTACAAAAGATCCAAATGATTGGATAATCAACTGGAGGTTCACAGATCACAAAACTTACCATCAACTTTCAACATCAGTAGGAGTCAGAAGAGTGATGAGAGGTTGAGCCATGAGTCATGCTGGCCAGTCATTCATATCTATATTTGGTAGCTTTAAACAGGGACAAACAATGTGGAAAAATCTTGTATTGACCTCAGTGTGTACTGTAAGCATGAGAATTGAGGAGCTCAAAGTGACAAACTACACTATAAATGGTCTACAGTCCCAAAAACGAAGCTGAAGTAAGGAATGACTAAACACATGCTCAAACACACCAGAACCATACCTATAGCGTCACTAATGACAGAAGTCCAGGTTTATCACAGATTTACAGGTTCACAAACTATGGCCACAAAGGGCTGATGATTAAATTTAGTTTGGCAGGTCATGCCGAATTTTTTTCTCAAAAATAGTGTAGTACTGTAATCACTTAGAAGCAGAAGTTTTTAATGCAAAGTCAAGTTTTAGGTGCAGCAATGACTCGGACTCGGAAGAATAGAAACCAAGTCGGTCTGAGTACAATGTCAGTCAACGTCGCTACACGAAGATAAAAGGACCTCAGCTTTGAAGAGAAAGAGCTACTGGTAGTGTGGTGGGCGGACTTACGTTACACTAGGGGGCTACAGGCGGGCAATCTCAGCTCACTCTGAGCTGGTTCAACTTCGAGTCCGCCTGGTGGCCAAGACTGGTGACGAAATCAATACGGATACAATGGCTGCTCACTGTGGCTGTTCCACCAAACTGTCAATCACTTGGATGTGAAGATCTTTAATCTTCGGCCATGTTGAAGTGAGTTGAGCGACCTTTTGGTCTCGCTTTAATATCTCCAGAGTAAAACGCTGCAAGTTTCGTATATTTCGACGGGGTTATACATGCATTCGCACCAAGATACACACGACTATTCGAGCCCTATTCCTCACCTATGGACTCCCAAAAAATAAATCCGTCAACTCTCATTACCCTTGTCATCAATTGAGTCCGCACGCTCTAAATCGGCGTGGACTCCTATCGCCATCTCTGTCAGTTTCGATAAGTAAGGCAAGGTAAAGAGAAAAATAAGGAAGAAAAATACGTGCCATGTTCATGCCGCGCAATATTTGCAGCGCGGTCGTTTGCACTAACGACACCGAATACAATATCCATTTCTTCGAGGGAGAGTCCTTTCGTTTCTGGGATAATACTACAAAAATATAGTTGCCGTTCCCATTCCAAGCAAGGTGGTTGGACATACAGTGAGAACGGTGCCATCGCCCCGACATTCAGAGACGCAAACACCAAGAACATCTTGTAGCCGAGCCTAGTGTGAATGGTGGGTGTCGCCTTTGACACGACATAGTCTGCGAACACTAAGCTAGTAGATTATGGTACATTAAGAGGATACTCACTCCACAACCATTGCGACGAAGACGCGACGGCCATTCCATAGTGTCTGGTCCGCGTTGGAAAGATATCAGATGAGTATACCCATGGCAAAGGGCCCCAACCCATTGAATAGAAGCAAACGTAGGTGTAGATCATTGCCGCCATTGCCTTCCCCGAAGCGGGAGGATTGGGTTGTGGAGTTGACGCCGGCGGATATATCTTGAGGAGAGCGCCGACAATGAAAAACAATATTCCCATTCCCATTGCAGAGACAAACAGTAACGGCCTACGTCCCCAGGCATTGAGAAAGAAAAATATGAATATTGTCGTTGCAATGACCTTGACCACACCGTAGATTCCTGCCGCGAGAAGCGAGTTGGTCGCACCCGTGTAACCGATCTACACCGTATTAGGCATCGAGAGAGAAGGGGTAATAAATTACTGACTGAAGTAAAGATCTGCGGGGCATAATAGTTCACGGAATTTTGTCCACACCATTGCTGCAGAAAAAATATGAAAAAAGCGATCAGAAACCGAGGGAAGTTTCCACGCCCAAAGAACGCTTCGCGTAGGCCCAGGCGAGCACGAGCTTCACGCTCCTCCGCAAGAGCCGCTTCGATCTCGGCTAGCTCGTGCAAAACATCCTGAGAACTAGACAGACGTCTACGCAGGTACGCCAAGTTCTCTAGAGCCTCATTACTACGGCCCTTGGACGCTAGCCAACGCGGGGATTCGGGGACGGTCAAGAGCCCGAGTGCCATAATCCCCGTGGGTACGAACTGAAATGCAAATGGGATGCGCCAGATCTTTGAACTATTGTGAATATGAAGGCCGATCCCGACTGTGACGACATCAAGTGCATCAACAATCGCATCCGAAGAAAGAGTTTGGACGTACAATTAATAAAGTACGAGAGCATTACCCCGATGGCCACCATGATTTGGAACATCCCAGTGATGCGTCCACGTACTTGCGTTGGCGAGCATTCGCACACGTAGGTTGGAGCGACTGCACTTATCGCGCCAATCCCAAAACCAGATACGATGCGACCAGCATAGATGTAACCGAGTCCACGATGGCCTTCACCATTTGCTATCGTTTGCAATACCTGCGCGACCGCATGTCAGCATATTGGACATACGTGGAGGCACAAAACCAAAGCTACGCACGGCGCCAGCAGCAAAAATCACTGAATATGCGAGAAGAGTCTTGCGTCGCCCAATCCAAGCTAGAAAGAGATCAGCTGTGTTCGTGATCGAAGAGGGGTCATCGTCCCCAGAGCTCTGAACAGCATTTGCAGACAATGTGGCGTGTAGCATTTACATAGCAACAACAACACAGAGTAGAGCTACACAGCAGAGGAAGGAACACGGGACACACCTGAGATTGGGGCACTGCTGAGAGCGCCGAAGAAAGCACCACCTTGTAGCGCAGAGACGATGTTCCCAGAAACATCATCAATGCGACTCTGCTTCGCGGGGCCTTTAGCTGGGCGGACGCCAAATTGAATCTGGAAGTATGTCGATTGGACCACACCGCCAGCAACACCGCTGATAGGTGATAAATACGATGAACTGTTGATCGAATGCCTCCATTTTTGGTGAGGAAAGACTGCAGACGCACGTGTCATAACCAAACAATACGATACCCCAGTATGCGATGAAGGCCAACCCTGGATACGGTTAAGTGGCAACACCATAAAAAACGACATTAAAGAAGGACGGAAAGATCGTGCAGGAAAAGTTGTGCGGATGCTGTTCAGCGTTCAGGCCGCCCACAGCGGCGGGAGATCGACACGCGATAACACGACTGACGCCGCCGTGTTTGGTGCCGAGCCTCGGGCTCCCCGATGATCCCGGTGGCCGAAAC
>WNFQ01000720.1_pt1 | contig 24261 bp, 17 predicted proteins | sample 5400171 | NCBI WGS metagenome assembly WNFQ01 (sample SAMN13153356, study PRJNA577476) | soil metagenome | isolation source: 20 cm soil under Madrone tree | place: USA:California | collected 2016-06-14
GGCTTCGGCAAAGAGTTCACGGCGTCCCTGGACGAAGTAATGCAAGCCCTGCAAGATGTACTTCAGGATCAGACCATTCATGGGACCTATGTCTTCGATAAGGAGCGGACACTCACCGGGGCAAAAACTGTGGAGTCTACCCCGTTGTTCGCACCCTGGAAGGGCGGCGGCAAGGTTTTCTACAAGATCCGAGCGGACGCAATTGCCCCCCGGCATTTCCTGGAAAGCGCAGATCAGGGAACCATCGCCGTTCGATATATTGTTACAAGTGTGAATCCAGAGCGAACTCGTTTGCACATTGATGCTGTCTTCGTTGAGAACTCTCACCGTACCGTCCACCAATCCGATGGCACCGTTGAATCCAGCGAAGGCAAAGCTATTCAGGATCGTTTACAAGCCCTTCAGTTCGCCGAGCAGGAAGCGGCGGATGCTCAACGCCGCCGGGATAGTATTGATCTGGCGAAACAAACGCTAGTCCGTCAGCGCGAGGATGAGACTACACGCCTGGCCGCCGCACAATCCTCAGTGCAGGACCTTGAGCAACGGGTAAACTCGCTGCGCCATGAGGTCGAACGCAGGATCAAGGCGCCCGGCGCCGCTTTAAAGGCGGCTCCATTTCACTCCGCCGCGAACATAGCCACCTTGGCTGCTTACACCGAAGTCGTCATTGTTATCGTGACTCCGCGTTGGTATGGGGTCGAGACTCCGGATGGGAAACGCGGATGGGTTTCCTTGGACCAATTGGAATCCCTTCCATGAAGCGGCCGTCCAAGAGTCTTCGTCATTTTGCAGGCTACCTTACCTTGACGCTGTCCATCGGCAGCATTCTTGCTCCAGGATTCGCGAGAGCACAGGCCGTCCCGTACGCGCGCACATTTGCAAAATCCAGGGAGGATGTAGACAAAGCGTTAAAGGAGCTCCAGGCCTACGCTGGTCAGAAGCTGCCGATCGTTGATGGTTTCGTCGCAACGGGCGATCAGCCGCTCAGCCGCTATGAGCGTGTGTTCTACCAATATTCAATTGATTTGTTGCCTGCATCGGGAGAGGCCACGATCGTTCGCGTCACCGCAAAAATCACAGCATGGTATGTCGACGCGGTTCCCTGGAAATCAGGGTATCAAGTCTTGCCCTCAAGTGGGCGGCTTGAGTTGGATTTGCTCGATCGGCTCAGCGAAAAATTCGGTGAGAAGCCGCTGACTTCCGTTCTGAAGTCGCAAGTACAGGCTCCTATCCCAAAGATCAACGTCTCAAGTGGCTTGCCGGGAGCTTCCCTTCCACTGGGAAAGGGATCTGAACTGGCGGTGCCGCACTCAGCAGCGTCGGATGCAACCGGAGGCGATGAAATGGGTGCCTTGCGCGCCAGACGCGAAGCCGAGGAAAAGCGCATGCGGCAACTCACAGCGGAGATGCAAACCTGGCAGGAGGTGCTGCATAACCAGGCGCATCCTCCAAATCTTGCTGTAGTCAAGAAAGCCAGCACGCCGATGCTGGCGCGGCCTGCGGAAAACTCCCAGGTTCTTTTCGTTGCTGCAGCTGACGACGAATTCGAATTCCTCGATGCCGAAGGCCCGTGGATCCACGTACAGATTTCAGGTGCTTCGCGCGGATACGTTCGCCGAACCAATCTGGAATTGCCAGAGTTCATCGCTGCTCGTCTAAAATCGCCGAATGGAGCGGCTTCGAGCGAAAAAAAAGAAGTGTTCCGCGTGGAGCGCGAAGAAACCAGCACGTTCCCCGGCGACTGGGAACTATTGCGCGGAAAACCCGTGAAGATTTATACAGTTCAACCAGCTTCGCAGGACCCCAAGGAAACCGGCGCACGCGCCAAGCTCAGTTTTGCATCATTACTTTTTCAAAAGTTCGCCTCCGAGTCTGCTGCGATCTTTGATTCGGCCGACGGTGGAATCATTGGTAGCACGTCTCTCAACGCGCAGCAATTAGCCAGCGGCTCGCTTTCCCAGGATAGTTTCTGGAAACTCTGTTACCTGGACCCGCCCGACGCCTTCCGGTCAATACCTAAGCCGTAGGCATCGCCGTCGCAGCAAACCTAAATCGCAACTCGATCTTCCTGCAGATCAATGCGGGAGGGCTTGGAGGTGGTCGTTTGTTTCGACTGCCGATTACTTCTTCCGAAATATAGTTTGGGCTCGCTACCTCCTGCTAGCGTTCCTCAGACACTGAAGCGTCTGCTTGGCAGGCAGCGGTTCTAGGGATCTGACACGGTCGGAATTGATTCAGAAGCAGGAAAGACAATGAGGATTCGAGGCCGCAATAGTTCCGGCCAGACTTTGTTTCTTACTTTTTCCGTTTCCAAGGCCTCTTTAATAGTAGAGGGGTGCGGATGCCAAAGAGTTTCAAGCGTATTTGCGTCGTGGAAAGGTGACGGGTGCATGAAAGACACAGATCACTCTATCCGTCACCCTCGCGTTCACCTTGGCGATCGAGCAAGTGCCCAACGGAGCGAACGTTACGCACGACTGAACGCTCAAGACGGCTGCGCAATGGCTCCGTGTTGGGCTGGAGCGACCCCACTTTTTGCCACTTGTGCGTGGCCAAAAGACCACAGAGGTCGCTCCAGCCCAACCGATCGGACGAGCGGTCAAACGTGTTTCGTTGGACAGACTGGGGTTCGAGCGATGCAGTCTTTTCCCGTCGCGCGGGAAGGACATCCTCATTCCTCCTCGTCTTCCTCAACAATCGAGGTCGAGGTGAAGAGCTCTTCACCCCTTTACTTCATCGGGGCTTCACCAATCACTTCACGGGGGGCGCGGTGCCATGGTTAGGCAAATCAATCCGATGCATGCTCCAAAGAGGGCCGAGCTGCACGCGGACCGGAACGATGGGAGGGCGGGAGCGACCCCACCCTTTGACGCACGGTGCGTCACGGGTTTCGTGAGGTCGCTCCCGCCCTCGCATATACTTCGCGCCAACGCGCATTGCGGAGTTGCGTGGCGTACGCTGAGAACTTGTCAGACAAAATGACTGACTTTTTGAACGACCATGAAAGGAGAAGCCCGTTGTCCATTTTGAAAGCACCACCGAAACAACCAAAAACTGTCACCGTCCAAGCCCGTGTCGAAGAATCAGTAAAGACGCAGCTAGAGCTTTACGCTCAGTTCATTGATGCTTCGCCGTCATACGTGATCACCGAGGCTCTGAAGCTGTTGTTCCGCAAGGACGACGACTTCAAACACTGGGCAGACCAACACACAAACAACCACAACAACGAAAAAGCTAAAGGAGACGTTCTTGCGAAGGCCGTCTAACAAACATGAAGTCCCGTCCAACCCAATTCGGTGTGTGCGAGCACACAGCGTCCCCAAGACAGCATGCCTCGCGCCTTTCAGCTAGCCCGTCGCTTCACCAGTCCGGCGTAATCTCACTGCGTAAGCGTAGAGACAAGCCATCGGTACAACGGATGTCGCCATCCAGAGAAACATTCTGATTGCCGCTCTCCGAAGCAAGAAGACGAGCCACGGGTGAAAGTAAAAAGAGATACCGGCAATCCCGCAATCGTTGCATATGAACACGGAAGACAATCTGCTATTGCTACTACCTTGCGAAACCAATTCAGAGCTGTCTCAAACGCCCAATTCGACCTCAAGAGTACCGCCGAGGCTCCGGACGGCGGCATTTGTGTTACGTCGACACATGAACCGAATCAACAGTGGGGCGGTCTACCATGAACCAACGCGTGCTCGTTGAGCCCAATGGCAGCGTCGCTCGTCACCCAGAAGAGTATCCACTGACAGTAAGAGAAGCGGCAAAGTATCTTGGCGTTAATTTTAAATCTGTGTATCTTTGGGTTGAGCGAAAGCAGATTCCCCATCTCCGCGTAATGGGTCGAAACATCCGGTCCTAAAGTCGGAACTCGAAACATTCCGCGCGTCCTTCAAACAGGAGATGGAGAATGAGTAGACCTGTAGAGCATGATGGAACGGTTTTTCGGCGAAAGGGTACGAAGTTCTGGTGGATGTGTTACCGGGAACGCGACGGAACACGCCGCAGGGAATCGACTTTCACTGGAGACTGGCAGGAGGCCCAGAGGAAACTCCGGGAACGCCTTCAGGCCAGAGACGGAAACATCCTGCAAGTCGTTCGACAGGGCGAGAGCCTTCTCTTCGGAAAATGGACGGAGTTTTTCATGGAGAACTATTCCAAGCCGCCTTTCCGAACCACTAAAACTTACATCGCCAATGACCGAGCCGTGAAACACTTGAACAGGACTTTTGCTACTCGGACGCTGGCGAGTATAACCGCTGACGAAATCGAACTATATCTCCGGGACCGCCTTCGTCAGCGCATTCGGATCAAAACGCGTCTCGGATACCGCGAAGGACGACGCATGGTGAAGGCAACGACGGTTCATCAAGAGCTTCGAGTGCTTCGGCGCATCCTGAACGTGGCGGTTCGAAAGAAACTGATTCCTTCGAACCCATGCTCAGGCGTCGAGTTTCCCGTAATGCTCAAGGGACTGTTTCGGCCTCACTACGTTGCGTGGTCCGAACAACAACGCATTGAAACCCATGCGCCGGAGTACCTGGGCAACATCGTTCGCATCATCTCGGAAACGGGTTTGCGCGTGTACAAGGAACTTCTTCCCTTGAGGAAGGACCAAGTAGACTTCGTCAACAAAACCGTTTGGATTCCAGATTCAAAAACACCGAACGGCGTGGCTGAACTGCCCCTGACCGAGGTCGCACTCCAGGCGTTTCGAGGTCAAATGCGTCTCGCTGGACCGGGAGAGTATCTCTTTCCAAGCGGCCTCAACGCGGAAGGGCACCAACGATCGCTGAGAACGGTGTGGAGGCTCACGCTCAAGCGCGCGGGAGTTCCCTACTTCCGGCTCTACGATCTCCGCTCAACCTACGCCACACGCCTGAGCGCAGGCGGAGTAGCTGACGAGTGGGTCACACAATTGCTGCGTCAGGGCGACTCGCAAGTCTTCAAGAAGTATTCGCGGATGAAGCTGCAGATGCAGCGAGAGGCCTTGTCGAAACTCAACCATCACGCCAACGAGATGCCCGATTTCGTGGCACAGCGTGTGGCAGAACTGGGGGGTTTTGACACAGTTCTGACACAGTAAGGGCTAAAAATGGACCAAATGGTGGTTTTGCGAGCCGTAAACGTTTTAGAATCAATCAAGCGCCCGTAGCTCAGTTGGATAGAGCGTCTGCCTTCTAAGCAGAGGGTCGGGAGTTCGAATCTCCCCGGGCGCGCCAGAATCCTTGGGGGTTCAGCCCGGAGACATGGGTTACACAACGTACCGATCACATAGGTAACACTTTTGGGCCGAACGGGTTAAGTGCGGCCAGGTGAGCAGCAAAACCTCTTCGCGTGCTGCGATCGATAAACATTTCTGATTCCTCCTTCGAGTGATTGTGATTTGAAATCATTCGTCCTTTAAGGCAACGCAAAGCTAAATATGTCGCTTCCCGCGGCGATGGCCACGTACTGCTTGCCATTCACCGCGTAGCTCATCGGCGATGCATGCAAGCTCTGTCCGGTGTTGAAATGCCACAGCGGCTTGCCCGTTTGTGCGTCCACGGCTTCGAAGGATTGTGCATCATCGCCGAAAAAGAGCAGGCCGGTGGCAGTGGTCATAACGCCACCGGAAGAATGTCCCGAACCTGCCTGAACATAACGCCACGCAGGTTTGTCGGATTCTAGACTGTAGGCCAGCAGAACTTTCTGGCCATGATCACCGGGGCTGTGACGAACGCCCGTGGAATAATAGGTCTTTCCTTCGGAAAATTCCTGTGGCTTTAGAAAATACAGATCGCAGTTTTCGTACGCCAGGAAGTAGAAAAGGTGAGTGGAGGGATTGTAAGAAGGCGAGAACCAGTTAGTTGCGCCGATCATACCGGGACATATGCGCGTTCCCTCTGCGGTGGGCTGCACCCCCGTTCGAATGGGCCGGCCCTGCGCGTCGATACCCTTGGCCCAATTCAGCTTTTCCACAAAAGGAAAAGCGGAAAGAAACTTTCCGTTGGTGCGGTCCAGGATGTAGAAATAACCGTTGCGATTTGCCTGCACGATCAGCTTCCGGGGCTGGCCCTGATAATTCGCATCGACAAGCACCGGAGTTTCCGTCGCGTCGTAGTCGAAGAGGTCGTGCGGGGTAAACTGAAAATACCATTTGAGTTTTCCCGTATTGGGATCCAACGCAAGGACGCAGTCGGTGTACAGATCGTCTCCCGGGCGCGGGGCGCCATCGAAATCAGGAGCAGGATTGCTGGTAGCCCAATAAATCGTATTAAGTTCTGGATCGTAGGTGCCCGGCATCCACGTAGTGCCGCCGCCGCGCTTGTAAAGTTCTCCGGGCCAGCTCGCGGAGCCAAACTCGCCGGGCCCAGGAATGGTCCAAAACCGCCAAACTTGTTTTCCCGTTTCTGCGTCGTAGGCGGCCAAAAATCCGCGGACGCCGTCGTCACCTCCTGAAGTTCCCACAAGCACTTTATCCTTCACAACCAGCGGCGCGCTGGTCGCTCCGTAATTCTTGTTTCCCTCGGCGTACGCGACGTCCCACAGCAGATGCCCGGAGCGCGCATCCAGACAGAGAAGATGAGCATTGTCCGTTTCCATATAGAGGCGCGACCCCAGAATGCCTACGCCGCGGCTGTGGTGCTGCGAAGCGTCATCGATCAGCCCTTCCGTGATGGACCGCGAGTAATGCCAAATGACGCGGCCGGTTTGCGCATCCAGCGCGTACGCGTCGTTGGCGGAAGTGACGAACATGAGGCCATCGTAAACCACCGGTGTGACTTCCAGACTATTCGAATTGGACGCGTGGAATACCCATTGCGCTCGGAGTTGCGCGACATTTTTCGGAGTGATCTGCACGAGGCTGCTGAAGCGGCGGCCCGTGTAATCGCCATTGTAGGAAAGCCAGTTCGCGCCCAAGGGCTGCGCGGTGAGAGCCTCCGAAGTTACTTGGATCGAAGTGGACACGGAAACGCTCCCCGGCTCTTGCGCCTCAGCGTCTGCCAGGAATCCGCAGAACACCGTCATCGGGATCACCAATCGATAGAGTCGCATCGCTATCGCCCCGTTTCATTGAGCGGGATTTTTTGCAATGCAAATGATACTTTTAACTCCTCAAAGTTCATAGGGAACGCGGCAAAATCGCATTCTGCCGCCATGATACAAATGACTGGTACCCATTCGCGCGCCACGGCTTGGAGCGGGGCAGTTTTCATATTGCTTTCGTCTAGCCGCATTCTCTGCGCCGCCATTGCTTCAGTATTCTTTTCTGCTTGCGCGCTGGTGTTGCATGCTGGCACGCAGAATACGAAATCCCCGGCCAACAAAAACCAGGCGGGCCATTCTTTCGCTGAGGATGGCCGGAAAGCGTTCGAATCCGTTTGTGCATCCTGCCACGGGTTGGATGGTCGAGGCGGCGAACGCGGGCCTAACATCGCCACGCGGGCGGCAGTTCAGCAACTGTCCGACGAGGAAACGCTGCGCGTCCTACGGTCTGGAATCCCGGCGTCAGGGATGCCCGCGTTCCGTGCGCTGGGCGTGCCCAAGATCAAAGCCGTGATGTTCTACTTGAGAATTCTGCAGGGTGGAGTGAAAGCCGCTTTTATTCCGGGCGACGCGCAACGCGGCAAATTGCTCTTCCTCGGAAAGGGAGACTGCGCGAAATGTCACATGGTCAACGGGACAGGTGGATTTATCGGAGCCGACCTGTCTTATTACGGTTCGAACGGTTCGGTGGAGGAAATTCGAGCTGCGATCATGGATCCCAATAAGGACTTGGACCCGCGGAAAAGAACCGTGGTTGTGACCACGCGCGAAGGCCGCCAATTCACCGGTGTCGCTCGCAATGAGGATAATTTCTCTCTCCAATTGCAGTCGTTAGATGGAACTTTTCATCTGTTCTGGAAAGCGGACCTCGATCAACTCGAATTTCTCCCAAAATCGCTGATGCCTTCCGATTACGGCTCCGTGCTGAGCAGTGGCGAGATAGATGACCTGGTGAGCTATCTCGTTCGCACCGCTCGAGCAACCAGGCAAATGCAGGCGTCGGAAACGCAATCCAAGCGAGAAAAAGAGGATGACTGAGAGCTGCGCTGAGCTGGTCCGGTCCTGGGCAGTCTTTCCGTGGCGACAAGAATACACGTCCCCAGCATCGAATCAGCGATTAGGCCGGCTGCGCACCGCAATGAGGGACACCTGCTCCAGGGTCGGGTAATGGCCTTCTTTGTCGGGCTTTCGTTCGGCGAGCTGGATCTGTTGAACCGTCGTCTGTGCCGGCAGGGTTTCGTTGAAATATTCGCTGTACACTTTCTGAAATATCGCCGATTCCGATAAATCGTCCAGGTAAACCGTTGTCGAGACAACTTGATCGAACTTCATGTCCGCCTCCTCCAAATTGTCGAGGAGGTTTCGCATCGTCTGGCGAACCTGATCCGCAGTCGTTGCTGCGTACACGCCGCCATTGGGTCCGGGAATGAATCCACTTTTCGCTGAACAATAGAGTGTGTCTCCAGCGAATACGCACGGGCTCGCGGTTGGACTTGGGGGCATATTCTTCGGGCGTATGGCTCGCCGCTGGCTTAGATCGCGCACGGCCACGCCTGTGTATGCGATATGCCCGCCTTCGGGCAGGGCCGACACTTCGATGGTGGCGCGCGCTGGAGTGTTCCCGAATTCGAAGCGCCGAGCGTAGTGCTCATTCATGATTCGCATGGGCACTTCCCGCGTCAGGTAAGGGTTCACGAACACCAGGTTGCTCATTTTGAGGCCCGCGGCTTCCACGATCGCCGTTAGGTGATCGAGCGCAAGATCAACCTGAGCGGCCGCATCCTGCAACGCCTTTCCGTCTGAAGGATCGCTGCCCGGCGCCGCGGAAACAAATAATCTGTCATGCGTCAGCATTCCGGGAGAATACGCCTTGTTCGGCTTGAAGCTGGGCGGAAGCACTGGATGCTTTCCCTTCAGATCGCGGACAGCAACGGCGGTAATTTGCACGGGAGGTTCAGGGACCCGGGCAACGCCCAAGACCGCGCGCGCGGGTGGAATCTTCGGGAAATAATCGGCGAAAGGTTTGTCCAATTCTCCGTATTGATTTATATCCTCAAGGTAAACCTGGACGTAAACCAGATGATCCATCGTCAGGCCCGCTGCTTCGAGCGCGCTTCTTACATTCTCAAGTGACTGGCGAACCTGATCGGCAAAGTTCTTGGGAGTGCTCCCGTCCTTGCGGCGAGGTCCCTGTCCGGAGACATACACATAGTCTCCCGCATCGATTGTGAGGGGGCTGAATTTATCATGCGAAGCCTGCGCTTGTTGCGAGGAGACCACTTGCAACTGAGCTTGCGACTCAGCCGCAAAGCAAAGCATCGGCGCAACCATCAGGACCGGAAACTTCATGCCACGTTTCCTTTGCGTGCCGAACCCAGAATTGCTCGCAGCCGTTGTCCCACAATCATTTCTTCTCCGGGCTGGATCGTCATGGAAACCAACTCGATATGACTCTGTTCTTTGATCTCCTTCTTATCCGGCTTGGGTACTCCTTCGCGCACCGCAGACACCAAGCTGGGGTTGTCCGCGCCGAGCACTTCGATAACGGGATCCCCTTCCCTTAACTTCTTAACGCAATCGCCGATGGTGAAGCCCCAGGCCTGCTGGTCCCACCAGACCTTTAAAGTTGGATAGCGATTCCCGCCGTCGGGAACATAGATTTCCGTTTTCACGCCTGGCACCGTCTCAATTAACTTTGCGATGCGATCCACTCGAGTGTTCCATTCGCTGTAGAGTTTCTTTGAATCGATTTTCAGCCAAGTCTCTATTGCCGTTAAGCATCCGATCACTTCTTCTTTTCCCACCTTCATCGGACGGCATACCGCCCCTTCAAATGGGGCGGAGTTGCGCAGGGCCGCTTCGATCAAGTCTTTTCGGCCCAGCAGCACGCCGCTGCACTGCGGTCCCCGCAGACCCTTGCCCCCGGAGAACGTGTACAGGTCAATTTTCATCTCCGCATACAACTTCATGTTTTCGATCGGTGGGATGCCGGCGGCATCGTCGAGCAGTATGGGCACGTTGTGCTGTTTGGCAATCGCCACCTCGCGCACGAGTTTATCGCCGAGGTCGGTGGTGTAAATCATTGCCGTATTGGCGGTGATGGCGCCCGCAATTTCTTCCGGCTTCTCTACGATGATCAGCTTTGCCCCCGTTAGGCGGATGGCGTTATCGAACGCGCTTCGCCCTCCGACCATCACCACTTCGTGCTTCAGTCCGGTGGTGTCCGGGAGTTGCCAGATCTTCTGCGGATCACTGCCCGCGATGCACGCTGCCGTTGCGGCAGCCATTGCCCCCGCGGCCCCCGAGGTGATCAGTCCGGATTCCGCGCCTGTCAGTTCAGCCAGCCTGCGCCCCACCGCGCGTTGCAGTTCGACCATGTTGACAAAGTATCGCGCAGCTTCCGTCTGAGCGGCGCGGACTTCAGGAAACTGCAGCGATCCGCTCAGATAGGTCCATGTTCCGCGGCAATTGATGACTGTCTTGACCCCCAGGCGGCTGTACACATTCTCTTTTGTGTCGTATCCGATCGCGGCAGCGGATTTTTCATACATCTGATGAGCCATTACTTGAGCTAAGAGTGGCGAGGCGGCCAGCATTTTCATGAATCCGCGACGATTCCATTCCTGTGCAAGGGACATGTGCTTCCTCTTGATGGCTAGGCGTCTACTGCGCGAAAATTAGAGTTCCAAAATGTTCAGGCACGTGGTTGGGGTCGCGGTTGACGACACACGTTGGCTGCCAGCACATGAAGTGGCGCACCGGATCCGCGCCGAGTCCGTCGATGCGGTACAGGTTGGCCCGCCATTTTGTGGCGACCTTCACCGGCTTTTCACTGACCGACTTCAGGGGCACCTTCGCCGCCGCATACCAGACGTGGTTCTTTTCGTCGATGCGCCCCTGCCGGTGCCATCCCGAATTCCAGTCGGCCCCATAACTGTCTCGAGTCAGGTCGATAGCCAAATCGACCCAATCGCCAGTTGGCGCAATCTCGAATTCGCGGTAGTGCTTGATATTGGCCCAATCGTCGCCCAGAAAGAACTCGACCACGTCGCGGTCCCACAGTTTGAGGCGGTCCTTGCTGTTATCCGCAGGCAGCCAGAGATTAAGCTCGCTGTACGGAGAGATAAACAGCACGTACAGATCGGAGTCGGTCCAAAACGCGCGCACTTCGGTCTTGAGTTTGGGATAGTCGATCTGTTGACTGCAATCCTTCTCGATCCAAGCGGACGCCGCGTGTGACCAGGTTGCCGAGTTCGGATCTGTATTCAGGTCCGGTGCCTGCCCGACATGCGGAATGGAAAAACTGGCTGTAGGGAAAGTAACCTCGCACACCTCCCCGGCAAGCGCGACCGCCAGCGTTAGGAGCGTCAATGACAGGATCTTGGTGAGTATCATTTGTTGTGGCCTGCTATGGCCGCGGCGCATTTCTCAGCTCCGGCGAGATTTCGTGCGCCTTGTTGAACTTTGCCTGCGCCTCCGCCTCCTCTCCTTGCCTTGAAGTGCCAAGGCAAGGTTATAGAATCACGACACGCTCGTCAAAATTCTCAGCGCGAACGTCGTTCCAGGCCGTTTTATTTTCTACTTCGCGTTGTCCGTCGACAGTTTTCCGCGAATCACCGTGACCGATGCTTTCGCCAGGTTGAATGATGTGCTTGCAGTAGCCGTGATCGTAGCCCGCGCCGGCGGCCCATCTGGATCGGCAATCCCACCCTTGATATTCGAGTGCCATTGATACTGCTCGCTCCCGAAGGTGACCACGCTTACCGGCCCGGCAAAATTTCTGTCTTTCTTGCTTTTATCATCTCCAAAAACGAGCTGCACGGAATGTGCGTTCCATTGGTCCTTGTTGACCATCATCACGGACCACTCTCCATCAGGCCGAAGCACTGCATACGACGTGACAAGCGTGTGGCCTGCTGCATCCTGAATGTCACTCACGCTCGGAAACGTGCGATGCGCCCCGTCGCCCGGTTGCACCCATTCCTGCGTAATCATTTGGCCTGCGAAATACTGGGAAGTCGGCTGCTGAAGCTCGTAGTCTTTTGTCGTGGTGAACATGCTGAAAGTTCCCGGCGATGTGTTGTGACAACCCATGGATTGTCCAAGCGGAATGTAATGAAAGTAGTAGACCGCGTTTCCCCCCGCTTCCAAAAATGCCCCCACGAAATCGGCCCACCATAGCGCCGCAAAGATGTCCACGAACGATTCATCCGAGCCCGCCGCAATGTTGGTTTCCGTGATGAACATGGGTGTTCCCGGCGGCAGCCCGTCATCACGCCACACTTGAAGAATGTGCCGGACCAGATTGGCCTCGTCGTAGAGATCGCTCCATTGCAACTTGCAAGGCTCGAACGGATAGTGCTCGAAGGAAATGAAGGAGAGATCGCTCAGGTGATTGTGTTTTCTCAAATAATCGAAAAAGCGGCCCATCCACGACGTTCTTCCCTTGGCATCCGGCCACACTTCAATGTCCTTGTTTACACCCTCGAAAATCGGCCCACCCAGCTTGAGATTCGGGTCCACTTTGTGCAGCGCAGTCGCCCACTGCAAATAGAAAGCTCCGTAGTCTTCCGGCAACGTATGTTTGCCGTCCGGCTCTTCGCCCATTTCCACATAAGAAATCGGATAGCCGCGCTTCTTGAGATAAATGAGCTCGGCGACCGCATTTTCCGGAGTGTCGTAGAGCATCGCAACCGGAATCATGGCGGGAAGTCCCCGCGTGATGCCGCTCGTATAGAAAAGATCAAAGCCGACCTGGTCCGCTTTGTCGTTGATCACCGTGCTTTCATGCCAGGGGTCGACGGACGAACAAATCGTGTTGGACTGCGCGCGATCCGCCGTGTGACGGACGACGTCGTGAAAGAGGCCATCGGCGGATTTCGTCCCGAGGTAGAGTTCCTTGATTGCGAAGCCGAGGCAGTTTCGGCGATCTCCCGATCCATGGGTATCGCACGTATTGGAAGACTCTGTCATCCAGATCCGAACCCAGCACACGGGTATGGTGCCGCGCGCCAGTTGAAGTGTGGCCTGCCCGCCCTTCCCGTCCGTGATCGTGCCACCGGGAAAAGTCACCCACGAGCCCTTTGCGGCTTCGTGCATGGGGTGAACGCCTGTCCAGTATTGGACCAAGTAGCGCTTGGCGTAGGGATCTGCCCAATCAATGCGAATAGCGTTGATGTCCTGCAAACTCGCAAGGTCCACCACCACCCACTGCGGATGCAGCGTGTCGTCTTCTCTTGTGTACGCCTTGGTCAAATACGGATTGCTCTTCCAATAGGTATTCGTGTCGCCGTCGGTGAGCCGCGAGTAACCACGTCCATCCGGCTGAGAAAATCCTGCATGAGGCAGCGGGTACCCAAAGGAATGCCGTAGGAACTCGGTCGGTTCAGAATCGCCAACGAAGTAGCCCTTCTCGCCAGCCTCGCTCCATTTGCCCTTCGGATTCCAATGCCACGCTTCAACGTACAACTCCGTATTCTGCCGGTACGTCACCGTCTGCCAACCCGTGGAAAGAATTTTTTTCAGCACGGGCTCGGTGAAAATCTTGTCCGTCGCTGCCAGAGGAATTCGATCCACGCCGGCCCCAAGCGCCTCCGTAGGCTTGAAGGTGTTCGTTGCATGGCTCGGCGTGATATCCACCCGTATTGTCTGAGCCCAGCAGCTTGGTGTGAGCCCTGCCACCATCAACAGAAGCAAGAGCGTCCGGCGGAAGCCTGCCGATTGCACAAAAACAGTCAGGCACATCGTAAAATCTCCTCGAGTTGGAAACTATGTCGGCCCGCACTACAACAGATTGATTACCCTGTTTCGCTGTACAGAACATGAATAGGGTGGCACAGTTCGTTTGCGCCACCCCATTCGAACTTGTCTTGGTCTAGCGATGGCTCAAAAGTAGAACTTCAACGCTAGTTGCAATTCACGGGGAGAGTTGAAGGTACTTGAGATGAATCCATAATCGCTGGCTCCAACATTTGCGTTGGGCCCAGCAAAATGGGGATGATTGAACGTATTGAAGGATTCTGCGCGAAACTGCAAGTGCATTCCTTCGTGAATCGCCCCCAACGGAAATTCCTTGAAGAGCGACATGGAAACATCTCTGGCTCCCGGCTGGCGGACGCTACCAATTGTCCTTGGAGCATTTCCTAATGTGTTATCGGGCGTCTGCGACAGGGCAGCAGGATTTGCAAAATAGCTCGTCCCCGTGTCCGGGTCAGTGGAGTTCTGTGGGCTCCCTGAGCCACGCCCCAAACTTCCCGTTAGGTTTGGCCGCTGCCCCCAGGTAGGTATGGGGGTTGAGCTGTCCAGCCCGGGGATGATGGGTCTGCCGTTGTCGATGCGAACGATCCCATTCACCTGCCATCCTCCGACGATGGCATTGAGCGCGGGATGCATCTGCTTTCCGAAAGGCTTCCCCTTGCCGATCGGCAGTTCGTAAACGTAGCTGAACTGCAGGACATGCGGGATGTCGTAGACAGATACAGCCCGCTCGGCGCGTAAATCAAACGGATTTTGCACGGTTAGAGTGCCACCATCCGTCGTGCCCCCGCCAAGCCACGAGATGCTGTCGTCCGTTGCGGACGCGTTATCAATGGACTTGGACCAGGTATAGGTCAGCAGGAATTGCAATCCGTTCGAAAATTCCTTTTCGACGCGCACCTGGAGAGCATGGTAAGTGGAACTTGCGATCGGCGGCGAATCTCCGGAAAAAGACGTGTACTGAGGGAATGGAAGCAAAAGCTGTGCTTGGGAAACCGTCGGTCCCCCAATCGGGCTCGGGTTCGAAGGATCGCAATTGATGAAATGCGCTGGGTCGCAAGGCTGCACGGGGCTAAAGAATGGATTCGCAACCTGGTTGTTCAAATCCCCTATCTCGCTAGGCGTCAGACCTGCGATAGCGCTGGCGGGGAGGTAGTTCAAGTTGCGGAAACCACCGAGATAGAGATGGGTTCCCTTCTTGCCGACATAGGAAGCATCGACCAGCATCTTCCCTGGCAGCTCTTTTTGGAATCCCAAGCTCCAGGACTGCTCATAAGGAATGTTCCGGCTGATTCTGCGAATCGGACCGGCGGCGTCGAACCCGATATCGTTGAATGCGCCATTCGAGCTGCCTGGAGGCGGCGCAACGCCGCAGCTTGAAGCGTCGCTGAACGAGCAGGCAGTATTTTTCAGAGTGTTAAACGGCGTCGCATGGTCGAGGTCCAAGGTTGTTAGCCAGGGCGGTTGAATGTTGAAACCCTGGAAACCCCAGGGACCGGTCCCGGAGGCACCGCTGCGTGGCGTAGAGAAATAGATGCCATAACCGCCGCGGACTACGAATGCGTGCGGCAATTGATAGGCGAAGCCGAGGCGCGGCTGGATAGCCTTATGGAAGGTGTAATAGTTGTAGCGATCGTTGCTGCTGGCGAACACCTCGATGCCGTGCAAAGTAGCGTTACCCGGTATCGGCGTCGTTGGTTGAAACGGAGAAACGGCATCGGGGTCCAGCCAGTTCATGCGGTTGAAGCGTTCCGTACGCGGCAAGGACAGCTCATAGCGAAGTCCCAGATTAACAGTGAGTTTTGGCGTCACTTTGTAATTGTCCTGGCCAAAAAACGCATACCGGAAGCTCTGCGTGCTGACAAAATTGTTGAATCCTTGCTGGCAGGGAGTGCAACCGCCTCCGGTGTTCTGGGGATTGCCTACACCGGTGAGAAAGCTCGCGATTGCGTCTCCGCCGGCGCTGTCGTCGGAAACGCTGGAGATCTGCGAGGTAGACCTACGGTTAAAGCTGAAGTCGCCGGACGGCCAGCCTGGCTGGACGAAATTAATGCGGTGCATACGGCCTTCTCCGCCAAACTTGAGGTCATGCCTCCCGCGCAGCCAACTGATAGCACCGCCGAGGTGGTGCGAATCCTGACCTTCCCGCAGAATGGCAAAAGGCTGCGAGCCAATGGCTGTGTTATAGCCGTTGCCGAATTCGATGGAAGGAAGGGCATTGAAGCCATTGTTGAGATAGGCAGGAAATCCAGTACTGGCAAAGAGCGAATCGAAATTCGAAAACTCTCCGCCGACACCATGGGAAAAATCAAAGCCGCGCAAGTAACCGTAGGTAACGGTCAGCACAAGCCTGGGGCTGAATGTATGAGTGTGATTAATCGCCAGTAGGTGGCGCGTAGGATCATTGGGCCCACCTGTGCAAGGATCAGCGAAGTTTTTGAAGCAGTTAAAACTAGTAGAGTGGTCATTCTCTTGGGAATATTTGACGCTTAACAGGTTGCGTTCGCTGAAGCGGTGGTCAATCTTGAGATCCCATTTGTTGTTCGAGCTTCGGGACGTGCCGGTCGTCGAAAAATTGTTGTTCTGAAGATCGTCGAAGCTCGCTGCTTGTCTGCTCGGCACGGGAAAGAGCAAAAACATGTTCGCGGCGACAGGATCGATCAGATTCCCAGGAACTCCAGGTGCAGGTTGAAATTGAGTCCCGTTGAGTCTCGGATTCCCCGGGCTTATATAATTGGATAAATCATTGAACGGAATGAAGTTGGTCCGAACGGCACCTGGGTTGATGCTGCCATCTCCAGCAGGGTCTGGATTGAACGTGCCTGTATACGGATCCCAAAGCTGGCCTTCGGGAATCGAACACTGTCCCGCACCGTTAAACGTGCCGCCTTTGAGCGTGCAGACTTCACTGAAATTCCCCAAAGCGGACTGGCCGGCGGGGCAAGGGCTGCTCCCTCTCATGCACAGCGTGGGCACTCCAAACGTGCCAGAAGAAAAGTTTCTCTGCCTCAGGCCCTCGTAGTCAAAGAAGAAAAAGGTTTTGTCTTTCTTGATCGGTCCGCCAAACGTTCCGCCAAAGTCGTTTCTCTTGAGCGGCGGGATCGGATCCCCAAACTTGTTCGCGAACCAATTATTTGCGTCCATGACGGAGTTGCGGAAAAACTCGTAGACGCCGCCATGGTATTGATTGGTTCCTGAACGAGTTACGACATTGATGACTGTTCCCCCGGCGAAGCCAAACTCCGCCGTGAAGTTGGATTGCTGAACCTTGAATTCTTCGACCGAATCCACGGACGGCGTGTAGGGCACATTTTGAATTCCACTGTTCTGCTCGAAGTTCGTCGCGCTTGCGCCGTCGATCAAAACGTCCGCGGTCGAGTTCCGGCCGCCATTGGAATAGAAATTGATGCCGCCGTTCGAATTCTTCGCGTAATCCAGGTTTGACTCGGTCACGCCTGGAGCGAGGAATGCGAGGTTGGTGAAATCTCGGTCCACCAACGGGAGGTCATTCACAAATTTTCGATTCACCACCTGGCCGGTCACCGCGTCTTCCGTCTGCAAATGAACGGCGCTGGCCACGACGTCCACGGTTTCGGTCGCAGGGCCAATTTTTAGGAAAAAGTTGATCGAAACATTCTGGTTTACGTCCAACTTGATCCCATTGCGCTGCGATTGAAAGTTCGCCGCCTCAACAGTGAGGGTGTATGTACCGGGCGGAATCTGTCTCAGTAAAAATCGCCCTTCGGAGTCTGTCTTCGCTGTGAACGCAAAGCCTTTGTCCACGTCCACCAGCGTGACTTTTGCCGATGGAACCGCTGCGGCAGAAGGATCCGTCACCGTCCCCGATACCGAGCCCGTATACAATTGCGCGCTCGCATTTGACGCGAGCCCAAGAAAAATCAAAAAGGCTGCCGTGAGTATTAGTCTTGTTGCGGAAACAACTGACCCGAGTCTTCTTGTCTTCACCCCTATCCGGTTTCCCGTATTCATGGCGCTCCTCCTGTGACGAAAAAGGGCTCAAACAAATTTGGAATAGTTCCTTCGCAGTTTCACCTGTTGGAGAGTGGCACCCCCCGTAAGCCCCTTTTGAATCGTTTTAATCGCTCTGTCAAGCAAAATCTTTTCGCCTCTTCTGAGGTGCTCGGGTACTAGATCTCAAGAATGAGCGCGGAAATCTAATCGGGTGCCTTTTCTCTTGCTCCCTTCGAGTCCTCCATGCAACGATATCGTTCCTCTAGGGGAGTTCCGCGCATGCCCTTTCGTCTTCTCCTACTGCTTTGTTTTCTTCTCCTCAAGAGTCCCGCCTTTGGCGACGAAGCCGGGCCTCCTCCTCTGTCCATTGGCGCTTCAGCACCGGACTTCTGTCTCCCCGGTATCGACGGCCAAACGCATTGCCTCAAGGACTACAACGCCAGCAAAGTATTGGTCATCGTTTTCACCTGCAACCATTGCCCGACCGCACAACTGTACGAAACCCGGATCAAACAAATCGTTTCCGACTATCGCGAGCGGGGCGTCGCCGTCGTTGCCATCCAGCCGAACAATGCCATGGCGGTCCGGCTCGACGAGATGGGCTACACCGACGTTGGCGACTCTTTCGATGAAATGAAAACTCGCGCCGCCTACCGCCAATTCAATTTTCCTTATCTCTACGACGGCGAAACGCAAAAAGTCTCGCGTGCCTACGGCCCTGCTGCAACGCCGCACCTTTTTATTTTCGATAGCGAGCGCAAGCTTCGCTATCAAGGCCGCATCGATAACAATCCCCGCGAACCTCTCGTCACCAGCCGCGACGCTCGGAATGCCATTGATGCGATTCTTGCCGGAAACGCCATAAAGCTTGCAAAGACACCTTCAGTCGGCTGCTCCACCAAGTGGATCTACAAAGAAGAGGGCCGGAAAGAAGAGCTTGCTGAAATCGAAGGCAAGCCCGTTCAACTCCAACTTATCACTGCGGATGAATTGAAAAATCTTCGCAGGAACGCAACGAGGAAGCTTGTGCTTGTGAATTTTTGGGCCACGTGGTGTGGCCCGTGCCGGACAGAAATGCCTGACTTTCAGACCATCTACCGAATGTACGGCCACCGCGCCTTCGATGTCGTCACTGTCAGCATCAACTACCCCGATGAAAAGCCCGGCGTTCTTTCTGTCTTGAACAATCTCCACGCCACCAGCCGGAATTATCTCCTGGGCTCCAGCGACATCTATCCGCTGCTTGCCGCTTTCGATCCGGAGTGGAATGCCGCCGTGCCCTATACGATGCTCATTCGGCCGGACGGTTCCGTTGCCTACCAACGGCAGGCCACTATTAACCCGCTTGAACTGAAGCGAGTCATCATCGCCAATCTCGCCGATGATGACTACATGGGCCACCAAGCCTACTGGAAAACTGCCGGGGCGAAGTGAGCGAGACCCTGCTCTGGCTTTTCAGGTAGGGCTGTGCTTTCTGCAGGTTCCGTGATCTTGTGATACTGCTTTGGCTTGAGTTTGTTCAATCGCTGGACTCTGCCGCTCGGCCACCGAATTTCAGCATTCACCCCGGCGGCGTCATCGCCTAATCCTACAAGCACTCGCTTGTCGTGCGATGAGAGATAGCTTGCCCCGCCTGTAATCCAGCGAACCAATTTCCGCTTGCCAGCTTCAATTGTGATCTTCGCTCCAATCGCATCGCGATTACTCTTTGTCCCCCGCAATTCCAAACCAATCCACGCGCGATCCTGTCCCACATTGTTGCGTAGTAACACGGGCGTTCCATCCAGGCACGTAAAAATCGCATCCAAGTCACCATCATTGTCAAAATCACCTACTGCCAGCCCCCGCGCCCGATACGCTGAGCGAAACACAACTCCAGCCCGGTCTTGCGTGTTTTGAAAAACGCCCTTTCCATCATTCCGCAACAACAACGGCGGCTCTGCGAATTTCACGTCCCCGCGCGTCGTCTCAATCTCCCGATTGATGTGGCCGTTCACAATCAGCAGGTCCAAGTTTCCATCGTTATCAAAGTCAATAAAATGCGCCCCCCAACCCACGAACGATTTTGTGTACGCGGACAAATGTGAAGCCACGGTTTGGTCCTCATAAAGTGAGGAAGACGTGCCCACAAACAGCGAGTGATACTGGTCGTTGAAATTGGTAATCACAAAATCAGGCCTGCCATCTCCGTTCACGTCCCCAGCGTCAACACCCATCCCCGCTTTCGCAATGCCCGCAGAGTCGTATGCCACTTCCGCGTTGGATGCAATATCTTGAAACGTTCCATCCTTCTGGTTGATGAGCAGCAGATTCGGGGAAGCGTCGCGCGCTACAAACAAATCCGTCCATCCATCGTCATTCACATCAATTGCCACCACACCTAACCCGCGCCCCACCAATTTCGAAATTCCAGACGGCACGCTCACATTCGTGAAAGTCCCATCGCCATTGTTGTGAAAGAGCGTAATGGGCATTCCTGCGTACGCCTTCTGCGCGCAATAGGCGCGCGCACCGTTGATTTCGCACTTCTTCGTATCCGCAAACGAAAACTGCGCATAGTTCGTCACCACCAAATCCAAATAGCCGTCGCGGTCATAATCAAACCACGCCGCTCCCGCACCCCACCTCCCCGCATTCCTTACTCCCGCCCGCTCCGTGATGTCTGTAAACGTCCCGTCACCATTGTTGTGAAGAAGCGCGCTCGATGGAAATCCCGTGACGTATAGATCTGCAAATCCATCATTGTCAAAATCCGCTGCCGCTACTCCCATTCCGTAAAATGCCAGCCGGTCAACTCCCGCCTTTGCGGCAACGTCTTCGAATTTCCCATCGCCCAAATTACGAAATAGGGCATTGCGGATTGGATATTCGCTTTTTCCGTGCGGAGTGTCTCCCCCGTTCACGAGAAAAATGTCCAGCCGTCCGTCTCCATCGAAATCTAGGAAGGCTACGCCACCGCCCATTGTTTCGATCAAGAATCGGTCCTCCGACACGCCGCTGAACTGCTTCCACGCGATTCCAGCTTGTGAAGTCACATCCGTGAAGATTTCCTTCGGATCTCCGGCAGAAAAAAGTGGCGTGAAAGGAAAACCGTCCAGCAACCCCATCGAAATGGAAGCAACAAGCAGCAGAAGGAATAGCCGCTTCAGCCAGCAGGTGCGGAGCCAGCTAACACTCAACTTATTTGCTTGCTGGGTCAACCGTTGGTGTGGAAGGCGCATGCAGCGCTTCCTTCTCTTTCAACGTTTCGTAAAGTTCCATTTCTTTGGATGCTTCTTTTTTCTTTCCCAGCCGCCGGTAGGTACGAGACAAAGCAAAGTGTACCTTCGCACTCCTTGGCGCAAGCTCCGCGGCTTTTTCCAAATGCACCAGCGCTTCCGTCCCTTGCCCTCGTCGCAGCGCCATGTCTCCCAGTTGGTAGTGCGCTTCTACAAGCTCATCATCATGCTCTGCTGCTGCACGGAGTAGTTGCTCAGCACGTGTTTGCACCGGCGCATTTCCCGCTTCGGCCTCTTTCAGGAACAGCAGCGCCAACTCTAGCTCGAAGGCCGCGTTCTTTGGAACTCTCCGCATCGCGCTTTCTAGAGTTATTTTCGCTTGCGAAGTGAGTCCAGCCCCCGCCTGCGCTTTCGCTAAACCGATCGTGGCATCCTTGCTATTCGCATCTAGCTGCAACGCGCGTGTGAAAGACGCTATCGCGTCGCGAAATTGCTCCGCCGCCAATTCAGCGGATCCTTGCAGGGAAAACGCGCGTGGGGATTGTGGGAACGCGCCCGCCGTCCGCCTGGCTAGCTCCAGTGCGGGTGCTATTCGTCGCTCAGCCAGCAAAATACTTCCCAGATCCAAATAGTTTTGTTCCTCCGTCGGATTGAGTTGGATCGCCTCACGAAACTCGCGCACCGCGTCGTCGTATCGACCCTCCTTCTCGAAACTCCATCCAAGCAGTCGCAGAATTTCCCCTGTCTTGTGTCCCCCATCAACAAGGTTTTGCAGAATTGCGCGGCTCTCCGCAAATTGCTTTGCATGGAATTTCACAAGCGCCAGTCGGTAACTCAGCCCGGTTTGGTCGGCGAAACTCGGTTGCAAGGACCCGAGCACCGATTCTGCAGTGGCATAGTCCCGCATTTCATCCGCGATCTGCGCCCCCAGTAGGGCAGCCGGTGCACCCGCAGGGTGATTTTGCAATTCCTTAATCCACAGTTTGGCCTTTTCGCGCTCGCCGGTCCGATAGTACGATCTTGCCAGCGCGCCTATCGATTCCGGGTGCCCGCGAACCAGTTCCGGCACCATGCTCAGCATCTTTGCCGCTGTTGCGTAGTCGCCGGTGTTCTCGGAGACCATCCCCAGCAGCAACAACGCCTGTTTATCGCCCGGCTTTGCTTTCAAAAGAATGAACAGCTGTTCCTTTGCTTCCGCGTAGCGATGCAGTTGCCAAAGATTAGCAGTGAGATATCCGCGAGCTCTCAGGTCCGCCGGGTTGAGTTTCAGCGCATGCTGAAAAAACGTCGTCGATTCCTCGAGCTTGTTCTCCATCGCAAGGATGGTTCCGAGATTGGACAGAAACACCGCGCTCGCCGGGGCCATCGCCACGGCATTGCGTAGCTCTTCCTCTGCCAGTTGCAAATTCCCTGTCTGGGCTAACTGTAACCCTTTCTCCGCATGCGTCTCCGCCTGCTCTGCCTGCGGGAGCTCGGAGACAAACTCCGCGGCGCCATTTCTCACCAAGAGCAAACACACAGCGCAAACAATACTAAGGCGGAAAAAAGTCAGGCCCACCCCACGTCGATCAGTACCCATAACTTGTCCACAACTCTTCCAATCGCGCGAAATTTGCATCAAACCACGGATGCTGGCGGATTATTTCTTGCGGCCAGCGTCCACGCCATGCAGGCTCCACCAGATTCAAAACAAAATCCTTAGCGTTCGCCGCCGCTTCGTCCGGAATTAGATTCGCGTCACCACGCGCCTTGACTGGGTCGACGTTTTGGTTCACGAGAAGTGAGAGAGTCTTTATATCACGGCGATGGGCTAAATCTCTTCGATCGATCATGATTCGAATATCTGCACGGAAGGTCAGGCCCCACGGAGTTGGGCGAGGAAGGCCTGATGCGCACGAGTCAGCGACCGTCCGCGGAGAACGACCGTGCCGATGGTGCGGGTCGCTTGCTCATCTGCGATACGAACGTAACGGCATGGCGATTTTCGTTCGACGGCCATTTCCGGAACGATCGAGACGCCCATGCCTGCACCCACCATGCTGAGCAGGCTGCTGAATTGGCCGCTTTCGAAAATGACCTGTGGATGAAGGCGCGCGCGGTCGCAGGCGGCGACGGCCGTATCGCGAAAGCAATGCCCGTCACGCAACAGTAGAAAAGGATCAGCGCGGAGGTCTTTCAGGAAAAGTGAGCGGCGCTTGCCGAGTCTGTGGCTCCTCGGGAGCGCGGCGAAGAGGCGCTCGGTGAGCAACGGGGCGGTTTCAAATTCGTGGCCGCGGATGGGAAGCGCGAGGATGGCCACGTCGATGGCGCCTGCGCGGAGCCGGTCGAGAAGCACGGGAGTGATTTCTTCAACGACAGTAAACCGAACTTGCGGGAATTTGCGGGAATAGGATGTGAGGACAGGCGGCAGAAAATACGGGCCGACCGTGGGAATGATTCCGACGGTCACGGGACCGCCAATGAAGTCCTTGCGCTCGACGACATCGCCTTTGGCGGCTTCCAGCTCACGTAGAACGGTTCGGGCACGCGGGAGGAAGGTTTTGCCGAGTTCCGTAAGCCGAACCGAGCGGCCGAGGCGATCGAATAGACGGACGCCCAGTTCGTCCTCAAGCTTCATGATCTGCTGCGAAAGCGATGGCTGAGAGACGTGAGATTGCTCCGCGGCGCGGCTGAAGCTGCTGGTTTCGGCCACCGCGCAGAAGTAGCGAAGTTGATGGAGTTCCATAGGCTATGCCTATCCATCGTATCCGAACTATATATTGGATGTATAGGTCGCGGACCTCTACCCTTGCAGTTGCAATCTCGGCAGGCTCGCTTTGCGCGGCCGCCGCGATGGCAACTGAGGAGGATTCATGCCGGAAGAAAAAAAGAAAATCATGACCACGGATGCGGGCCGTCCCGTGGGCGACAACCAGAATTCACTGACCGTGGGGCCACGCGGGCCGGTGGTCTTCGAAGATTTCTTGCTGTTTGAAAAGATGGCGCATTTTAACCGGGAGAGGATCCCGGAGCGTGTCGTGCACGCCAAGGGCTCCGGTGCTCACGGGCATTTCGTCTGCACCAGCGCGGAGATCACCAAGTACACCACGGCGAAACTATTCAACGCGGTCGGCAAGAAGACCCCAACCTTCATCCGGTTTTCGACCGTCGGCGGCGAAAAGGGTTCAGCGGACACGGCGCGCGACCCTCGCGGGTTTGCGCTGAAGTTCTACACCGAAGAAGGCAACTGGGACATGACCGGCAACAACACGCCGGTGTTTTTTATTCGCGACCCGCTGAAATTCGG